>Ga0209631_10001889_pt1 | contig 25793 bp, 26 predicted proteins | sample COG_08_FD_184752 | JGI IMG/M metagenome (GOLD analysis project Ga0209631, IMG submission 184752) | Pelagic Microbial community sample from North Sea - COGITO 998_met_08 (SPAdes) (version 2) | ecosystem: Environmental > Aquatic > Marine > Neritic zone/Coastal water | place: Helgoland, sampling... | reverse complement strand
CCTCTATATACCATGTTATCAAACATAGTATCTAAGCGTTTAATAACTTCTTGTAGTGTGGGTTTACCCATCTTATCTTTTATGTCTACAATTTTAGGCATATCGCATGATAACACGATAATTTTCCCAAAAGCTATTCTTTTAGTCTTGCTGGTATAACCTGGTTCCAATTACAGTCATCACAACAACGTCCTACCTTCACAGGATAAGCATTGTTGCCTTGATCCCAAACTACCTTGCCTCTACTGTCTTTCATAGGTTTAATGTATCCATTGCAGATACAACACCTTACTTTATCTAGTTTAGTTATCTTCATGATCCATACTCTCAAAGATATGCTTGATAACTGCAACTGTCCAGCCATTACCGAGCATTTTGTATCTCTGGGTGTTAGATACATGGTTTGTATAGTTATCTGGGACTGTTTGCAGTCTTTCGCACTCTAAAGGCGTTAGTTTACGCCAATGTAGTTCATCAACACTATCCCATTCATGTCTATCATAAGATCCTCTGCCACCAGATCTAACTGTTTTAGACTTCTCTCTTATCGGAGATACAACCAGGCTATCCTTATTCACTGTAGTTATAGCGTTTGACTTATCATCTTTGCGTAATTCAAGCATCTGTGTTGTTTGATTGGCAACAGAACTACCATCACGATCCTTTCTTTTACCATCTTTATCATAGGCTCTACCACGAAATGCACCACCAGTGACTACCTTTGGCTCACGATTACCACCTTGACAAGTGTTTACTGTGGGTGCTTTACCATCTGGACTATAGACTCTTTTAAGTATGTCATGTCCGTTAATGTCCGTTGCTATGCCTATTTGCTTGGGTGTAGTTATCTTTGGACTATCACTTCTACCAAGAATTGTTGGCGATTTGCCACTAGGATCATATACTCTCCTTTGTCTTTCATTATCTTTAAGTATTTCTCTAGGTATGTCATAAGCTTTTTTGGGCTTAGTCTCTATGTATTGCTCAGTATTACTTGCTGTGATTGTCGGAGATTTACCATTTTCGCTATAAACTCTTTGTTTTGTTTCGTAAACACCATCTCTGTATTCAAACTCCATGACTTCTCTATCAAAGACATCTGTCTTAATACCCAATACTTCCTTAAGTTTTAGCCATATATTGTCCCCAGGTATTGCAAAGCTACTGTCAGTTCTAAACCAATGCTCTACCTTTGTGACTGGCATATTAGTTTCTTCAGCTATCTGTTTGTTTGTTTTACCAGACTCTTTCTTCATCTCTCTTAATAGATGTTGTAGCCCAGATATGTTGACTTCATGCTTCCTAACCTTTACTTCTTCTACATTCATACCTACTTTGATTGGTTTATTTACCAACTGTCTACGGTATTTGTCCTTGTAATGATGGGGTTTTGCACCTGTTTTAGAGTAATTTGCGTCAATACAATAGCTTTTGTCTCTATCACTATCAAAGTTATCTTCTAATATGTCTCTTAAAACTATGCCTTTATCTTCTGGTTGCTTAATTCCTGGTATGTTAGTCCAATAGTATCTTTGCCTTGATTGAGCAGATACAAGAGAACTATTGATAAATATTGGCTCTATTCCGAAAGGGATCTCTGGATAACACTCTGATACTTGCTCAGATATAACCTGTAAGAACTCTTTTTTCATTCTTACATTTTCTAACAAGAAGTATTTAGGCTTTATTTCTTTTAATAATCGTATGAACTCAAAGAACAATGCAGATCTAGGATCATCAAAAGCAAGTTGTTTTCCTGCAAAACTAAATCCCTGGCATGGAGATCCGGCTAATATTAGATCTATGTCTTTGTAATCTTTTGGATCTAAGTTGCAGATATCCCCCACTTGCTCTATGTCTGGATAGTTAGCTTGGCTAACTTGGATAGCATACTTATCTATCTCACTTGCATAATACTTTTCTACTGGTATGCCGAGTTGATCTAATGCAATACGACCACAAGACATACCATCAAACAAACTTAGTACCTTCATACCATAGCTTCCTGTCTGTTATCGTCATCATAAAAATTGATTATCTCGCCTTGGGGATCACAAGCTTCCATACCAACATTAATAATATGGTATTTCTTGTATGCTGATAGCACTGAATCAACTTTTTTATCGTTGTAATCATCTACAGCTTGTTCATAGGAAAGTCTCATCATTGTATAAAGATTGTTTGATTTACTCATTATTTTACCTCTCTTAGTTTCTTTATGTATTTACGTTGTTACGCATACTAGACATTATACATAAATTAATATAATATACCAACTATACACATAGAGGAGTAAATTATGAGTAAAAAAGAAGTAAACGTAACCGATATCTTAGATGAAGTTATAGGTATTACAAACCCATCTAAGGAAGACTTAGAACAACAAATAGAACAAGATAAGATCAATTACCTTGTTTGGCAATGTGGTGTTGCTATTAAAGAACTGCAATCAGCAGTTGACGAACTTAATAAATCTAAGGAGGCATCATGAAAGTACCAGATATGTTAGAGGACTATCCTCACAAACAGATTGGAGATGCTATCTACTTTCCAAACTTAGACAACCAGGTTTATCATAACGGTCCTGGTATATCTTCATCTAATATCAGAAGGTTTAGTCAGAGTCAGCTTCATGCACTTGAAGAGGTTATTGAACCAACTTCAGCCATGAACTTTGGATCTGCTGCTCATTCATTAATTGTAGAGGGAGAGGGTGCATTTTTTACTGATGTTGTCTGTATAAATGGATCTCCTTATACCAATGCAAATAAATCATTAAAACAAGAAAGTCTTGCTAAAGGTTTAACTGTTATTAATGAGAAGGACAAAGATACTATATATAGTATGAAAGGCAGTTTAGTACCTGAATCAAGTGCTTATCTAAATCCAGATAAAGACTTTCCCCAGGTCTTAGATTCACCCTATGAAGTATCACTATATTGGTATGAACAAGGTTTGCTTTGTAAAACTAGAGCAGATGTTGTTTTAAATCCTTTTGATATGCCACAAGCAAACAACTCCGTAGTGCTTGTAGATTATAAGACTACTAGCGATTGTTCTGTCAGAGGCTTCACAAACTCTGTTAGACGATATTCTTATGATCTTCAAGCAGCATGGTATAAACGTGGCTTTGAAGCTTCAGGATTCCAGGTGCATGACTTTGTATTTGTAGCACAGGAAAAGAAGGTACCCTTTGCAAACAAAGTATTTAAGATGAACCATACCGACATGGAAGTAGGTTGGAACTATCTAAGTGATTACTTAGAGGAGTACAACAAGGTATTAAATGGTCAACCAGCAACGATATATAACAGCCCTAATGTTGTGGATCTTGATACTGGTAATTTTTATAGAGAGGAGTAAATGAATTTTTTTAAAAAATTAGATAGATTTCTTGATAGAAAATGGAGAGAGGTTTCTTCTTATCTTTATTATTTAGCAGATAAAAAAGTAGAAGAGGAAGATATAGATTGGTTAAACATGCATAACAACATGATGGAGGATAAAAAAAATGACAGATAATGTAAACCACCCGGCACACTACCGAACAGGATCCGTGGAATGTATAGACGCAATTAAGGCCGCTTTGTCCAGAGAAGAGTTTAAAGGCTACCTAAAAGCTGCAGCAATTAAGTACATTTGGAGAGAAGATCATAAAGGTAGAAACATTGAGGATCTTAAAAAGTCTGTATGGTATCTTAATCGTTTGATTAAAGAATTAGAGGAGCAGTAATGGATATGAGCTTCTATGCCGTATTAGGCATACTGCTACTAATGATTTACGCTTTAGTACAAAACAAATAAAAAAGGGGCATAAAGCCCCTTAGTTTTATCCCTTAGATTAAAAAGGAGGGACCATTTCCTTTGGTGGACTCATTTCAGAATCAGCTTCTGGCAAATACAATCGGATCTTAGTCTTCTTAGTATTTACCACTCCATTGTCGCCTTCAAACTGATCTTCAATCTGTTCAGTCTTTAACACCAGTCTCTTGCCAACAAAGTCGCTATGGTTCTCTGGATACTTCTTAAAGCCAACAGCTTTCGTAAGCCTGGTAAATATCTCCGTGCTTATTCTTTTGTTGTCTTCGTTAGTAGCCCAAAGGTTATACCATTCATTATGATCACGATACTTACCGCCATCTAATTGAAATGTGACCTTTAGCGTATGATTACCTGCTTTAGACTTGTATTTGTCTGTAGCAATAACCTTTGCGTTATGTTCTCCATCTGGAGCAAGAGGGACACCACCACCTGATGATAGTTCCTCCAAGTTATCAAAAAATTCTACATCACCGAAATCAGACATTTGCTTCTCCTATATTGTCGTTAGTTAATGTAAACCCTAACTTCTCAATTAAGGCAGTTATGTTTGGCTTCTCAAAAGCCTCCAGCTTTCCACTACGATCTTTAGCTTTATAGCCTTGACCATACGTAGTTTGTAGCCATCTCGTTTGGACATTTTTACCGTCCTCATCTTGATCTTCAATGATGCGAAGTGCAAGAACTTCATCAAAGAAATATGTAATTGATTCGCCTAATTTAGTACCGACCATTTTAGGAGCGTGTCTTAATACGCCATCATCATTAACCACATCTTCTTTACAAAGAAATAATACATGCATATTTAAATCTCTAAATGCACGCATTAAATTTGTCACAGATTCCTGGACATTACCGTATGCCATACGTGGATCTTTACTACGAGACTTCTCCCATGTAAGTAAGATCTCACTTATTTCTGATACTGAATCTAAACATACTGTATCGTATTGTAATGCTCCAGACTTCAAAGCATTGTGAAGTTCCATAACTTCTGATGCTTCTTTTACTTCAATAGCTTCAACATTGTTTGCATCTTTAATAGATAACAAACCAGCTTCAGCACTTATAACAAGTACCTTACCTGGTGCGGTTTTAGCTAATGTAGTTTTCCCTGCTCCAGCCATACCATATACCAAGATTTTTGCACCTTGGTTCTGTACTAACTTTTGCGGAGATACTATTCTATTTTGTATTTCCATATCTACTTCTCCTGTAGTAATAAATTTAACTTGCATATTATATAACAGATAAGTACAATATGTAAAATGTTATTTTAACATAATGTTGAAAAGGAGAAGTAAATGGACAACATCAATAAAGAAGACCAAACCTGGCAAGCGAATTATTATTTTAGAACAAAGACACTAGCAACAAGAAAACTAAAGGAATTTGAAACTATGGGAATCAAACCAAACCACACCGATAGGAGGGTTAAAAAATATTCACTTAGAGATTATATAGAATTTTTAGGACAAGCAAAAGCTGCGGCAGAGTTTGATTGTTCTGAAGCATCATGTAAGTCTTGGAGATATGGATACAGACAACCAACTATTAATCAAGCAAAAAAAATTATACGAGCAACTGAAGGTCGTTTAGATTATGAGTCTATTTATGGACCCATATCTGAAATACTAGACACAGAAGCTTAAAGTGTTTCAGCTCAATATAACTGAGGACGACACATCCTTAGAGCAAGCACTTGCCTATTATGATGAAGGCTATAATGTTGTACCTCTACAAAGATCCAACAAAAAGCCACCATCTTTTCTAGGCAGTTGGGAGCAATACAAACAGTCAAGACCTGAAAGAAGCCTTGTAGAATCATGGTTTAAGGGCAGAGACAACTTACAGGTTGCACTTGTCTGTGGTAAGTTTGTGGTTGTTGATGCTGACTCTCCAGAGGCTATGGACTGGGTAGAAAAGAATATGCCTGCTTGTCCATTCAAAGTTATTACTGGTAAGGGTATGCATTACTATTATAACAACCCAGAGAACTACACTACCTTTGCTACAAGAAGAACTAACGACACTCCCATTGAAAGACTCATAGATATTAGAGGAGTTGGTGGATTAATAATTGCACCTTGGAACAGACATGCAAACGGACAAGTATATAAACCTGTCACCTTCCCGGACTGGAAGATCTATGATCACAATGATTTACCAGACTTTACAGAGGTTGAGTTTCAAAAGATAACTGGCGTACCAAAGACAGATACAGGAGTTCAAACTGCACCCTTCTCATTAGATGGTGTATTAGAAGGATCCAGGAATGATGGAGCTGCAAGAATTGCAGGCTACCTAATATCTAAAAATGTCAATACAGAATTTGTAAAGATCTTTCTACAAAACTGGAACAAAAATAACAATCCACCCTTACCACAGACAGAGATAGATGGCGTAGTAGAGAGCGTCAAAAGTACACACGATAGAAAAAACAAGATAGCACCATTATTTATACAAGCCACAGAAACCATACAAAAACCAAAAGATCTATTTAATCCTCCAGGCCTTCTTAAAGACATGTTTAAGTTTTGTGAAGAGATAGCACAAGTACCTCAACCAGAGCTATCACTTGTTGGTGCATTAGCATTAACCAGTGTCACCTGTGGTCGTATTTACAGAACCAACATGAATAACTTTTCATCTATGTATTTCATGGGTATAGCTAAGTCAGGTCAGGGTAAAGAGAATATAAAAACATTTGTAGAGTCAGTTTTAAATGCTTCAGACCATGACAAGCTTGTTGTAGGAGATGGTTATACATCAAGTGGTGCTGTGCATTCGGTATTAAAGATGCGACCAACACAGATAACCATAATGGATGAGTTTGGTAAAAGATTAGAAGCCATAAGTAATTCAGGTAATACCAATAAAGAAGATGGCATACAAACACTTATGGAAGCTTGGGGTCGTTGCCATGGTACTTTGCGACCAGATAACTATTCACTTATGAATGTCCAAGAACAATACAAAGAACAGATGATGAGCCGTGTGACTCACAAACCAGCAATTACATTGGTTGGCTTATCAGTACCTAAGAATTTTTACAGTGCGTTAAATGGTGGCAGGATTGCAGACGGGTTCCTAAACCGTTTTGTAGTCGTTGAATCTACAGAGCCAAGGAGAGTGGGTGAACTCAAAAGATTCAAATCGCCACCAACCTCTATTGTCAACTGGGTAAACTATGTTAGAAGACAAAGAGGAACTATGAGTGATCTATCCAGGGATAATGCAGAGTTAGATCTTGATCAGATAGTATTAAACTTTGACAGGGAATCAGAAGAGATCCTACAAGACTTTGCTAGAGAGATAGTTAAACGACAAGATATACTTGAAAAAGATAACCTAGAGCCTCTTCTAAGCCGTTCTAAAGAGAAAGCTATGCGTATGGCATTGTTATGTACTCTGGCAACTAATGCTGATGCTATGACCATTACAGGAGATGTGACACGCTGGGCTGTAGATTTTATTAGATACTATGACTTATTGTTTATAGAAGCATGTAGAGACAAGGTGGCAAGTAGTGCAACCGAGTCTAAGATTAAACAGGTACTATCATTTATTAGATCCAGGAATGGCGAGGGCATATCTAAACGAGAGGTAGATAGACACGAACTATTTAGAAGTATGAAGTCTTATGAAGTAAAAGAGATTATTGAAAGGCTTAAGAACGCAGGGGAGATACAAGAGGTTGAGATTAAAGTCGGTGGTAAAGGCAGACCAGCTAAAAGGTTTGTAGCTGTAGATCCTACCTTCTTTGAAGATAACTAAAGTACAGGTCTACCAGCTACCTGTTCTGCAAAGTCTAATCTTTCTTGCGATAAAGGATCTGTTGGTGTTTGTGGTGTTTGTACTGGCGTTACTTGTGGTAGTCCTGGTAATTGTTTAATTGGTGCAGTTACTTGGTTTCTTAGTTGTTGGGTAGCATTAGATATTTCTTCATCTGTAATGCCAACTGCTGTTTTACCCAAGTTTATACCCTCATCTATACCCTCACCTATAAAGTCGACAGTTTGTTCAACATAAGTGCCGTCAACCATTCTAACTCCAAATTGTCTTGCCGCTCTTTCAACTCCTTGAATCAACTGTGCAATTCTACCTGGATCTGTCTTAGTTAATAACCCAACTAAAAATGAATTTTCAAATACCTTTCTTACTATTGATAAACCTATTAAAGCTGGTAAGGTTTGTAAAGGTGCAAAAACTACAGCAGCACCAAGTCCAGCAGCAACCAATCCACCAGCACTACCACCTCTACCACTTTCACCCTTAGTCAGCACATCTATTTCTCTTTGAAATGCACGCAAGCCTTGTGTTACTTCTTTGCCAAACATAGCTTCTAGTGTTTCATCACCATAACTGTTAAGGGCTGTTTCTAAGTTACCAGGTTTAAATATATCGTTAATTTTACCCTTACCATTAAAGTCAACTGATCTTTTAAGCAACTTCATCATACTTGCCTGTTGTATGCTGTTAAAAACATCTGCATCAACAGTGCCTTTTAAGTTATTAATTACAGTAGCATTTCCTGGTCTAAATATGGTATCTGTTGTAGCTTCTATACCTTTTTCTGGTAGCTGTGATATAGCTCTATTAGCTCTAAATTTCAGGACTTTTTCAGATTCATTGGCTAAATCAGTTAAACCCCTTATAAAAGCCTTGCCTTGATCACTTGCATCTAAGCCTATGTTTGTGCCAGTGAAATCATCTACAAGATCTCTTAGTTGTTGTGGTTTGAGGTTAGGTTGCACTCTATTTATATTTCTTATAGTTTCCCTAACAAGTCTACCGCTTGTATTACCAACAGTATTTCTAAATAAAACATCTAACTTGCCGTTGTTCATCATATCTTTATCAAAGTTATCAAACTGTCTTGCAAAGGTAGTAAAGTTAATCCTTTGTGTTTCACCATCTGTAGCTTTATATACAGCATCATCAAAAAACTTCTTCTTTAATTGTGCTTTTAACCTACGTTCTGTGACCGGTTCTTTACCTATAGCTTTTAAATATTCATCATAGTTTCTTGTAGCTCTAAATAAATCATCTAAATCTTTAGCAGATCCACCCAAGAATACCCTTTGATATATTTCATCTGGTGGGTGTGCACCTTTAGATGCGTTAGAGATAATTTTTTGTATGTTTAAATTATCAAATGGTTGCATTCTTTGTGCATTTTTTCTGTTTGTATCACGCAATAAATTAAGAGAGTTTTTAATTGTTTGATCTTGCTCTCTTGTCATAGTTATACCTTGACGCTTTAATCTTGTATTAATAGTTGCTAATGATTCTTTAGTTAAATCAGTCATTATGCTTTTAGGATTATCAACACCATAAGCATCTATAAATCTTTTTAAATCATATAAAAGCTCTCTTTGTGGTGTAGGCAATGGACTTTCTTTTATATATAAATCTAAATCCTTAACTAAGTTTCTTAATTGAAACAAACTTATACCTTGACCTTGTTCTGTAGCTTTTGGCGTAGTCATTTTATAAAGTTCTTTAAACTTTTCTTCAATTTGTTTTATTGTCCCACCTTTAACATTAGGATCTTGAATACTTAAATCGTAACCAGGGAAATCGTCTTGAAATGATTTAATTCTAAATAAAGACTTTTCAAAATAAGTATTAGCAGTATCATTAATTGTTGCATTTATGGTATTAGCTACAGCTTGTTCTTCACCACCTTTGGGTACAGTAATATCTTTAGCTTGCATGCCTCTTTCATCTAACTGTCCTGGTCTGGCTCTTCCAACTAATTGTAGTTCGCCAAAATCATCTTTTTCCATTTTAAAGATACTACGCATATCTTTCATAGAATTATCTATCGCTTTGTATTCAGCACCCATTTCTCTTGTAACAAATGCTCTAGCTGTTGACACAGTTTCTTTTATGGTTTCACCAAACTCTCTTCTGCTAGGTATGTTGCCGTAATTACCTACCTCTAAAGCATCTTCAGTAACTTCTTTTAATAATTCTTCTAATCTATTTGTTACATCTGTTTCTTTACTTCTTAAGCTTTGTAATTTTTCATTAATAGATTCATCAAGCCTGCCTTTTTGAGATTGCGATATGTAAGAGTCAAGTGCTGCTTTTTCATCTTTGACACCACGCATGATGTAATTGAGTTCTGCCATAAGATATGCAGCATTTTTTTCATCTCTGTTATTACCTATAACCTGCTCTGCAATACTTTGACCTCTTCCTGGCAACTCTCTCTGGAGTGTTTGTTGTGAAGGGACGGCTCCAGTAGTTTTATCCATTTTCCAATTAAATTTCTTAACTTTGCCATCTTTAATAGCTTTTTTAATTTGTTTTTCAGTTGCCTCTTTACCAAGTTCAACATCAAGTTTCATCACATCAGCGACAGATCTATTTTGATTTTGTTGAAATAATATTCGTTTATCAGCGGTAGGAGCCCTTGCTCCTAAAAATGTTTGATAAATTTTAAATACACCTTCACCTAGACCTTGTGCTACAGATCCCAAGACAAATTCTTGTTTATACAAATTATTAATAGCATCTCTTTCTTGTAGTTGAAATCCCTCTAAGGTTTCAATAACTTCTTCTTCAACAGCTTTACCACCAGCACTACCAACACCAGCCATAAACATACGAGAAAACACTGGTCTTTTGCTTATAAATTCAAGACCTTTAAGGACTTTAAGCTGTGGTGAAAAGGCAGCAATAGTACCTATAATAGGTCCAGCAACTCCTGCAAAATCAGAAAGATCTCCTGTTTTTAGATTAAAATCGTTTTCATCTATAACAGTATTTTTGTTAATTATTGAACCATCAGTAAGTGTTTCTGTTTTAATAAGTTTGCCAAAACCAAGTTGTTTCATACCATAAGGTGTCAAAGCTATTTGACCTTTTGTATTTCTAGTAAAGCCTTGTTCACCTACTTCATTAACTAATATATTATCTTGTTCGGAAGCTGTATCTGATTTTTGTGTTGCTTGTATGATGTTTGTAAGAACTTTGTTTTGTTCTTCTGTGGTTTCAGCCATGGCCAAGTTTCTTCTTAACCTTTTATTATCTACACCAGTTTCATAGTCAAAAAAAAGCTCGTCATAGAAAGGGGACATGGCACCTTGAGCTATCAAAGCTTTTACTTTTTTTCTTGCTTCATCGGCATTTTTTGCCTCAACTGTTTCTACAACACCTGGGGCAATTTCTACATCAAATATTTGCATTATTCTTTTGCAAGAGTTATTTTTCTTCTTCTTGCAGTTACGTCAGCATATTTATTTGAATAATCTTTACCAACAGGTAAGGTACTAGGATCTTTTCTTAGTGCTGCAATATAATTTATTAAACTATCATTATTTTCAATTAAGCTTAAACCATAATCACCCTCTTCTGCTGCAAAAGTAAAGTTAGTTTGTAATCTGCTTTGTGCTGCTTGTATATTAGTTAAAACACTTCTTTCAGTTAAGGATAATGTTTCAAGAACTTCGATAGGATTAGTTCCTAATGTAAGGCTACCAACTAATTCATCAATAATTTGTCTATCTAAGTTAGATATAGTTTTACCAGACTCACCAAGAATTTCACGAATGTTTGCTTGTTTAATATTATTTAATAAAACTTTTGCTCTGACTCTTGGCTCTAAATCTTCAAACTTTTTACCTGTTTTACTAGGCTTACCATTTACATCAAAAAATACACCTACTTTCTCTGTTATTTCTCCAATAAATGCTTTCACTGAAGACGTATCTTCATTTAAAACAATTTCTTGCACTCTCTTTATAGTGTTTAAAGTATTGCTACCGCTAACTACCTCATTGTAATCAGCGTTCATTTCTTGTGCATTAGTTCTTAACAATTTCTTTAACGAAGTTTCAGGACCACCCGCTGCTGCTATTTCAGCTTTCTTTTCTTCTATAGCTATAAGTTTATCCATTTCAGCTTTTTTTTCATCCGCAGCTATATCTCTTGCAGCTCTTTCTTCCGCAGCCTTTGCAGCTCCTAACACCAGACCTGGACCCATTTGCCCTGACTCTGCCAAACCAGCTCCAACATTTCTTATAAAGTTTAAGAATCTATCAGACCCAAAAAATCCTGGTTCGTTAAGTTTTTTAGATACAGGATTACGAGCTGTATTAAAGTATTTATCGGGATCAATTCCTGCTGCCTCTAGTTGATTTATTACTTTAACTTGTTTTGCAACTTGTGCTTTTTGATCATCTAAAGCATCCATGCCTGGTAACTTAGTTTTATCTAACTCAAATTTTAATTCATCTGGTGATAAGCCTTCAAACTTATTAGTTGTTTCTAATAAGCTATCAGCTTCTGTTTTATTTAGATTAAAACCAGGTGTTTCTATGTCATTTAGTAAGCTTGTAATCTCATCTACATTTACATCTGCTGGTCTTTGTATGTCTTCTTCAACAAATCTATTTTCTAAATCTATTCTTTCTTGTTGTAGCTCATCTAACATGGGAGTTATCGGATCTGTAGATGGATCAAAACTTGGTGCCATTGTTTGCATAGCGTCATAATCAGCTTGGCTTACTTTACTTCTCATGTCTTCATCACGGAAATCAAAACTAGAACGATCTGTAGGTGCAGATGTTAAATCATCAATAGCACCAGTAATCGGGTCAAGTATTGATCCATCTCTTTCTTTTACCAAACCAAGCATGCCTCTTGCTCTATCTTCATCACTAGGCACATAACTTTCGTAAGTTGGTTTAAATAAATCTATGCCACCCAATCCAATTGATGGGCTAAATTTTTGTTTACCACCAAAGTTTTTAAGACCTTGTATACCTGTAATCTCTCCTACAGCTCTTGAAACTCCTCTAATATATGGTTCAGTGGCTCTGGCTACACCAAATCCAAGATCAGCTATGTTCGTACCAATGTCCTCACCCATTTGAAAAGGACCTATCTGTGGTGCATCTCTTTCTTTAAATTGTTGTAATATAGTCATTACAGCAGGACCTTTTTCCAAAGAAGAGTCTGACAAAATTTTATATGGATTAAATCCAGGTGTGTTAATAAAATCAGGTCTAACGGTTGTTATTTGTCCTGTTTTTTTGTCTAAAATATCATAAGGTCCTAATGCATTTGCACCACCACCAGCTTGGAACATTTTACGATTCATAAAGTTCATTAGGTTTGTCCTTGTCTTGGTGCTAAAGCACCGTAGGCACTAAATGCTGCACCTAGTCCTGCTGCTGAAGGATCTGTTGGCATACCATACTGTGAATCAATCTTTGTGCCAGATGCTTGATAACCAGGTAGCATAGAACCAATTTGTCCTAGTGTTTGCATAGGTCTGTACTGTTGTCCAACCTGTTGTTCAAATATTCTACCTAAACCAGTCTCAGCAATACCTCTTCCTATACCACCATATCCAGATAGTTCACCTCTTTGTCCTGCTCTCATTTGTTCTTGTGTCTGACCTATACCACCAATCTGGCTTCCGTATCCAGCTAATTGTGATCCTAGTTGTGATGCAGCACTTCCTCTGCCAACACCTATACCCATAAGTCCTTGTGCTCCGGTTCTCTTAGCTGCTTGTTGTCTTGCAAACTCACCTAATCCAGTTGCTTGTGCACTTTGGAAGCCTTGTGATCTTATGTTGCCTAATGCCTGTGCTAAACCTTCTCCTAGGGACTCTCTACGTTCTTCAGCACCTAGTCTTGCTCTACTACCACCAAAGGCACCAGAACTAATTTCACGAGCTCTTGAGGCTATATCTTGCTTATCTCCAGCTTCCATTACATCTTGTATGGTTTTTTGTACCACTGCATCCTCGTAAGGATTGTAGAACTGCTGAGTCATGCTTGGGTCATAAGCACCCATAGTATCTTTGTATATTTCTTCAGCTTGTGTGTAATAAGGATCTTGTAGTTCTTCAGCCCTTCTTGATTGTGCTATAGCCTGATCTACTAAATCTCTATTTTGTTGTAGGAATGGTTCAAAACCACCAAGACCAGCAACAGCTTTTTGTCTTGCTAATAGCTCTAATGGAGATAAACCTGCTGTTTGTTGTAATGGTACGTCACTACCAATTAAGTTAGCACCAGCTTGTTGTAGTTGCTGATAGAACCCTGGTGAATCTTGTGTACCAAAGTATAGAGATCTAATTAATGGGTCTGTTAGTGTCTCAGATGTAGCTTGTTGTAATAACACAGGATCTATTGCACCCATAGGCATTTGTGTTTGTGTAGGGTCTGCTCCAGCCGTAGGCGCCACTGCAGCTGGCTCGGTAGGAGCAGGTTGAACTGGTGCTGGTTGTGCAAGACCTACTTCTGGGGTTCTTGGCATAAAATCGCCAGGATCTGCATTAATAGGCTCTGGCATAGGCTGCATTCTAGGATCATTTATTCCACCTCCAGGTCCACCGATTGACATGAAATCATCACGCTTGGGTGGTAGTAAGTCTGGTCTTATTGATATAGGTCCACCAGGTCTTTCTGCTGGGCCGCCTTCTGTTGGCCCTTCTTTATATCCTGGAGGTGGTACGAAGTCACCTAGTCCGCCAGTAATATCAATATTCTGTGCTACCGGAGATATGGATCTACCCAGAGGATCTAGTTGAAGAACTGGTTGAGGAGGTCTGCCTACAAAGTTTTTTCTTCCCATATAATCTTCAGGTTTTAGTTGATTTTCATTTTGTGGTGGTGCTTGTCTTTGTGATAACTCATCAATTCTTTTTTGCATATCTGCAAACCTAGTATCAAAAGCAGATAAGTCTGGTGCTTGAGGTATGTTAATACCGCCTCTTATATCTTCTATAAGCTTTTGTCTATCAAAAGCAGGTGCTTGAGGTATATTAATTCCACCTCTAATGTCCTCTATTAGTTTTTCTCTGTCAAACGAAGGTATGTTAATTCCACCTCTAATATCTTCAATCAAAGCATCTCTATCAAAAGAAGGTGGTTTGGGTATATCAATACCGCTTCTAATATCTCTTATCAGTGCATCTCTATCAAAAATAGGTGCTTCAGGAACTTTTATGCTTCCTGTTATGTCTTTAAATAATTCATCTCTTAAAGCATTTCTATCAAAAGATGGTATGTCTTCTTTTCTAGCAAATCCAGATAGGTCTGGTGCCTTGTACTCTGGTATATTTAAATTATCTAGTCTGTCTGTTAATCCAGCAATACCACTTTGTAGGTTAGACGGATCAAACTGAGGTAAATTACTTAGTCTATCTTCTATACCACCAATCTGAGACTGTAAACCACTAGCATCAAACCCAGGTCTATTTTTGTTTTGCTCTATCATCTGTCGTAGAGCAGAGTCGTCAAATTGAGGTATGTTGCTTAGTAAGTTTTTGTTAGCTTCGATTTGTGATTGTAAACTACTAGGATCAAAGCTAGGTATGTTGCCTATACTTCTTTGATTATCCTCTATCATTCTTCTGATGGCAGAGTCGTCAAACTGAGGTATGTTGCCTATCATATTTCTTATATTTGTGTCGTCATAAGAAGGTATGTTGCCTATTTGTTTTTGTAATCCACCTATCTGTTGTTCTAGTTGTGATGGATCAAAAGCTGTTGGCATATCGCTTTTAGTAAGAAATTGGCTTGTATCAAACGTAGGTAGATCTGATTTTGTAAGGAATTGGCTTGTATCAAAGTCCATACCACCGCCAAGACCACCAATAGACATTTGATCTCTGCCCGTCATTTTAGTAGGGCTACCTATAGGAGCCATAATAGATCCTCTATTAAAACGCATTATGCTTGTCCTATTTTGTTAAAATTCTCAAAGGTTTTCATAAGTTTGTCCATATTCTTTGCACCTTTCTGTCTGTTTGGCTCACCATTTGGTATTAATTCTATACCTGTTTCTGTCTTTGTTACTTTAAATCCACCTAAACCATTGTTAGCAGCAGAAGTCATTACAAACTCACCATCACTTAACATAGCTGGTATGTCATCACTTTTACCTGTTCCTGGACCTATAGAAGGACCACCCATACGCATATCTAATTCGTTAGCCATTACTGATCTGCCCATTGCAAATTTAGGTCGTAGTTCTTGTAAGCCACCCATAGCAACATTTTTTCTAACACCTAAGTCAAAACCTGTAAATGTAGGAGCTGGCATAAGATCTGGTCTTACAGATTGCCTTATATCTTTAAGTCCACCTTCTTTACGTGAATAGTCATCTTTAACAGCTTTACCGTATAAAGCAGCAAGGGCAGCCATTCCTAAAGAACCGCCAAGACCTCCGCCTCCACCAAATAAATTTCCAAAAGGAGATCCTGATGAAGCATTAGCTTGAGCTAATAATTGTTGATATGCCTGTGGGTTTGCAGCTATTTGTGCTGGTGTCATTGCCTGTAATGCTTGTTGGGCTTGTTGAGCTTGACCTGATGCAGCAACCTGTCCTGGTGTGCCACTCCCTAAACCAAATTTATTTGCTAATCCTTTTCCAGCAGCAGGCCCACCTGCATAAGTAGATCCAGTTTTTCCAAACATACCACCAGCTAAAGGGTTTTTTAGTCCTGCCATAATATTGCTAAATCCACCAAAACTATTACCTGTAATTCCTCCAGCTATTGAAGATATACCAGGAATACCAGCTCCAGCTAAAGGGCTTAAAATATTTGATCCTATAAAGGTTCCAGCTTTTCCTAATGCACCGCCTATGCCTGGTATTTTTGCAGCTAGTCCACCTAGACCACCTAATGCTCCACCGAGTGCTGTACCAACTCCAGGAATAAACATAGCAACGGGGGCTACCTTTTTAACTACTTTCTTTAAACTTTTACCAAGCTTCTTAAGGAAGCCAAACTCTGCCATACCTGTAATAGGGTTAATAGACATGCCTTGACCCACAGTATATTCATTGGGATCTAGTCCAGCAGACATCATTTCTCTTTTAATTATTTCTTGTGTTTGTGGAGAGATAACTGGTGGGACTACCATTTCTCCTGGTGCTACGTGGGCAAGCATAGAATCTTCTCCTCTTCCTAAACCTGCTATGCCTTTATTTGAGTTGTCTATTCTATTCATGCTCTATTATTCCTGTAAACATTTTAACCAAAATACTAATAAGTATCTATCTCCTGATTCTACTGCAAGTCCTCTATGCATATGAGTAAAACTCGGAAAAATTAGAGCGTGGCCTGTAGGTAATGGCTCGACTGTACCACGTTTCAAAAACTCAGTTCCGCCACCTTTGTACTTTCCAGTGTTCAAAGGAACTACCATACTAATATCAGCACTTGCATCATGATGCCAAGCACCTTGTTTTTTATCCCTTAAATTATAGTTTGCTATTTGTATTGCACCACTGTCTACATGGCGATTCCAAATATTCAAAAATATAGGATTGCCTATAGTATATATCGTTTGCATCAAAGATTGAAAGATTTGCGGGCAATTATCTTGAAAAGTTATTTCTGGTATTTGTCGTAAATTATCTTCTTCTGGGTTAGGTACAAAGCCAAAATGGTCTTCTAAATTCTTCATTTCATCTAAAAGTATGTCGCAAAACTTTTTAGAAAAGAATGGTACTGTGTACACATCTTTTAATGGTTCTTCAATAATTTTGTCTAACTTGGTGTCTTTTCTAGGCTCTACGCCACTATCTTCGTAAAAGCTAACTATTGGTGCTATAGAGTCTTTTACAGCATCAAATGTATCTTTTTGTATGTACCAGTCAGCAGGATAGGTAAGTAAAAGGTTTTTAGTTTGGTATATTAGGTCTTCTGCTGTATTGCTCATAAAGTAATTATTGTGCTACCTGCTATATTAATAGTAACCTCACCAACACTAGATGTCATCTCAAAACCTTGTTCTAGTGTTCTTTCACCTATGTCAATCCACTTGTTGCCTGTATAAACTTGAAGGACACCAACTGTCGTATTCCATATAATGCTACCATCATTAAACTTTAGTGTATTCTTTTCTGGATCACTTATTTGCCTAACATTATCAAGATCAACTGCACCAAGGTTAATCTCAAGTATTCTAACTAAACGATTAAAAAGCTCTGGATCTACAGGACCTATTGCTAATGGTAGTTGAGTTTGTAAAAGTTTGCTCATCTTCTACCATCTGGCTTTATGTCTATACGTGTAGCTCCTAACCTCCATCCTATGCCAAGATTACCATCATTTGTAGCATCATCATCTGATTCAAATCGTAATGCTATTTGCCTTGATCTACTGCGTACATAAGCTTGTTGTGTAGTAGAGCTTATTGCATTAGTTGAATTTATTGTTAAAGAATCACCTGGGAAGTTTCTTGTTTTCAAAACAATATTTACATGCCCATTATTTTGATCTTCTATAAATTTGTAATCAGGAATTATTCTTTTTAAGAAACTAAATTGTTCGCCATCTCCTATATCAAGGTCAGAACTTTCAATGTAAACATTAGTCATAGGAGAGCCATCATCATCAAAACCTTTTTCCTGTTGGTATAAATATCCGTTCATTACAGCTCTAGGATAATTTTCTATACCAGAATCAAGCCATGCTGTTCTTGATAACTGTCCATAAAACCATATACCTTCAACATAGTTATACATTACATATCTATCTATTTCATCTGAGCTAGACGAACAATAGAACCAGCCTACTTCACTTTTATCTTTTATGGTAAACGCATTAATTTTAAAAGATTGTGTAAGATTTATGTCTGTAAACACATAGTTATGCACTGAACATGGTAAAGTTGCCACACTACCGTTGTATGAATAAAAGTTGTTATAACTCATCCAGTAGACACCACTAGGAGTAGTTATTGCTGCTTTAGGACCTATTAACCCTGTACCTTCATTAATTAAATTAATACCAAAAGTAAAAGGCGGTCCAATAAATTGCATACTGTAAAGGGCTGTATCAGTCCAAACTAATATTTCTTGTCTTGCTTTTACGCCACCAATAATAGAAGAACCAGATGATAATCTTAAAGACCCTGCCGTGTTAGTTGATAATGGCTCAAAATCTAGTGCGTTTTCTTGATCACTAAATGCTATTAGCATAGGATCAATAGCACCTGTTCTAGCAGAACCAGATATAGGATCACATCCTAAAACAATTAAGTGCCTGTCTTTTTCAGATGTGATAACTTGTAAACCTTTGGTAGGTACTAGGTTAGCACCTGAAATACCAGATAGCTCTACAGCTCTTGCTGACAAACCACTATTTTCAGTCCATTTATATATGCCTGCGTTTCTTTGGTTTATCATTAAGTCTTCACCAAAGTTATCATGCGTCCAAATTCTAAGCTGATTGGTATCACTTAATGCAGATGTACTACCAAAAGCACCTTGACCCCAGCCGTTTAATCCCCAACCTGTTCCTGGGACATATACATCTAATCCTACATTAAGTTGGTAAGTACCAACAACAGATGAACCACCATTACCAGAATCAGAAGCATTAGCAGTTACAGCAGCACCAGATGTATCTTTAGCTTCAATAGTATAACTATTGTCATTTACTACATTTACTATTTGGTATTCTTGATTTAAAACCGTTGCTGTAATATTGCCACCAAGAGTAGCAGCACCTGAAAATGTTACAAAATCATTTTTAACAGCACCATGTGCTGTATCTGCTACAGTAATTGTGGCATCACCATTTGATGCGGAAAATGTAACATCACCTGCTGATGTAGTAGCTCTTATAGGAGTTATATCATTAAAGGCATTACCTGCTTCTATATAATATTTCCAAGTTGTACCTAATCCTAAAAATTTTGTACCTTCTAAAGAAATCCAAGGATGCAAAGCTCTTGCTGTGCCTAAATAAGTATTAACTGTTGATTTTTCCCAACCGCCAAACTTTTCTGGTCTACCTTTACGAAAACGAACTAAATTACAATCAAACCAACCGCCCTCGTTATCATAAGCAGTACCTTCTCTGTTAATACCTGGTCTAAATGTAAGTTTCTGCAACGGCATTGTTAAACCTCATGCCATTCTTTGCCTGCAAACAACAAAGATTCCGCTTCTCTTCTTCTTATTAAACCCTGCAACACTTTACCTCCGGCTTTGTTCCATCTTTTTATTTGTGCTGGTACGCCTTCATAATCTTTAGCATTTAATACTTTTAATAAAGTAGAAGCTTTTAAATTAGCAGGTCCTAAGTTAAACACCCAAGAAACCATAGCATCAAATTGGTTTTGTTCTAAATCAACAGTAACCATATCATTTATATACCCTTCGTACTCTTCCATTTCATGTAAAAGTAATTTATCTGCTTCTTCTTGACTAATAGTATCGCCTTCTTTAACGCCTTTAGTTGAGCCATATCCTATTGTCCAAACACCAGCAGCACACTTATATGCTTGTAATTCACAGCCTTCAAACCTTTTAATAAGGGACAAGCCTTCTTGTGATATGTTCATATTACTGCTCCTTTGTAGTAACTGTTTTATAATAGACAACAACTTCTTTAAGCTCATTTATATACCTTTTTAATTCTTGCATATTATATGCCATAAGCTCGTAATCGGGCACAGACATAGCTAAGAATACCACTTGACCTTGGTCTTTCTCAACCCTTGCTAAAAACTCTTCTAAGTTTTTATCTGAGACTACATACCAATATGGATCTTTAAGATCTATTTCTCTAGGCATGATGGGTTGAACAATGGTTCTTTCCATTGGTTTTGCAGTTACTTCTATCTGTTTAGTTGGTAACAGACTGCAACTGCAAACCATCATCAAGACTGTCAATGTTACGACTGTCTTCTTCAATGCTATCAAATACATCTTTTGTCCCTTTGTTTACCCTAGGTTCTATTAAACCAGGTTTAGCTGCGGCTAATTTGGTTAAGTTATGTCTTTTAAATATGTCAAGGTACCTTGTCATTTCTTGTTGAATTTGTTGATTGCGACTTTGTAAGTCTAATAAACTGGATGTTTGTAGTGCAAAATCGTTTTGTAAACTAGCAATAGCTTCTTCTTGTGTGGCTACAGCACTTTCTAAAGCAATGTTATTACCTGAAAGAACTTTGTTTTGTGTATATAAATAATAGGTTATTGTTGTCATAACAATAATTATCCCTATCAGGACTTTGCTCATACAAATCTAGATAGAACCAAAGATACCAGTATAAAAGGATACACAGCCCATATCATGTTTTCTAGTTTATCAAAACGCTTAGATCCATCTTCTAATCTTTTTTCTATATTTGCGTATCTAATAGAACACTCTTTTTCGTGTGTTTCTATTTTGTTTATTGCTTCATTTGATTTTGTCATAAGATTGTATAAATATTTATAGATTTTTCTTTTCCTTTTACCTTTATGCTATTAAGTTCTTTTAGAATTATTTGATCACTAAAATCTTTTGCATTGATAGTATCATAACCTATAACAATATCTTCTCCAACCTCCTTTGTTGAGCTCTCAAGTCTTGCTGCAAGATTAACAGCATCACCTATAGCAGTATAATCAAACCTAGTATTGCTACCCATGTTCCCAATTACTGCATAACCAGTATTAACCCCTACTCCTATTTCAACATCAATATCTGCTTTTTTAATGTTTTCTTGTATCTCTTTAGCACAAAGGACGGCAGCAGTTTCATGATTCGGTAAGTCTATTGGTGCATTAAAAATAGCCATCATTGCGTCACCTATGTATTTATCTACCATACCTCCGTATTCTTTTACTGCATCAGCTTGAATTGTTAATGCTTTGTTCATAATTTTAGTTACTTCTTCTGGCTCTAACTTTTCAGACATTGCCGTAAATCCTCTAACGTCTGTAAATAAAAATGTGCAATATCTTCGTTCTCCACCCAAAACTAATGATCCAGGATTGTCTTGTAGTTTTTTAACTTGTCTTGGATCTAAGTAATGTTCAAATTGTTTTTTAATTTGTTGACGCAATTTAAACTGCTTTCTAAAGTTTAAGTAGAAAGCTATCGCACCAGTAATGAATTGTGATACAAAAGTCCACGAAAAGTCTATTAAATAGCCTTTTTGAATACTATAAGCTCCTGTAAGGCTTGTAGTAAAGAGTAAAATTATAGCCAGACTTACGCCTTTGGTTATACCAAGATAATTAATTACAAGCCATGTCAACGACACAAATATTACAAAAATTAAAATTTCTAACGCAAGAGCAAAATCTGGAATAAAGGGAGACTTTTCTAACAAAATTGACTCAGATAATGCTGCTTGAATTTTATGTGGCTCTAATAATCCAACCGGAGTTGCAATTTGAGGCATGATTCCTGGGGCAGTGACTCCAACAAAAACAAATTTACCTGCTACATCCATTTCTTTTAAATTTGTTTGTGGTGTATTAACCCAACTAATCCACTTACGACCAAGACTATCTGTTTTAACTGGTGGTATTCCTCTGACTGATATCTCTTGTATACCATTATCATTTGTAGTGATAATGTAAGTTTTAGCACCTGTTAATACTTTTAAAACTTCTGTACCAAAAGAAGATACATATCCATCTGGTGTTTTTAATAATAATGGTATTCTTCTGACTAAGTTATCTATATCAACTGGTGCACTTGCTATACCTTGGTTTGATTGATTTTGCAAAATATCAATATTTTGTATAACACCAGGTGTAAACATGCCGCCAACATCATTACCTTTTATAACTGTTCCAGTTGTTTTAGGATATTTACCATTTGCATTTTCAAACATAGCTAATACAGATGGTGCATAACCTAATGTAGTAGCAAAAGTTTCATCGCCACCCATACGATCAGCTTGTGGAAATCCTATAACCCAACCAACTCCCATAGCTCCTGCATTAATTAGATCTACTTGAATTTTTGCAAGACTTCTTCTAGGAAATGGCCATCCCCCTTCATTAGCAACATCTTCTTCAGTTATATTAAGTATTACAAAATTACCAGAAGGTTCTGGCGTTGTTACAAAAGTATCAAATATTTTTAACTTTAATATTTCTGTAGGGGTGCTTTGAAATATTAAAGGTAGTGATAGTAATATAAGTATAGGTAATAATAGTCGTTTCATTAATTACTTTGAGTTATTTTTATAGTGCTGCCATTACCACCATTTACTTTAATAATATTAGATGTCCCATCTTGTATAAAGATTACAGTATAGCTTCCAGAAGAATCTATATCTACTCTAGCTGTATCGCTAACACTACGCATAAGTGTTAATACTTCTCCTGTTATAAAAGATGTTACTTGCGTTTTTAAATCCTGTCCTAGTTGAGTGCCAACTATATTGGTAGATGTAGCATCTTGAGCTAACTGATCTTCTTGTTTTATTTCTTGTAATGCGTCTATGACATCTAGCAAGTCCTCTAAGAAGTTTACATCAAGATAGTTTATATCTAGCTCTGTAAACTCTAGCTCTCGCTCTGAGTCTAAGAAGTCTTCTTCTAAAAAGTCCTCATCTAAACCATCAAAGTCTAGTATGTTTTTCTTTTTTGCTTGTATAGATTCTTCTATAACGACCTCTTCTTTAGGTGGGTTAACAATAAGCATATTGTCTATAAGATCTAGTGTTAGGTCTAAGATTACAGGTGAGCTAGGTGATTTTTCAAAAACATCTACTGTTGTAGCTTCGTATGGTTTGTTAAGTGTAACCGTACCCATAGCTGTAGTTACAATAATTTCTCCACTAGATATACCAAATTCATCTGGTAGCAGTATTAATAAACTTCTTCCTGTTTCATCTACTGTAACTGTAAAATCAGTACCTCTTATTGCTATATTTGCTGTTGGAGTTTTAAGATCTATATTAGCTTTATCTATCTTATTAAAACTACCTGTAATAAACCTAGCTGTACCAAGACCAAAAGTAATGGCCATTTTAGACTTACTAGGATTAGGATCAAAAATATATTCATCTATAGTTAGCTGAGAGTGTTCGGTAAGCTTTACTTTAGAATCATCAAGAAAGGTAATAGCCATACGACCATTAGTCGTAACTGCTTCATCATTTTGTTGTATATCAAAAGACTCTGTAGCTTTATATGGCTTGTCTCTTACTATTTGAGCTGAACCTTTTAGTTCAGATATGCTCCCTACGTCAACAGCTTGTAGTTGTTCCGCCATCATTCTGAACGACACAAACAGTACCGTTAGAACCAGTAGAGTTAATCTGTAACCAATCAGAAGCAAGAGTTGATGACTGTATGATGTTGAATGTTCTGCTGTTTCCTGTTTGGTCAAGATAGAAGTATCCACCCGCATATCCGCTTCCTGTAAAGTTTACTGTATTGCTATCTCCATCTACATCTACATAGTTAGTAGCACCATCATAGTTTATATCAAAATCAAATGTGTTGCTGTCACCGTTAATAATCCAGTCTAGATCAAGGTCGCCTGCAAGTGCAGATGTTCCTGTATCTAAGGTAAAGTTGTTAGAACTACCAGTTACATCTACGTTATAGTCTGAGCCATCAATACCGTAAGTATCTGTAGGATCGGCTTGTATAGTAAAGTTATTACCATCTCCATCAAATTCAAAAAAGCCAGTAATATTATCACCTAAGATATCACCAAGAAATTTATTAGTATTACCTATTTGGTTTATATCTAGCGTTAAGTTTAATCCATCTAAATCTAAGGCTGTAAGTGTGCCTGCAACAGATTGTAAGCCGCCAATAATATTAGATGATCCTAACTGTTCTAAGTCTATGTTTGCTGTAGCACCAGCTTGATCTACATATATTTCGTTATCAGCCGCGTAAAGAGGCGATACAATCATTATCGCAATCAATAGTTTTAAATTTTTCATAGTTCCAATACCCTCTAGTTACTCCTTCTTTTATAGTTTGTAATACAGCAGTCTCTATTGCTGTTTGTAATGCAATATTTATAGATTCATTTCTTACTAATCCATTTTCTATTTCAACAAGTTCAGTTGAATCAGTTATGAATCTAAATACATCCTGGTCTATAGATGCACTTAATATTGTTTTGGTTACAAGAACCTCTAGCAGTACCTTACCTGTACTGACGGAAACTGTGCGTAAAGAAATGGTTACGGTGTCTTGCTTGTATTGCCTAGACATGCCAATGCCTAAATATCTAGCACCTGCACCACCAGATTTTACGTTGCTTTCATATGATATCACGCCACCTTGCATTATCAAACCTGCGAACATAAGTGGTTGTAATTTAGTATCTTGTTTAAACTCTTGCCTAGTGCTTCTTATAATCTGTCTTTCTTTAGTTACATTGTCTAGACCAACCCTTTCTACTACTTCAAAGAAACCATCATGTTTACTGCCTGCGTGTTTTAAGGCTCTAATAAGGTATGCATCTGGTGCCTGGGTTACAGCAGAAGAAAAGGTTGCATACGAACTATTACTTCGTCTTTGTCCTGTTTGATCTGTAAAAGAACCTGCGTAAATAGCTACAACTGGTTTTTTTTTGTTAGCTGTTTGTAAGTTAGCTAGTTCTGGAACAAGCAATGTTCCTATAGTAGGTTTTTCTATTTTTTGAAAAGGAGGTAGGTTATTTTCTAATGGATCTATTATTAATGCACAGCTAGAAAGTAAAGCTACCAATAGGAAGGGATATAGTTGTCGTATTGCCATCTGAATCTGTTATTTTTAAAGTTATTATTCCATCTACAACATTATACTCTATCCTGTTACCTTCTAACTCTAGCACACCACTATCACTTGGAGTTTCGCCAAATAAGTTTTCTACTAGCTGTCTTGATAGTTGGGCATAAATCCTGGATTCTAAGTTTCTTATAAATCTTGCAAGAGTTGTATTTTCTTTATCTCTTTCTATTTCGTCTTGTAATGCTTTTATTTCCGCTTTGAGCGCTTGTTTACGATTAAATTGTTGGTTTTCAATAGTAAGATAATGTGCAGATGCACCTATGCCAGAAAATGATGGCGATTTAAATTTATGCACCATTTCATCTGCTTTAACATTTTGAGTAAAAATACCTAAAACAAGAATAATACCTATAACTACAACCCATTCAATTACTCTTTGTTTTTCAGCTTCCCTTGCTCTTAACTCCAAATCAGCTTTGCTTGGTCTACCTACTTTTCTTTTAATCTTTTCTTTG
>Ga0209631_10001887_pt1 | contig 25801 bp, 23 predicted proteins | sample COG_08_FD_184752 | JGI IMG/M metagenome (GOLD analysis project Ga0209631, IMG submission 184752) | Pelagic Microbial community sample from North Sea - COGITO 998_met_08 (SPAdes) (version 2) | ecosystem: Environmental > Aquatic > Marine > Neritic zone/Coastal water | place: Helgoland, sampling... | reverse complement strand
ATCAACGATGTTCGTCACATTGGTAAGTGTGGGCAGCGCATGATAGCGGTTTATTTGAATATTCAAATATTTGAATGTAGTGGATATTAAATATAGTAAACCTGGAATATGGTGATATTTGAATATAGAAATGAAAAATGTAAGTGTAAGGTTACGATGTAACCCTACACTGTAATTGTTACTACCAACTATTACATATTGGTACTAATCCTTCATGAATTACTTTTTTGAATGTAGTATTACACTTTACAACACCAGAACAACTAGAAAGAACAAAACCAATAAATAGTAAGATGAATATTTTTTTCATTTGTTTTTCCTTTGAAATTTGATTTCACTAATTTCTCTTTTATTGTTCCAGATAATAACGGCCTTATTTTTTCTTGAACAAAACAGTTTCCATTTTAGAAAGTTTTTAATTTGCTGCATATGTTCTCCAATATTCGATTTGTTGGTTTTCAGTTGTAGTATTATCATTTATTGATTTATCAATTCTATAAGTTTCTTCCTCTGGAAATATTCCACAATTTGAAACGAAAACCGCTACAACTAAGAAAGTGATATACGCTAATATTGTTTCTTTCATATTTTCCTTTCATGGCCCCAAATGGGGCCGTTAATATTAAATTGTTAATGCAGTTTCTATAAGTTCATCTAAGTTTGATTTTTCAAAATTAAAATCTTTTTCAGAATATCCACCATTCAATTGGTGAACTAAATTTTTCCCGTATTCATATTCTTGAATTAAGAATTGCGTTGAACCCTTTACAGGTTCAACTTTTTTCCCGTATTCCTTAGAAAAATGATGTTGCAATTCGATTGAAAAGTTTTTGTTTTCCTTGTCGTATTCGACAAAGTAAACATGAAAAACATTACCAAACAAAATTATTCTCACTTCTTTTCCATTACTACGTTCCCTGTAGTAATTGGAAACCCAAACTAAATAGCTATTTGTTGCTGCTGTTTTTAGAGATTTGCTATTTATTTTCATATCTAATCCTTTATATGGCCCCATAGGGGCCTGTTAATATTACTTACTTAATGGAATATATTCTGTTTTTACAATGCAATCTTGAGTTTGCATATTGTAGTAGTAATAAACTTCTTCTTTCTTATTCCATGCAATAACCTGGGCCATGTTCACATTATGGAATACTGATTCAACTTGATAATCTTCATTTAATTCTAATTCTTTTATAACCTTTCCTTTTTGAGATGGATTTGTTGAATCAAACAACAATTTATTTGTTGTTTCTATTCTGATTACATCATGCAATACAGTTTTCATTTTGCACCTTAGAATTTGCGCAGGGGTTTTGCACCTCCGCTACGTTGCGGTTTACGTCCGATGTGTTTGTTTGCTGTTCATCCATGAACTGCATTCAGGGTATCAGATTTTCAGAAAAAAGTACAACTGTTTTTTTAATTTATTTACTATTTATTTTAACTTTTTATTTTACTATTTATTTTAACATGGAGGGTGTACGGGGTATACCCCTTGCATTTCTCAGAATAGCGGCTCCCCCTCCCATCACATAGCCAGCACATTTCAAAATAGCCCCCCCAAAAAATACAAAGCATGGGTTTTGATAAGCAATGGAACCACTCACTTGTGAGTGAGGACAAAGCACAGGTTTTGAAAAGCAATGAAAAGCCGAAGTCTTAGCCGCCTTTGCCTATTGGCACGGCTAGGCTAATGAAAGAAGAGATATGGTGAAGCGAAAAATGCAGGGCTGTGCTCTTTTTGAAGCACAGTTGGTAGGAATTTGTAGGTTTTTTTCGCAAAAAAGGGCTTAGCTTAAAAAATAAGCAGCGAAAATTGGGGTTGAGCCGAAAAAGAAGCACAGAGATAGGCCAGAAAAACGCTAAAAAAGGTGTACTAAATGTTACATGACGCAAGCCTGCAAAAAAGGCGTAACCGTGACTGCTTGAATCAAGAGGCTTGAACTAATTCTACAAATGCTTTAGCTTAAAAACACTTTTAAATCTAAATTAAATGGATGGGGCCAATGAGAACACTGACTGCACAGGAATATTATGCCGAGATTGCAGAGTTTTATGATGAAGAGACCAAGTCTCCGATCATGCTTGCTGAAGATATTGTGCTTTTTGACTTCCTGGAAAATGAGGGATTGCTTCAAGGGGCCGTGCTGGATGCTGGATGCGGAACCGGACTCCTATTGGATCACTGTTATCGGCCCAACTGGGAGATCACTGAGTATAGAGGTTATGACTTCTCCAAGGAGATGCTGGATAAGATGAAGTCCAAGTGGCCTAGCTTCCGAGAGAGACTGAATCGTATGAGCTTTTTGGATGACCATGACAAAATCGGTGGCACCTTTGACGCTGTGCTTTCTCTTTATGCTGGATTGAACTGTTTGACTAGACCAGAGATGAGCCTGGCTTTCCATAATTTGTGGAAGAAGGTCAAAAAAGGCGGAACCATGTGCTTGATGACTTATGGGAATGTTGCGCCAGAAGATAGAGAGACGAGTTTGCACAATATTGTAACTGACAAAAAAGGCTACTCCTATACTATGATTGAAGAGTATGTGCTTTATACCTGGCTCAGAGACCTGTCCAATAGTACCGATGTTAGAATACTGCCTTTTTCCCTAGCCCAAGAAAAAGATGAGTCCGAACCGATGACCTCCTCTGATAATATGGAGTCCATTCTGTACCACCGGAATAGAATTGAGAATGACCTTGATGAAGCCACGCTGAGAGATAGCATGAAAGGCGGCACTAGATCACCAAGTTGTTCTTTTTTTCTATGCCTAGCCACCAAAACTACCACCTGAGAAAGAGATGCCTAGAAAAAAGACAGGAAATACAGTTTTAGATGAAGCCATTTCCAGAGTTGCTTGCCTCTATGAAGAAGGACATAGAATTGTAGTATCCTTTTCAACTGGTAAGGACTCCACTGTATTGTTGGAGATCTGCATAATGGCTGCCCAGATGACAGGAAGACTGCCTGTGGATGTTGTGCTTCGGGATGAGGAGTTGATGTTCCCTGGAACCTATGAGTTTGCTGAGAGAGTTGCCAATAGGCCAGAAGTGAATATGACTTGGTTGGTTGCACATCAGCCTGTGATAAATGTGTATGATCGCCAGAATCCTTACTTTTGGATTATGGATAAGACTTTGAGTCCTAGTGATTGGATGAGAGAACCCCCTAGTTGGGCCACTCATATTGATGAACAACACATTGAAGCCATGACTACACCTGACCGATTTCCATTGCAGACAGATCAGAAGTTATATGCTGCGATAGGACTGAGGACAGATGAGTCCAGACATCGACTCTATGGACTATTTACTTCTGGTGGATACATCACAAAACCGAATAGATATAAGGTTGCAAATATCCGTCCAATTTATGATTGGACATCCAAGGATGTATGGAAGTTAATAAAAGAGTTTAACTTGGATTACAATCGTGCCTACGATGTGATGTTACGAAACAGGATACCAAATCCTATTATGAGAATTGGCCCTCCTACTTCCAATCCTTATGGGATTGAGGCCTTGAGAATGGCCTCCTCTGCATGGCCTAAGTGGTTTGACAGGGCCTGTGAACGATTGAGTGGTATAAGAACTGGAGTGAAGTTCGGGATGCATGCCTTGACACCTACAAGAAAGTATGGTGAAACATGGGAGCAGTGTTTTCATAGAACTTGTATTGATGAGGCCCCTGAGTGGATTCGTGAAAGGGCCTTAAAAACAAAAGAGATCTATATGAGGAGACACGCAAAACACTCCACAACTGAATTTCCAGAAGTACACCCATGTATGAGTTGTACAGGTAATATTGCTTCATGGAAAAAGATGGCAATGTCATTGTATAATGGAGACCCTTGGTCAACAAAGGCCTCCTTTTTACCTATGATTGAGCCTGAGTTCTTTAGGCCTGGTAGTGGGAAGTGGAACGGTAAACCAACTTTTTAATTTATGAATAGGGTAAATAGATGCCAGAAAAACCAGCAGAACAAAAAGCGGTAAATACAACTCCTGCAGAAACACAAATGCGTGTTACAGATAAGGTTAAAAAGAAGGGTAAGAAGGCCGTTGATAAGAAGAACAAGGCCCTGGAAACTCTGAATATTGAATATATTCATGTAAACGATATTCATCCAAATGAGTGGAATCCAAATAGACAAAGTGACCATGACTTTGAGCTTTTATTGAAGTCCATGTCCGAGGATGGATTTACTCAGCCTGTGGTTTGTATTAAGACAGAGGATGGAAGAGTAAAGATTGTTGATGGGGAACACCGTTGGAGAGCGGCTCATTCCTTGGGGTTTGATGAGATCCCAGTGGTGATTACTCCGATGACAGAGGAACAGGCCAAGATTGCAACTCTTCGACATAATCGGGCCAGAGGTTCAGAAGATATTGACCTTACTGCAGAATTACTAAGGGATCTGGAGAAAGTAGGGGCCTTGGATTGGGCGCAGGACTCCTTGATGTTGGATGATGCAGAATTGAATAAACTCTTGGAGGATATTGCGGCCCCCGATGCGTTGGCAGGAGAGGATTGGACTGAGGCCTGGGAGCCATCCAATGACAGGGATGTTGAGGATGATGGTGAGTTGGAGACAACAACGGAGACTAGAGAGATTCAGTCCGGTGGTGGAGGCACGGTTGCTGCGGCCTCTTCGATTGCAGCAGTGGAGCGTCAACGGGAACGTGAAAAACAATTGGCAGAGGCCAAAACTGCAGAGGAGCGTCAGGCCCTTCGTAAGGATCATGATATTTTTAGACTCTATCTTACCTTTACTGGGGATGAGGCCACTCTAGTAAAACAAATTCTAGGTGATCATGCTGCAGAAAAAGTAATTGAAATGTGTAAGAAGGAAGAACAATCAGCGGAGGAGTAATTTGTCAGGAGCAAATACTAATCTAGATAATGTGAACCTTGGAAAGATGAAATCCCGCTGGGAAGCGGGGGATCGTGCAGAAGAGATTGCAGAAGAATTCAAGGTTCATCCAAATACTGTAAGATATCAGGCCAAACAGAGAGGTTGGGAGAGAGGATCAAAAAGAAATGACATCATCAGCAAAATGGCTGAAGTTGAAAAACAAACAGTTATTGCTGACAAGATAAATAGATCCGTTGAGGAATCGGAGAGATTCATTGGAGATGCAGACAGGTTGAGAACAATGGTTCTGAACTTCCAAGCTCGTCTCTTGAAGAATCGTGATCCGAATACAAATGAATTGCTTATGGATAAGGATGATGCGGAGTTGGTATTTCAGTATTTGAAGTGTTGCAAGATTGCAATGGAGACCTTATCTGTGGGGTATATTGCAAAAAGAAAGGCCTATGGCATGGATGAATCTCATGGAAGTGAGATCACAGTTCTTCCTTGGGAGGATTGATGCCACTTACTGCGGCACAAAGAGAGATATCTGATTCCAAGGCCCGTTTTAAAGTTGTGGCAGCAGGAAGGCGCTTTGGAAAAAGTTTCCTTTCGATGTCCTTGATGGCAAAAGTGGCCCGTTTCCCTTATTCTCAGGTATGGTACGTCACTACAACATATTCTGCTGCAAAGAATATCATGTGGTCATACCTCAAAGAGAAACTTAAAAAGTTTGGATGGGCCAAATCCTTTCATGAGGTAGCACTACAGGCCAATTTGGTGAATGGTTCTGTAATATCTTTGAAAGGGGCCAACAACCCAGATAGTCTTCGTGGAATTGGTTTGGATTACTTGGTGTTGGATGAGGCGGCCTATTTGGATGAAAGGGTGTGGACTGAAGTTTTGCGTCCTACTCTCTCTGATAAACAAGGTGGGGCCTTATTTATTTCATCTCCTTCTGGAAGAAACTGGTTTTACGACCTCTGGATTGCAGGACAGGATGATGAGGAAGAGGATTGGGGCTCTTGGCAATACACTACATTAGAAGGTGGAAATGTACCTCCAGAAGAAGTAGAAGCAGCAAGAAGAAATTTAGATGCAAGAACATTTGAACAAGAATATGAAGCACGTTTTGTAACTTATACTGGTTTAGTATACTATGGTTTTGATTATGAAGAATCTGTTGTTAATCGTCCTTATGATGAAGGTGAACCTGTTTTAATAGGAATGGATTTTAATATTGATCCGATGACTGCAACAGTTTTTCAAATGGATGAAAATGACGGAACTTTATTTCTTGTGGATGAAATTGAAATATTTGGTTCTAATACTGATGAGATGGCTGAAGAAGTTTTATGTAGATATCCTTCTGCACAAATTACTGTTTATCCAGATCCGGCCTGTGTGCAAACAAGAACTTCTGCTGGCGGAAGGACGGACTTATCTATTTTGCAAAGTTATGGATTTAAGTGTAAATTTCGCAGAAAACACCCTTTAATCAGAGATAGAATCAATGCAGTAAACTCTGTTTTGTGTACTGCTGATGGAACAAGAAGACTGCTGATACATAAGGATTGTAAACGCTCAATTCATGCATTAGAAAGACACTCCTATAAGAAAGGTACAAACCTTCCAGAAAAAGGTGGAGATAATGACCTTTCGCACATTACAGATAGTATGGGGTATTTAGTTGAGTACTTATATCCTGTAAATAAACAGGAACCAGGTATAGTTGATATTCATGGAATCTAAAGGGAGAAATGTACTACTATAATACGACAAATCATTCATCAAAAGTTCAATTTGATGCTGAACATCCTGAGTATCGTGAGTATTTGGATCTCTGGGAAAAATGTAGGGATTGTTATAAGGGTGAGGAGTCCGTAAAGCAAAAAAATCAGCGCTACCTTCCATTCCTTTCTATGCAGGAATCCAGTGAGTATTACAATTATAAGAATAGGGCCATATTCCTAAATGTAATGCGCAGAACAATACATGGATTAGTGGGTGCGGCCTTGCGTAAAACTCCCATCATTAAGGTTCCTGCAAGAATGGAGTCCTATCTGGAGGATATGAATCTTCATGGGATGAGTTTTACAGAATTGATGCAGAAGATTTTAACAGAATTATTGGTTACAGGCAGAATCTGTGTAGTAGTGGATCGTTTGGAAAACAGTAGATGTTATGCAACATGTTATGGAGCAGAATCCAATATCAATTGGAGGTATGATAAAAATGTTCCAATCATGTCCGTATTCGCAGAAGAGATAGACACTACAGAGGATGGATTTTCTCATGAACTAAGTAATCAATATCGTGTTTACGATTTTGATGAAAATGGCAACCTTCGGGTTCGTGTTGCAATGGAGAGATTGCCGAAGGAGGATGAGGATCTAAATAAGGACAGTGATGAGGATTACACTTTTGAGATTGTTCATGAAGTATACCCTTCCTATAGAGGTGAAGGACTGAAGGAACTACCTGTTTTTGTTTTTAATTCTGGTGGATTGGGAATGGATAACCTGTCTCCTCCTCCATTGATCGACCTTGCAAATATCTCTCTTTCTCATTATCGTACTTCTGCTGATTTAGAAAACGGTAGGCACTTCACATCTTTGCCACAGGCCTGGATCACTGGAGTGGATGCGGATGATTTCCGTCATGGGTTACATGTTGGCGGAAGTACTGCATGGATATTGCCTAATGAGAATACGAGGTTGGGATATCTTGAGTTTTCTGGTCAGGGCTTGGGTTCACTGGAGAATGCTTTAAAGGAAAAAGAAGCAATGATGGCAGTAGTTGGTGCCAGACTCCTTGAATCGAAAAAGGGTGTGGAAAGCGCAGAGACATCTAGAATCCGTCAAAATATAGAGACAAGTGTTCTATCGCATATTGCAGTTACTATTCAAAATGGTCTTCGTAAAGTACTGAAGTACATGGCCCGTTGGGAAGGTCTAAACGAAAACGAAGTCCATGTTGAACTCAATATGGATTTTGTAGATGTTCGTATTCCTCACCAAGAGATCATTGCACTTGTACAAGCATACCAAATGGGTGGTATCTCCATGAATACTTTGCTGTATAATTTGAAGCAGGGAGAGGTGATTCCAAATGATGTCTCTATTGATGATGAACGTGAAAAAATAGAGATGGATCATGGAAGCAGTGATGAAGGCCCAGAGGACAACCGGAGTGAGGTATTACGAGATTCCGAGCAAGAGAAACTCAGAAAGTCCCTTTCCGACTCAGGAAGAGGTGATTGATTTAATACTAAAGAGACATATTCGTATTCTTAAATACTCAAACCATGTGGCAAATGCAGTAAACGTGGAGTTTTATGGATTCAGAAATGAATTGGTGAGTGATCTCTTATTGGATGTAAGGGATTCAATGTTTGAGGATTCAGTGAGCAGAGTTGATAAATTTATTGAGAAGATGCATGTTAAGTTTTATCAGCTTAGAAAGAGAATAGAATATGTTTTGGATTCTAATATATCTGGTTTGATTCATAATGAGATTTCATTTTTGGAAGGTGTTTTTCCTAGTTTACATTTTGATAAATCCAAGTATCCTGTACATGAACTATTTGGTGTAAGTTATATTGATCATTTTAATTCTATTTTTCTTTCCTTGAGAAAGGATGTTATTTCAAATTATAAAGTATCAATATCATTAAATCACCCAGATTCTTTTCTTCTTGAGAAATTTAGAGGAACTAGAGAATTTAACTATAAAAACAGCATCTTTTCTCAATATCATAATAAACTCAAGAGTTTAGTAAAAAGTATTATTTGTTCTTATTCATCTGAACTTAGGTTTTTCTTTTATTTTAAACATCAGAACAAATTTCCATTTTTTGCTGAATCCCTCCCTATTTCTGAATCAAAATCTAAAAAATCTAAAACAAAATTAGGAACTTACAAAACTGAAGACTTCTCTCCACAAAAGGGTTCTGAATCATGGAAAGGATGTCTCCCTCATTTCAATTCGACAGTGACGCAAATTCCCTTGTATTCTTTGGATGAGTCCGATAAACATGATCTTAGGGATTGGTTCTTTAATAGAAGCAAAACTTACCAAAAGGAAGTAGTTGGTGAAAATAGATTTAGGATCATGGAGTCTGGGGATTATGTTCATTCTCAGATTTTTGATTTTTCCAAGACAAGCATCACTATAGCGAATTTATGATTCATACTATTCAGTCAATCAGAGATAAAAAGCAAAATGGATTTATTAATTTTTCTAGTAATATTATTTATCACGATTGTGATAATTCGGAATACTACACGGAATTAAGAGGATCTAATTATTCAATTACTCCAAATAGAAATCATGCATTTTTCCTAGATAGTGTTTTTGATGTGGATTGTAATCTAGAAAATTCATTATCATCTCTATGGAAAGGTGTAAAATTTGGAGAAGAGCAGGACGTTATTACAGTTAGAATCCATTAGGGATCGCTCTAAGCGTTTTGACCCTCTTTCTGAGGCCATTCGGTTATCAGAGGAGGTTAAGAAGAAAGGGGCCGTTCTGAAGGATTATGAGAACTCTGAGAGGGCCAATAAGGTTGCAGAATATCTGGAGTCCCTGTTGGCCTATTCTTTGGAAGAATCTCAGAATTATGGTGTTCTGGTTGTCAGAAACACTGAAGTTAATGTTTTCTCTTACTGGAATCCTATTTCAGAAGAAGAGGAGAGTAAAATCCTAGAAAGGAGAAAGAGAGAGTTATGGAACAAGCACAGCAAGAAGCAGCCAGCGTGGTACAAGAAGTACAGGCAACAGCAGGAGGAGAAGCGCAAACAGGAGTCGAAGTACCGAAAGTAGACCTTGGGGATGCGGATAGTTTTAGTCGGGATCAAGTCCAGGAGATTGTCAATAACGCCTTGAAGAGTGAGATCTTAGGTCTAAAGACGAATAACCAGGCCTTGAAGGATGAGAAGAAAAAGGCACAGGATCGTATTCGTGAATATACTGACATTCTTGGAAGTTTTGGTGGTCAGGAAGGTCTAAACCAATTGCAGGAATTAAAGCAAAAGATTGAACAGGATGAGGAGTTGCGCCTATTTACTTCTGGGGATCGTGAAAAGTATAATGATCGTATTCTTAATCGTGCCCGTCAGGATCATGCAAATCAATTGAAGATCATGCAGGAGGAGAGGGATAAGTGGAAGGGCCAAACTGAGAACTACATTAAGAAGTATCAGCAAAGAGAGATTGAAAAGTCCATTGTGGATGGATGTGCAGATTCTGGTGTAAATCCAAGGTATTATCGTGCAATGACTGCGCAGGTTCGTGATGACATCATTTTTGATGAAGAGACGGATCGTGTAATTGTCAAGGACAGTGATGGAGGTCTTCGCTATGGGAAGGATGGTCAACCTATGCGTGTTAATGAGTTGATTGAAACCTTGCGTGAGGAGCAATCCGAACTATTCCTTCAATCCACAGGTGGTGGTGCTGTTGGGGCAACAGGCAGTGGTGTTCGTAGATATACTGGGGTTACTCAGGATGAGATTAGAACAATGTCTGTCGGGGATTATAAGAAGTTGAGAGATCAAGGAGTAATTCGATAATGGTTTGCAGCGATTTAGAATTGATTAAGTTGCAATACCAAGGATACATTCCAGAGGGTGTCCACATTGGGCCTTCCAGTGTGGATCTTACTCTCTCTGATTCATTTTGCACATTATCTCTTTTTAAGGATGAGGTGGTGGATGTGATGGATGAATTGGACTTTATTGAGTGGAAGGAAAGAGAGTTGGTGATGAAACCAAATGATTTTCTCTTGGCCTCTACTCAAGAAGAGATTGAAGTTCCTAATGGGTATGCGGCCTTTGTTGCAGGGAGATCCTCTGTAGGTAGAGTCGGTATTCAAGTTCAGAATGCTGGATTTGTTGATGCTGGTTTTAAAGGTCAGATTACTCTTGAACTTCAAAATCAATCACATAGAAGCATTCGTCTTCATAAGGGCATGAGAATATGTCAATTGATTTATATGAAGATGGATTCTGAATGTGTAAATCCTTATCAAGGTAAATATCAACATCAGAAAGGTGCTACCTTTTCTAGAATATTTAAAGATGATGAGTTTATTAGAAATTCCATGTAGAATTTCTTGACATATATAATTTGTTATATTAAAGTGTTTTTACTTGTTTCCAGAGGAAACATATAAGTAGATACCCCAAAGTTCAGCCTTTCTACGCAGGAGCGCAGTGGCCTTTAGATAAGGGGCCTCCTGTATGGAGTGATCCCCACCCAATTGATTACTCTATTATAGATAGGATAGAACAATGGCGACTAGTTACGGTACGCAGAATACTTTTCTTACCCCCGATGTAATTGCACGGGAAGCCCTCCTAATTCTTGAAGACAACATTGTTGCTCCTCAGATGATGTCCACATCAGCAACTGCTGATTTCACTGGAGCAAAAGTTGGAGATACAATTCGTATCCGAAGACCTGCCTTCTTTGGCGTTGATGAGTTTGACCGAACAGGCGGCAACATCAATAACACAGTTACTATTCAAGATGCTGTTGAAAACAGTGTAAACTTGGTAATTGAGAAGCACTTTGATGTTTCTTTTGAAGTATCTTCAAAGGAATTAGCCTTTGCAGTTGATGACTTCAATGAGCGACTACTAAAACCTGCAATGAGTGCATTGGCCCAGAAGATTGACCAGTATGCGCTAACCAAGATTGCAAATCTAGGTGGTTTATTCGGTGTTGCTACTACTTATGCTGCTCCAAGTTCATTGACTCATGTGGCCTCTATTGTAGAGAAAATGAACAACCAGAGCATTCCAATGACAAATCGTAAATTCCTGGTGTCTCCTGCCATGCAGACAGCACTATATGGAATTACCGAGTTTGTACGGGCCGACATTCGTGGTGCTGCAACTTCTCCAGTAGAAGAGGCCTCACTAGGTCGCTTCATGGGTCTGGATACTGTGATGTCACAGAATCTTCCAAAGCACAGCACACTGGGTACTGCTGCAACAACAGGGAGCACTGATGTGGTTTATACTGCTGCTGCTTCTTATACAGAAGGCACAACGACAATTGGTGTTGCTGGCGGCCCTGCTGGTACTCTGACAATTGTTGCTGGAGATACACTGTCAATTGATTATATTGACGGAATTACCCGTGAGCATGTTGTTACTAACAATACTGCATTTACTACTAATGGTGGTGTTGCAAATGCCATTGCTGGAATTACGATCACTCCAGGATTGTATGGCGTAAGTGGAGCCACTGCAGTTGCTGCAGGTGTTCCAAATGTTGTAGCAAGTGGTGCTACTGTCCGAAATGTTACCTCTACTTTGGTTGCAGATCGAACTACCACAGCAGTAACTCCTGTTGGTTCCTATACAATGGGTGCGGCCTTCCATCCAAGTGCATTCCAACTCGTATTTGTACCTCAACCCAACCCAATGGGGCCAGGCACAAGTTCTTCTACCGTAAACTACAACGGTATGAGTCTGCGAGTTCTGCAGAGCTATGACCACATCAAGAAGCGAGATCTGATCTCTGTGGATTGTCTGGTTGGTGCTGCTGCAGTGGACGGGCGACTTGGTGTGCGTGTTGCCTCAGTAAATGGTTAATTCTAACTAACCAGTTTGGCCCCTTCGGGGGCCTTCACTACTGAAGGAGATTCGTATGTATACCAAAATGTATAAGCCTGGGAATACAGAAATTCTTATTAAAACAAATGATGTTGCGACCATGCTGAATGCTGGTTATACATTGGAACCTCAGAAATCTACTCCTAAAAAAGTAGAAGAAAAGGTTGAGGATACTTCTGTAAAAAAGAAAGTTTATTCAGCAAAATCTAAAGACGAAGGGTCTGAATAATGGCCTTGGATGCCACAGTCAAGGGTGCCAGTTCAAATTCCTATGCAACAGTGGCTCAAGCGGATGCATACTTTGCAGATCGTTTGGGAGCAAGCGCATGGAATTCAATTGGCGATGAAATCATTGGAATTTCTTCAGCTACGATTAGTGGCATCTATAGTTCTTTAGATGATAAAACGGAAGTAACGGTTGCAGGAATCACGGCTCCAAGTCCAGGTTTGGCCTTGGGGGATTCAATGCAGGTTGTTACTGATGTTGCAGGAGCAGATGGGACTCACTTTATTACGAAGGTTGTCTCATCCACCTCCTTTCAATTCATAGTAAGCGGTAATCAGTCCGCTGTCAGTTCCATAACTTACTTGGATCGTTCCACTTATAGCGATAAGGCCAAGGCCTTGATTATGGCAACTCGCTACTTGGATCAATTGATGTATCTGGGAGAAAGAACCCTTACTACACAGAAACTTTCTTTCCCTAGAATGTTTTTACCAGATCCAGATGCCACTGCAGTATTCTGGGGACAAGCACTTCGGTTACGTTCCGATTATTTTGATAATGACATTATTCCAGATAGGGTGTTGTTTGCTACCTATGAATTGGCCTTGAGACTATTGGGTGATCCTGAGTTAACAGGAGATCCTACAGTTCGTCAATTTAGAAAGGTAAACATTGATGGGGTACTATCTGTAGAGTTTAATGAGAATGCATTACCAAGAGCCTTGGATCGGAATATTCTTAATTATATAAATCCATTATTACAAGCTGGTGGAGGCCCGTCCGTATCACTAAGGAGATAAATCATGGCATTCAATGACGATATGGTAAAACTGGTCATGGATGTGTTTGATGGTTCCTTGATACGAGGGATTACTGTATCAGTGGATGGAGTATATCGTTCAGTAAGAACATCTGGGGATTATAATCCAATATCTGGAACAATAACGAGATCCATAAATGATTACCCAGTGAAGGTTATTAAAAAAGATGTAACTTCTGGGCCATCGGATGGGTCAACTCAAAAGAGTGGCTTGGTTGACAACAAGAGTGCAATTGCAAAGAGGGACTATCTGGAATTTATGATTACACCAATTACAGGTGTTCTTCCAGAACAGGGAATTGACGATGAGTTGATTCTTGAGTCAAAAACATATAAGATAATGAGTATTCAATCAAAGGACTTGGGGCCTAACAAATTAGTTTATAATTTGCTTGCAGTAGGTTAAAATTTAATCTAGGTAAATTAAAATTTAATTATTAGGTTAAAGTTCTGAAATGATTACAAGAAAAACTGGAAAATCCAGAAAGAACGTACAGGTTGACTTCTCAAAGGCATTTGAAGGGTTAAAGAAGAAACTCTATTCAGATACTGCAAAGATTATTCAAGAAGGCTTTTCTGATATTGTTATAGACACTCCAATAGACACAGGTTACGCAAAATCAAATTGGTTTGTGTTGTTTGGAGATAGTCCTGGAATTTCTGCTCCATCAAAAGATGGAGGGCCTTATCGTTCAGAAGGCCAAGTGATTGATGATGGAAGTGGGATTATTAAAATTCTAAAGAAAAACGGATTTAAGGAAGGGCTTCGTTTCTATAATCCAACTCCCTACATGGGAATGCTAGAGTATGGTCACTCTTCTCAAAACCAGTTTTTTATTCGTAGAAGTGTCAAAAAGATGGCTAATAAAATTTCTTCAATTCGGTAGAAATGCTCCTTCTTGAAAGAGAAATCCTTGGTCATCTCAGTGATAATTGGACACAAAGCCCAGTCATTTCATGGGCCAATTTTAATGTATCAGTAAATTATTCTTCTGACATTGAGTACTTGGTTCCCTTCTTGCGGAACCTTGATTCGCAAATTCTAGAAACTCCTGCAAGCACAGGTGCTGTACGCAGGGATTATGCAATGGGCCTAAATCTTCTGTTGAAGGAGAACACGGGAACCAGCGCAGTGAATAGTTATGTTGAGGTACTTAAAAACCTCTTCAGCAAAAAGGATATTAGCACTGCTAACTATTCTTATTCATTTTCGCCACTTGAGGTTGGGCCAGGGTTTGGTCAGGGGCCACACTTTGAAATACCAATCTCAGTTGAATTCTATGTGTATTCTTCAGACTAAGGAGAAAAGATGGCTTTAGCAGATCTTGGGTTAAATAGATCTAGGTCGGCAATCGTTTTTGTTGTTCCAGAAAGTGTCAATGGAACAATTGATACAACCCGTGTAAGCGATTTGCTTACCCGACCTCAACATACTTCAGACACAAATACAGACGCTTTTGGCCTAACTACCGTTCCAATTATTGGACAACAAGGTAACTACTCAGATACTTCTGAGATTGGCCCAGAGTTGATTACAACTGACCGTGTGCTCAATTACATGGAGTATGCGACATTTGACTTTGAGTATTATGCAAAGCCAGGTGGACGTACTCTTGGTACAGCCCAAACAGGATGTACAGAGTCAGAGCAAGGTGATACAGGTGGTCTTGGAAAGGTTCGCCTAACTAAGGCCGGACTAGTTGCAGCAGGAAGTTTTGCTGTTGGTGACACGATTCTAGTGTCAGGAAGTTCAGCAACAAATTCTGCAAATGGACTATTTCTGATTGATTCTGTAGACACAGGGGCTGGTGGATATATTGAGTATTTTGCCAAGGATTCTGAAGCAAATTATGCTCTTGCCTCAACTACAGTCTCTGTGCAAAAAGTAACAATGGATCTTCCAAAGGAAGATGTTATTTTGAGTAAGTGTTTGGGTGGCACGAAGTTCATGAGTGCAGCACACAATGGTTATGCTTCTGGAGCAACCAGTACGAGTGCTGGCGGTACTCAGCTTACTGCTTCTAATGCAACTTGTGTCTCTTATTTTCTGAAGAATATTTCTCAGACTCTGACAGTTCATAGCCGCCAGTTCACTGAGGATTCTGTTCAGATGTATACTGCAACAGGTGCTTTGCCAACATCATTCAGTGTTACTTTTGCAAAGGATGGTGCGGTAACTTACACCAGTGGATTCCAGGCAAATCGTGTGTTCTACACAGGTACTGCTGAGTTGGATAAAAGTGCAGATATTACACTTCCTGCTGGAAGTGGAACACAGTTTACTGTTACTGTTACCTCTCCAAAGCGTCACCATAAAGACACTACTGCTACAGCAAGTGATGTTGTTTATACTCAAACTATTGGAGGTGCCTTCTCATCTGGATCTCAGGTTCAAATCAGAAGAAAACAAGGAGCAACTACTACAGACTATGGCCCCTTTGAGGTAACCTCAATTAGCAATGATTCTGTAGGTCTAAAAGGATCAAGCGGTGCTGGCACAATTGCTTCTGCTTTAGCAGATGCTTTTTATTTGATTCCTTATATGCCTACTGCGAATCTTTCAACTTCTGTGATTGACCAGCGTAAGGTTCAAGTATTCATTTCTGATGCAATTAAGGATACAAGTTCAACTCCAAATCTTCTGGACTACAATCCAACAGTTGCTAATGTGGCAGATGCCAGTGTGATGCTTGCAAATCAAACAGCAACAAAAAGTCATTTGTTCAATATCGGCAATTCATTGGATGTGACTTCTGTGAACTTTGATTTTGACAGAGCCATTACAACTCCAGCCTTGACAGAAATGTCAGGTGAGGAATTCCCTGCGGCATCTTATGTAATTAATGAACCTACGATTACTGGTTCTATTACTCTTTTGCTTCGACCAAAGGATTTCCAATTTATGAACTCCTTGCGTGAAGAGCCAAGACGAGCCATTGGTGTTCGTGTAGGTAGTGTCGAAGGAAAGATCATTGAGATGGGTGCTGCCTCTGCCTTCTTTGAAGTACCAACTCCAAGTGATGCGGATGGAGCTACTCAGATTGATATTCCATTTACTGTCATTCGTGGTGATCTTGGTGAAACGGATGATGCTAACAAATTCTTCTTGAGGTACAGATGAAATTTTCATACAAGATTCAAGTTGGCGATAGCTCATGCTCTATTAGCTTTGAAGCTGATGGGCCAGAGTCCATGCCCAACTCAAGAATGGTAGGTTCTGGATCTCCAGAAGCAATGACTATGCTTTCTAAAATGATGTCAGAATCATCATCTGTTAGTGATTTTGAGCAAAAGGTAATGGATCATGGTGGCACTTCATGGATTGAAGTCCCTGCATCTCTGATGTCTTCTTCCAGTTCTACTAGTTCTTCTAGTGGAATGAGTTGGGGAAGTTCTTCTGTAGATGAGGAATAATCATGTTTTCCAGTTCTTTTTCTTATCAAGTTCCGAACCTGTTCATGATGGGTTCTAAGGATTCTTCAGAAAAAGGCAAGAATGAAGAGAACTCGACAATTCAAGGGTATAACTATTCTTGTGAGTTGAGTACAACTTTCCCATTCTTTAAACAGTCTCTTTCTGAAGTAAAGGTAGGCGACTAGGAAGCTTCCTCAAGGTGGCCCCATCCTTGTGTCGCCTTTCGATGCAATGGGGCATTTCACTTAATTTATGGGGTAATTTTATGGCTTTTGTACCAAGCAAACTACAAGAAACTTTTCGCATTCAATGCCCTGGGGCAGAAATGAATCCTGATTTACAGGATGTTTATTTTGAAATGCGACCATTGACTCGTCATGAAGTTTCTTCGATTTATGAAAAAAGGGTCAAAAACAACAAGGGAATTTCAAAGTTCCTTGAAGAACAATGGTTGAAATCATGTATCAGTTGGGAGAATGTGGTTGATGAACGTGGATCACAAATCTCATGTACGGATGAAGCCAAAAAAGAATGGTTCCGTACCCCTGCACTGCAACCCTTGATTGAGGAGCTTCTTTCAGAGCTTGAAACTCGTTCAAGAGAGCAACTGGGGATACAGGAAAAAAACTAAAATTCCTACTTGAGTTGCAAACGGGGAAGGTTTCCTATGAGGAGGCCTCTCCCGAACATGGAATTGAAGTAGGGATGCGGTTTAAAGCTGAATGGTGTTGTCAGAATTCTGATATTTGGAATGAAGATGATGCTGGCCCTCCCTGTCATGTCTGTCCTCTTTCTGAGAATGAGCCAGACCCTTTCAACCAGTTTTGTTTGGAGCATTGGAAAATGCTTGATGTTACTGGCAGAGATCGTGGGTTTGGTGAATCCCCCCTCCGTGAAGAAGCTATTGACGCTCATCTGAAGCGTTATGGTGCCAATGACCCAGATGTGTATGAATCTCTATTTCACATAGAGATGACTCTATTCTCACATCGACAAGAAGAAGAAAAGAAAAAGCAAGAGCGAGAAAAGAAGAAGAATGAGGCCAAGAGTAAAGGCGGCCCTCAAAAGAATTATAGTGCTCCAGTAGCAAGAAGATCTGCAAGTATGGGAAGAAGGAGATAATGGATGTCTACATATAATGCCATAATGCAAATTCAGGTTGATGCCAGTGATGCTAATAAAAAGCTTACTGAAGTTGACAGGAATTTAACATCAATTCGATCCACTTCTTCAGAAACTTCTTCATCCTTAAAAAGGATGGAGGGTACATTTGCAAGAATAGAAAAAACCATGAGATCAGTTGAGCGCACAATGAAAGGCGTTCATCGGATTATGAAATATATGGCAAAAGCCAATGTAGCTATGGGTAATAGCTTTAAGGGTCTTGGTAAGGACATTTCCGACATTAACTCAAAGTTCAATAAATTTTCATCTAATATCTCAAATATAAGCAGTAAATATGCAACTCTTCAAAAACAGAACAGAAAACTTGCAGGAGATGTAGCTGCATTAAAACAACAGTTAAAGGATTTAAAAGGAGCTTCTGGTGGTGCCGCAGATGCAGCAAAGAAAACAGGAGGGGCTTTTGAGAGGCTTACAAAAGTATTAAAGGAAAATTCGTATTGGGTAGGTTCATTAGTTGGAGGATTTCTCTCTTTAATATCTATAGATTTGGTTAGTCACTTTGTGAGAATCACAGATCAGCTAACTTTGATGAAAAATAGACTGGGCACAGTAAATCCAGAAGTTGTTAAACTTAGAGAGAATTTTGATACTGTTGTGCAAATTGCAATGGAGACAAGATCGAATCTTGCTGCTGTTGCAAATCTTTATTCAAGGATTGGAAGAAATTCACAAAGACTTCAAAAGGATCAAGAGGCCCTTGCAAGAGTAGTTCGGACGATTAACCAAGGATTTCAGTTATCTGGAGCAACAGCAGAAGAGGCCAGAAATGCGATTGTTCAGTTATCACAGGCCTTTGCATCTGGCAGGTTACAGGGTGATGAACTTCGTTCTGTTTTGGAATTGGCTCCAGAGGCAGCAAAAGGATTAGCAAAGGCCATTGGGATCACAACTGGAACAATGCGTAGGTTTGCTGCAGAGGGAATGATTACAACTGAAGTGATGGTTGCAGCATTTGAAAAGGCATCAGCAGAGACTCAGGCCAAGTTTGATAATATTAAGGCCACCATTTCCCAAGCAATGGAGAATGTAAGAACAGCAATTTATGCAGGGATTGAAGGAGCCGAAGAGTTTGGAAATGCCAATCAATTGATTGCAAACAAGATCATGTCCTTGGCAAATATGATTAAGAATGCAAAGGATCAGTTTAGTTTTATTGGTAAAATTGTAGAAAATGTTGCATTGAACTTTGAGAAGTTCGCAGTAGGTATTGTAGCAGTAGTGGGCGTTCTTGGCGGGATGATTATTGTTTCATCTCTTACAGCATTATTTAGTTCTTTTGGAGCAGTAATTGGATTAAGCGCTGGGGCGGTTGCAGGATTAGTTACAATTTTAGGGTTATTAGCATATAGACTTATTGATTTAAATCTTGAAATAAAAACAACTGCAGAGCAATTGCGGCCTCTTGATGAGGTGATTAAAGAGTTGAGTGATTCTACAAAGACAGGGATGGATCGCTTAAATGGGTATAGAGAAGAGCTAGCAAACACAAAACTTGCATCAAATGAGTTGGAAGTTCAGTTAAGTGTTATCAATAGAAAAATAAACGAACTTTCTCAAAGTGTGATGAATGCAAGAGGTACATGGCGTGAATATGCAGATGACCTTCTTGGTTTTATCCAAGAATATAAAATTTTTGGTCTTGATTTAGTATTGCCTGGAAGTGACAAGCAAGAGTTGGCTGCTTTAACGGAGAGAGCGGCAAAGCTGGAAAAGCTTCAGATGGATATGACAGAAAGAACTGCTAAGTTGAGAGAGCAGGAAAAGAAGGCAATGGAGGAAGTCAAAAAAGATGCAAAAGAAGTTGACCCACAGGCCTTGTTGTTGAAAGAAGTTTATGCAAAACAGGCTGCATTTGCGAGACAAATGGAGTTGGTGGGTGAAGCGTTATCAAATGAGTTTATTCAAGGATTTACTAATCCTTTTGATTCTGGACTTGGAGGTATTCAGTCTGCACTAACTAGATTTACAGAAAATGTAGCATCAAAAACCGCTTCTCTTTTCAAGAGCAAATTACCAGAAGGGATTCCTTTATTTGATCCAAAGGTTCTTGTAAAACAAGCATCAAGTTTTAACCAGGCCATAGAAGAAGGTCTGCGTTCTGGTAAACGAGTTTCCTTATTTGGAATGCCAGACGAAAATGGAATTAGACAATTAACTCAAGAATACAAGGATGTAATTACTTCAATATTGGGTGATCCTTCAACACAGGCAGCCTTTAAGGAGCAGGATACTCTTGGCAAGATTATGCAAGCTGAGATGGATTCTATTCTTAGAGAGCAATTGATTGATTTAGAGAAGGCAATTAACCAATACATCATTCAACAAAATCAAAAAATCAAAACGGAAGAAAGATCACTAAAGGCTCAAAGAGAACAACTTGAATTAACAGAATTTTCTGCAAAAGCAGAAATGGATGGGTTAAAGAAGAATACTCCATTATTGAAAGTTCAAGAGTCTATTATTGAAGAAGAGTATAGAATCCGTCTTTTGAATTATGAGCAAAAACTGAAGGATCTAAATATTACTGGTCAGGCTAAAAATGCTTTGATGGAAGAACTTGCTCTTCAAAAGGATTTGGCAATCTCATTGGAGAAAGTAAATCAAGAAAAGAAACTGTATCTTGAACTTCAAGGGAAGCAAAGAGATTTAGTGTCTGCTACAGAACGAGTTGCTGATTTGCAATTAGAACTTGACCACTTAATTAAAGGAACAAGCGAATTAGAAAAACAGAAGTCCTTAAATGAAACAATTATTGCAAGAGAGAAGGTAATTCTTGACCAAAGAAGAGAAAGAGAAGGCCTTACAGATGAACAATACCGTCAAGAACTTGCAATTCTAGAAACTAAGAAATCACTTCTTGATCTGGAAACAGACATTACTGAAGAAATTAGAAAGCAGAATGAATTAAGAAAGACAGAAGATGAATTAGCAAGAGCAAGGCTATTGGATCAAGCCAAAACACAGGCCCAACAAATGAAAGGTGGATTGTCTCTCTTTCAGCAATTGGGTATTGGGCTTGGTTTGGTAAAAGATCCAACAAAAGATTTTGTAGACAGGCAAGAGGCCTTTATTGATGCGACCATTGCTTCTGGTAAGAAGGTCTCAGATTTATATATGGGCCGTGGTGGTACAGGGTTGCAGATCAATCCAGCAGTTCAGCGAGACATGGATGAAACTGCGATGAATATTATTAAGAATAGAATGGAGTTATTTGAAGAGAAGTCCAAGACAACACCACTGAATAATAACCTTGCAACAAGATTGTTAGGACAGAGTAAATTTGCTCCACAGGAGATGGAGTATGCGTTGCAAAGAAAAAAAGGTGGGATGCTTACTGGCCCTTCTCATGCAAGTGGCGGAATCAAGGGAATGCTTTATGGACAGGCCATAGAATTAGAAGGTGGAGAATATGTAATCAATAAGGATGCTGTAGCAAAGTATGGTATTCCAATGTTTAATGCATTGAATACAATGCGATTTGCTCCTGGTGGTGTTCTTCCTGGAACAGAGCTTACTCCTCAAGAAGCAATGAGAATTGCTAACAATCTGAGAACAGCAGGGAAGTTAAAAGAAGCAAAAAAGTTTTCAGATGCAGTTGCAGAAGATTATGCAAGAAGAGGAGTTCCTACCTTTAGGGCTGATGGAACAGTTATCGGTGACCCAAAAAAGATGTTGCAAAAAGGGGATACTACCAAGGCAGTAGAAGAGGTCACAGAAGGCTTTGTTAAAATGGCCCCTGCAATAGAAGAGGTTACAAAGGAATCAAAGAAAGTAGAAAAAGAGTTTACAAAAACAAATGAAGCCATTGGGTATGCTGGAAGTTCATGGAAAGAAATTGAAACACTAAGTCAAAAAGAAATTGATGCAATTGAGTCTGTAACTTCCAGAAGAATGACTGCTGAAGAAGAAGCGGCCTATGCAATTAAAAAAGTAACGGAAACTTATAGAGATAGTGCTAGGGATTGGAAAGAGGCCTACGCAGAAGCAGAAATGCGAATGGGGCCTCAAACCGGACTTTTGGGTGATGGAATGATGGGCCAGACGGCTGCAGGAATTGGTGCAGTTTTTTCGGATGCTCTTGGGAAAAGTGGAGCCTTTAAAGGATTCCTTGAAGATATTGTAATGCTTACAACAAACCCTGTTGCAGGTGTTACTCAGATCCTTTCAAAAAGCCTTCTTCAGAACGAAAGATTTCAGCAGGCCTTGCAAAGATTTTTGGACATATTCTATGTCTTATTTGATGAGGTTGCAGAAGGATTGGCTATTTTCTTTGAGGCCATTGTAGATATGTTGGCCCCATTGAAGCCATTGATGGAAATGATTGGTGGGTCATTGCGTGAAATCATGAGGGCCTTCACTAAAATTATTCAGCCTTTTGCAAGACTGATTGAGGGGATGCAACCGATTTTGATTTACTTATCTGCATTTCTTCAAATTGTTGTTGGATTGTTTAGCTCAATTTTGGGAGCAATCGGTGATGTTTTTGATAATTTTTTTAAAGAGTTTTTAAATTTTTTCGGGGTAACTACTACTGATAAATACAAATCATTAAATTTATTAAGACAAGAAAGAGATATTATCAGTGATATAAATACATCAATTGGCGGACTTGCAGATACTTTAGAAGATATCAATGATGTCATTTTTGACATTATGAATTCTGCATTAAATATTTCTGCTCCAGGAACAAAGCTTGAATTGGCAGCGGATAAATATAATGAATTATATCTAGCAGCAACCTCTTTTGGTGCAGATGATGAAGCTGTTACAGAATTTCAGAATTTTGCAAAAACTTATTTACAGCAAGCCCAAGATGTTTTGAAAACATCAAATGCATATCAACAGATATATCTACAAGTAATTGAAGATCTAGAATCGCTGCAAAGCACAATGGCAGATAAGCTTGGTGCAGAGATTACAGAGTCCTTGAAAAAGGGTATATTTGAGCTTGAGGTTGCAGGTTCAGATCTTGGTGGAAACATTGCTGATGTTGTTCAAAAGTTCCGTGATGGGATTCTTTCTTATAATGATTTACTTACTTATATTGGGTATAAACTAGCTCAGACAGAAGAAGATATATCTTTTAAGGAATTCTCAGAATTTGGTTCTATTGGAAGCCTAGATAAGGTGGAACAGGCCTACACGGAATTCAGAGGAATGGAATTTGATCGGTTTAATCAGGCAATGGGTGATGCTATTAATTCATCCAGTGTTACAGAAGATTTAAAAAATCTATTTGGGATAGGAGCAACAGGAGAAAGAATAGAGGGAGTTACGGCACTTGCAGAGTCAGAAATGGTTGTTGCAAAAGAAGAGGGTAGATTAAATGCCCTTTTAAGAACTCAGCCCACGATTGGAGATGTCTCAGGAGCAGAGGTTCCAGAAGAAGCAAGAGGTGGGGATGATGCTTCAATGCCTTCCTTTGGTGCAAATTTAGATTTTATTAAACTAATAGAAGGTCTTGCCCAGGCAATATTTGATGCTCTTCTTGGGGCACTTGAAACTGTTTTCATGCAAGTTGAAAAATTTCTTAAAGCCTTGTTTTCCTTTATTGAAAAACTAGGGATAACTATTGTTAAATTCTTAGAATCTCTTTGGGATGCAATTTTTGGTGATGATACAATCAAGGCGTTGGAGGGATTAGCAGAATTTTTTACAAACATATTTGATGGTACTGGATTAGTAGATGCAATAGGAGGACTAGGAGAATTTTTTACAAACATATTTGATGGCAGTGATTTACTGGACTCTGTTAGTGGTCTAGGTGAATTTTTCATGAATATATTAAAAGGTGGCGATTTATTGGATGCTTTTGGAGGATTAACAGAATTCTTTAAAAATATATTTGAAGGTGGAGGCCTTTTATCATCAGTGCAAGGGTTGACTGATTTTTTCAAAAATATATTTAAGGGTGGAGACTTATTAAGTTCGTTCCAAGGACTTGCCGACTTTTTTACTAATATTTTTAAAGGTGGGGATCTTCTTGACGCAGTGCAGGGCCTTGTTAAGTTTTTTGAAAATATAATTTCAGAAATTAACTTATTGAAACCGCTAGAAGCACTTAGTGAATTCTTTCTAAACATATTTAAAGGCGGGGGCCTTCTTGATGCAGGTCAAGTCCTTTCTAGATTGTTTAATCAGATTTTTGGGACATCAACAACAGATGCATTAGGAGCAATTGGTAAATTTATTGAAGAAACAATTGGTGGCGGTACGGTAGAGCCTATAAATGCAATAGGAAAGTTTTTTGAAGAGGTTGTTAACGGCACTATGGATGCTGTTAATGTTTTTGTTAAAATGTTTGAAGAGATAATAAGTGGAGTTGCTTCTGGTGGAGAAGTTATCTTAAAGTTTTTTGAAAACGCATTAAGAAATGTTGGCGATATTCTAATGTTCAAAAATCCATTTGAGCAATTTGGAATAGGCCCAGAGTATCTTTTGAGATTTAGTGCAGGTGGCTCAGTTGAAAAATATGCAGATGGAGGAATGTTAAGAGGGCCTTCTCATGATAAAGGTGGCATACCTGCAATTGTAGGTGGCAAAAAATCTGTAGAGCTAGAAGGTGGTGAGTTCATAATTAAAAAGGATACAGTTGATTTTATAGGCGCAGGATTTTTAAGTGAATTAAATTCTTATCCAGAATCCTTAGATCCGAATAGATACAATTCAGTTATTAAATTTGCAAGTGGAGGAGAAGTTGACACTGCTGAAGCAGCAGCAGGTATTGGAAAAATGATGTCTCCTGCAAAAAAAGTATCTGGTGATTTAGGAGAGTATCTTGGTGGGTTGGCTGGATCTGCGAAAAAGTCAGTTGGTCAAATGTTTAGCCAAACAGGGCCTTCTGTAAAAAATAATAATGGAAAAGGTAAATTTCTTCCAGAAGATGATCCTCAAAGACTATTAGATCCATCACAAGGACTTCCAGGAGTAGATTTATTTTCAGTTGATTGGCAGACTTCTGATTGGATAGAAAACTTTATTGGTGAGCATAAATTTAAAATAGATTTAAATTTTCCTAAAAACAATGTATTTGAAGTATATGAAGAAGGTGGAAAAATAGACAATAAATATAATGATACTAATTTTAATAATACACCATCTACACTTATTGATACAGGAATTTACAAGGACAACTTAACAAAAACATTTGATGTAAAAATGGAGGATAAAAATGAGGATTTTGTAAAAAACAATCTTGGAATTGGAGGCGATTTTGGTGGATTTATGCAATCAATATTAGATACTGGATATGATTTAATTAAAGGAACATTGGATATATTTGGATCATTTGGCGGATCAATAACAAACAATTTAACAAGTTTTGTGCCGAAGGGTCTTTTAGAAATAGAAGCAGATCAGGCAAAGTTTAGCGCCAGTAATCTTGAATTCATTGTTGCTTTTTTATCTTTTTACTCACTAATGAGTTATGCAATTGAACAATTTACTGGCAAATCTATTTTTGGAGAGGCAACAACTCTTGGTGGATTAGGTTATAAGGGATTTGGAGAATCTGTACCAATTGGAATTTTAGGTGCATTGCTTGCAGCAAATATTTTTGATCCTGGAAAAGACGGAGATAAGGGAGGCCTAGGCAATACGGGTTTCTTGTCAATGAGTGGAGTCAAAGAGAGATATAGCTTATTAGATATGATTGAATATTTTGGATTTG
>Ga0209631_10001879_pt1 | contig 25868 bp, 24 predicted proteins | sample COG_08_FD_184752 | JGI IMG/M metagenome (GOLD analysis project Ga0209631, IMG submission 184752) | Pelagic Microbial community sample from North Sea - COGITO 998_met_08 (SPAdes) (version 2) | ecosystem: Environmental > Aquatic > Marine > Neritic zone/Coastal water | place: Helgoland, sampling... | reverse complement strand
TATATGAATGACTGCTCATTTGTGGGCCCACAGGGACTTGAACCCCGAACCTGCGGATTATGAGTCCGTTGCTCTAACCAATTGAGCTATGGGCCCTTTATTTATAATAAAAATATATAATGAATTTATTATATAAAATGTAGATTGTCTAAGAATTGATAAAAGAAAGATGTATAAATTTATCAGACTATACTTTAATTACTGTTGTCTGAATCATCAGAAATGGCTCTACCCTTTAATTTCTCCCAATCTCTTTCAGGGCGAACTTTAAGATTAGTTTTCCATGCCCCTTCAAGAACATGAGGTTCAACACCAATTTCTTTACAAAATGATATAAGAGCTTGGATATCTTTTGGAAAACAACTACCTCCAAATCCGAATTTTCCATCTGGACCTGGAACATTTAAATGCGAGTGACCAATTCTTCCATCAAGAATGAAACCATTAATAGCGCTATCCCAATCAGCATCAACTTTATCAGATATAAGCTTCATTTCATTTAAAAAAGATACCTTAGTTGCAAAAAATAAATTATTCATATATTTAATTAGTTCTGCCGTTTGAAAATTTGTTTTTACAACAGGTAAATAATCACCAAACCTTTCTTTATACAAAGATTCTACCTTGCTAGTCAAATCTTTTTCACCGCCAAGGATAACTCTTGCCTGATTAATGAAATCAAAATTTGCAGAACGTTCAGTTAAGAATTCAGGGTTAAAAACAATGTTCAAATTTGGAAATTGTTTTTGAAGGTTTTTACATGTTCCAGGAACAACAGTGGATCTAACCAAAAAAATTGGATTATTATTTTCAATTAAATTGCTACAATCTAATAGAGCAGCTTCTAAAATTGATAAATCAATAGATCCATCCTTTTTTGCCGGAGTGGGGACTGAAATAAAGATTATATCAGACTTATTAATTGTATCACTTAAAGAATGAATACTCTTTGAAGGATCTTTGTCAAAAATTCTAACTTTTGCATCATAACCTGTTGCGCTGCTAAATCCACTTGCAACTGCACTACCAACAAAACCTTTACCTATAATTCCTATATTTTTCATACCACGAAATTTATACTAATGGTCTAGAATAACAAATATTTAATTTTTTTATGATAATTATATTTGTTTATGTACGTATATTTTAATAATGATTGATTTTCACAACCATATTTTACCTTGTGTAGATGATGGATCCAATTCGCTAGAGATGTCGATTAAAATGCTAAAAAAGGCTTCTTCAGACGGTATAAGTACGATTGTAAACACTTCACATTTTCAACATCCTAAAATAAAAGATCGTGAAACAGAATTTATTGTTAAACAAAAACGAATTTTAGAAGATGCTATAAAAATAGAAAATCTTAATATATCTTTAATTCAAGGAAAAGAGATATATTATGATTTAAATTTAACTACAATAATCGAACATGATTTTGCTTTAATAGCAAAAAAATATATGTTAGTTGAATTTGATCCATTTATACTTCCAGCAACACTAGAAGAACGATTTTTCATATTACAAACATTAGGTATAACACCAATTATTGCACATCCTGAAAGATATCTTCCAGTTCAGAAAAATATTTCAATCGCTAAGCGTTGGGCAAGAAAAGATTATATTCTACAAATTAATGCTCCAAGCATTTTAGGATATTTTGGTAAAGAATGTCAAAAAACGAGTATCGAGTTGATTGAAAACTCTCTTTGTGACTTGATAGGATCAGATGCACATAATGATTCATCAAGAAATTTTTTTTTAAAAGATGCCTTTAATTATTTAGACAAAAATTTTAAAAAAGGTAGTTGTGAGGCTTTAAATGAGAATGCAAAATTACTTATTAATGGACAGGATTTAAAAAAGATACAATTTGATAAAAAAAATAAATTTTGGTTTTTTTAATCTTAATTATATTAATATATTGAATCCACAAATGAGAAAAAAAATTCTAACTTTAATACTATGCATGTTATGTATAAGCTCTATTTACTCTCAAGATATTGCTATCAACCCAAAGCTCGTATTGTCGTCTGAAGAGTATGTTACTGGAGAGGATGGCATTGTTAGATTTTCAATAAACATTTGGGGGCATGTTCCAAAACCTGGAACTTATATAGTTTATGATGGTATTGATCTTAACACAGCACTATCTTTTGCGGGCGGATTAAAAGAGGGGGCAAATTATAAAAAAGTTATCATTAATTCTGGTGATACAAAAACAGTTGTAAATATGAGCAATTTGAATAATACAGCTAATTTGGTTTCTAGCAAAGTAATATTAAAGCCTAGAGATACAATTATTATTAGCCAAACAAGAGCATTCAAATTTTCAAATCAACAAGCAAGAGTCGCAACAGTTTTATTACAATTATTAAATTTATTTTATACAATTGACAGGCTTGACGATTAGCATGTCAAATAATCACTTAGACCAAAATGATGTAGCGATTAGCTTTGAAGAATTATTTTTTTTATTGAGAAAGCATAGAAAAATGGTTTCTTTTATTTTTATTTCATGTATCATGCTTAGTATGTTTTTAGTTTTTGTTAGCTTGCCTAAATATCAATCTAAAACAACTATTTTCATCGAAGATGATGCCAACAAGAACAATCCTCTCTTTGCAATGTCTTTAAGAAGAGAGTTCAATACAATTGATAACGAAATTGAAATTTTAAAATCTGTAACTATTGCTACTAAAACAGTTGAAAGATTGATGGAATCTGAACAAAAAGACAATTTGCATCTACTTTATACAAGAAATGAAAATTTAGATTTGTTGAACTTACCACAACAAGCTGTAAGAAAGATTTTTTTGCAAGAAAGGCCGGATTATAAAACATTAGAGAATGCCTTAGCAAAAAAGCCTAATCTAAAATCTTCTGCAATTAGAAATATTTTGCTTGGTATTCAAATTGAAAAAACTAGGAACACAGACGTTCTAAAAATCGCTTATACTGCTTACAATCCGTTCGAAGCATCTACAATTTTGAATACTTTTGTTCAAGCATATATTGAAAATGATTTAGATTGGGAAAATAGTATTCATTCTCATCTTCAAGAATTTCTCAGTGTCCAATTAGATAGAACAGGAATTGAGTTAACTAGTATTGAAGAAAAACTAAGATTATTTCAAGAAAATAATAAAATATTTAGTATAGATGATAATTCAAGACTACTTCTCGAAAAACTTCAAGTTGTTGAAGGAAATTTTTACGAAGCAGATAGCGAAATTCAAATTTATGATAAAAGAATTGAACTCTATGAAGATATTCTTTCAAAAGAAGAAATTGATTTTGCAGATAAAATCATTAATACTGTTGATGCTCAGCTTATTTCCTTAAGAAGTGAACTTGCATCTCTTCAATCTGATTTTATAACAACAAAAGCAAAGAGTGGTTCTGAGAATGCTTTAAAACTCTTAAGCATAAAAATTGATAATCTAAAGAAAGCAATAAATAAAGAGACTAAACAATTAGTATCTTCAGAATTGTTATCATCTAATCCTATTCTATATAGGCAGGAAATAGTTGATAGTTTGATTCAATTAAATACTGAAAAAAAGGAACTGATTTTAAAGAAAAATCAACTAAGTGATGTCTTAAATATTTATGAAAAGAAATTAGAATTATTACCAGATCAATTCTTGAAATTTTCTCAGCTACAAAGAGATAAAAATATTATAGATAACACTTATATTTTAATGAAAACTGAATTTGAAGAATCTCGAGTTGCAGAAGCTTCGACAATTAGTAAAATAAGAATTATTGATCCTGCTCTACCCAACACTGGTAAAATATCTCCAAGAAGTTATCCGACGAGTATTGCTATAGGGTTTATTTTAGGAATTATTGTATCAATTATGTTCATTTTGTATAAGAAAATATCTAATACAAAAATAACTGATACTGATGAACTTGAAAGGAAAGGCCTTTCTATTGTTTCAATGATACCTGCTTTTTCTGATAAAGAATTGATGGTACAAAGATCGAATCAATTAATTGTTGAAAGACAAACAAGATCTCCAATTTCAGAAGCATATAGAACTTTAAGAACATCTTTATCTTTCTCAATTAATTATGATAAAGAAAGGAAGGAAGGTAAAACGATTTTAATTAGTAGTTCAGGCCCTCAAGAAGGTAAATCAACTACTGCTGCAAATCTGGCCGTTACATATGCTTTGGCAGGTAAAAAAACTATACTAGTTGATGCAGATATGAGAAAACCCGTTATGCACAAAATCTTTGAAATGAACAAATCTAATGGTATGTCGAAATTATTTGTTGGAAGTGATTTAAAATTAAAAGACGTAATAGAAAAATCAAGAGTAAAAAATTTAGAAGTATTATGCTGCGGTCCAATTCCCCCTAACCCTTCTGAGATTCTTGGATCAGATAAATTACAGTCAATCCTTCAAGATTTGAAAAAAACTTATGATGTAGTTATTTTTGATACACCTCCTATTATTGCTGTCACAGACGCTATTTTATTGAGACCTAATTTTGATCAATTTGTTTTAATAATTAGAGCTGGAGCAACAGAAAGAGCTGCTCTAGATAGAACTATGAAAAGTATGGCGCAAATTGGATTTCCTGTAAAGTCTTGCGTTCTAAATGAAGTTTCGAACATGACATCATATGGCGGCCAATATTCTTACAATTATAACTATTATCAATATTATTACGCAGAAGATGATGCTGTTTCTGAAAAAAAAAATAGTGAATGATTTTTAATAAATCTTTTTTTAAAGATGTCTCCTTACTATCAGGCGGTATTATGTTTGGACAAATCTTTTCATTTATAATTCTACCAATACTTACTAGAACCTATAGCGCTGTAGAGTTTGGATTTTTAACAAGCTTTATGACAATTATTGCCTTGGTAATGCCATTTACTTCCTTGAGATATGTAGTAACTATTCCCCTTCCCAAGAAAGAAGAAGATGCGGTTAATATATTTTATTTATGCTTAATGATAAATGTAATTTTATCTCTATCTCTTTTATTAGTATTTATTATTGTAATGAATTTAAGTTTTTTTGAAAAATATAATTGGGGTTTTGAAAGTTCATTATTGATTCTTATACCCTTATCACTGCTTCTATCAGGACTATTCGAACAATTAACTTTTTTAGGATTAAAATTTGAACATTTCAAATCTTTAACAATATCTAAGATATTACAATCTTTAGTTGGAAACTTAACTAAACTTGTTCTTGGAGTTCTAGGATATCTGAAAATCGGACTAATCTTAGGATTTGTATTGCAAGATATTCTAGGAATAACATACTTATTTTCAAAATTTCAAAGCAAAAAAATTAAACCTTCTTTAAAAAAAATGAAGATGCTTGCTTATGAATATATTGATTTTCCTAAATATCAATTGTTCTCACAATTCATTCTAAAAATTAATGCCTCTATACCGGTTTTAGCACTTGGTGCGATATATGATTTCCAAATAATTGGTTACTTTGCTTTAGCCAATACTATCATCACAATACCAATGAAGCTAATTGGCAACTCGATATCACAGGTATATTATTCAAAGATTGCAAACTTTAAAAAATCAGAATCCAAATACTTTCTCAAGTCAACTCTTGATTTTTTAAAAATATTTTCAAAAATAATTATTTTACCAGTCATTTTGATTACATTTTTTTCTGAGCATTTATTTGTAATATTTTTTGGAAGTGATTGGAAAATATCTGGAGAAATGGCTCAATTCTTAATTTTTATTACAGCAGCAAGGTTCTTAAGTATGCCTATAATATCTGTCTTAAATGTACTGAAAATGCAAAAATTGCAGCTTAAGATAAATGTATTACGTTTTTCTTTATTAGTATTTGTATTCTCTGCATGCTACTATTTATCCTTTGACGCCTTGGGAACAATTGCGGTTTACAGCTTATCAATGTTTTTTTTCTATACTATTGTATTATTCAAAATTATATTACTTTTGAGAGAATTGAATGAATAATTTATCGTATAGGGATGTTGTACAAAAAGAACTTACTATTGTAGGAAAACCAACTATAATTAAAGTTTTTAAAAGAATTTTTATAAGTACTGGAGAACGTTGTGTTTTCTTATATAGAATCGGCGGAATTTTAAAAAATAAAGGTTATCGAATTTTATCTATTTTAATCCATAATTATTTAATAAAGAACTTTGGTATTTTTTTAAGTTACAAAGCTCAAATTGGAATTGGCTTGAAACTCCCACATCCAAATGGCATTATAATTGGAAATGGATCTATCATTGGTGAAAATTGCACAATATTTCATCAAGTAACCCTTGGCGGGAAAAAAGTGGGGGATGCTAAGGAAAATAATTATCCCTGTGTTGGTAACAATGTTACAATTTTTTCAGGAGCAAAATTATTCGGTAGTATCAAAATCGGTGATAATTGTATAATAGGTGCAAATAGTGTTGTAAATAAATCTTTTAGTAATGACTCTACTATAATAGGTTCGCCAGGTAAAAAAATTGTCAAATAAAATTTTAGTTAAAAATTCTTCCCTTAATGGGAAAGTAAGAGTTTCTGGGGCAAAAAATAGTGCTTTAAGGCTTTTGGCAGCATCTTTGCTTACGAATGAATCCGTTGTTCTTAATAATTCACCAAATAAAATTCTTGATATGCAAATTCATATTGAAATGCTAAAAACTCTTGGTAAAAATTGCATAGTTGAAAAAGATAAGATTATAATAAATGAGAATAATTTTAAAAATGAACTTGTGTGGACAAAAAGGTCTATCAGAAATACCTTATTGATACTTGGAGCATTGACTACCAGATCTGGTTTTGGTAAAGTTCCTCTTCCTGGAGGATGTAAGCTTGGAGATAGAAAATATGATTTACACGTAATGATTCTTGAAAAATTTGGTTGTAAGGTTTGGGAAGAGGACCAATATCTTTTAGCAGAAAACCCTAAAAGATTTACTGCTTGTGATATTTTTCTTCCAATTAGATCAACTGGAGCTACAGAAAATGCCATTCTTTGTGCGACATTAGCTAAAGGAAAAACGACAATTTGGGGACCTCACATTAGACCAGAAATTATTGATCTAACCAACTTTCTAAATAAAATGGGTGCTAAAATTGAAGTATTTGGACAAAAAAATATCATTATACATGGTGTTGAGCATCTAAGAGGAGTTAATCATCAAGTTATCCCTGATAACATAGAAGCATTAACTTGGCTTATTTCAGGAGCAATGACTGGTGGTGAAATTGATATTTATGATTTTCCTTATAAAGACTTAGAAGTGCCACTAATTTTCCTAAAGAATAGCGGAGTGAACTTTAAAATTATGGATAAATTTGTAAGAGTAAGAGGTAGTACACCCTTCCCCATTGAAATAAGTACTGGACCATTTCCTGGCATTAACTCAGATATGCAACCATTATTTGCAGCATATGCTGCTAAAGCTGAAGGCCAATCAAAAATTATTGATTTAAGATTTCATGGAAGATATGGCTATGCCAAGGAGTTAGCTAAAATGGGCATGAAGTATTCTATCAATAATGGGATGTTAATTGTTCGAGGTGGAGAAAAACTTGTTGGTTGCGAAGTTGAAGCAACTGATTTAAGAGCAGGGATAGCACTATTAATTTCAGGACTTTGTGCAAGTGGAGATACAATAATTAATGAGGCCTGGCAAATTTTTAGAGGCTATGATGAAATTATAGAAAAATTGAATTCTCTGGGAGCGCAAGTAAAAACTATAAATGAAAAGATATAAAAATTTTAGTCTCGCAAATTACAATAGCTATAAAATTCAAGCATATTGTAAGGAAGCTCTTTTCCCTGAAAAAAATGCTGATTTTGTAGATATTTTTAATCAGTATAACAGAAAAGAGATTATTCTTATTGGAAATGGCAATAATATCATACTATCAAAAGAATTTTACGATCGGCCATTTATCATCTTAAATAATTGTTTTAATAAAATTGAAATTGAGGATAAGATTATTATAGCTCAAAGTGCTGCAACATTCTATGATATAAGCAAACTAGCACTTAAAAATTCATTGACAGGCTTTGAACAGTTCTATGATATTCCTAGTTCGGTTGGTGGTGGTGTTGTAATGAACGCAGGTTCTAATGAAGGTGAAATAAAAGATATTCTTATTGATTTAGAATACTTTGATGTAGAAAAAAAAGAGATCATAAGTATTGACAATGAAGGATCAAAATTTTCTTATAGAAATAGCTTATTTCAAAATAACAAAGATTATATTGTGCTATCTGCGAGGTTTATTTTAAAAAAGGGAGATAGTCAAAAAATTAAAAATAAAATGAACAGGATTAGAAATCTAAGATGGGAAAAGCAACCTAGAAATTATCCAAATAGTGGTAGCGTTTTCAAAAGACCTAAAGGTTACTATGTTGGGGCGATGATGGATGAACTTAATCTTAAAGGCTATCGTATTGGTGGAGCTGAAGTATCAAAAAAACATAGTGGATTTATAGTTAATGTTAAAAATGCTTCTGGAAAAGATATTTTACAATTAATTGATGAAGTCAAAATGAAAATTTATAAAAAATTCAATGTGGAACTTGAAATTGAACAAAGAATTATTTGATGGATAATTCAAATAATATTTTATTCACAATTGGATGGCCGATTGGGCAAGGTGGTCACATTCAATCTCTTTTAAATATAATTACTGAAATAAAGGAAAGAGATGATAGAAAAAAAATTTATCTAATTGGGCCAAGTGGTTCGAAAATTGAACATTTTCAAAGTATTGGAGTTAATTATATTCAGTTAAATAAGAAGAGTAGATTACAATTAATAAATCTAATTGAGTTTTCATTTAAAATCTTTTCTTTATCAGTTAGAAATCGTATAGATGTAATTCACTCAATGGATTATGAATCTCTTAAGCCATCAATAATATCAAATATATTTTTAAATAAGATTTTAATTTTTACAAAGGCTGGTGGCCCGCCAATTTCCAAAAAATTAAAATATCCATATGTAAGTAAATTAATAGTTTTTTCTAAAGAACTTATTGATAACTTTTTTGTCAATCAAAAACATCTTGCAAAAAATACTGTCCTTATAAAAGAAAGAATAAGCGTTAATAAGTTTAGTCAAATAAAAAATCAAACAAATAAGATGCTTATTGCAATGAGGTTTGATAGTCAGAAAAAAATCATGCTTGATAATCTATTTGATGAATTAAAAAAATTAAAAATTGACAATCCAATACAAATGGATTTGTGCGGTGAAGGCCCATTACTTTCACATTATAAAGCTATTGGAAAAATAATCGTTAAAAATAATAGAAATATTAAATTGAATTTTTTAGGTGAGATTTCATCAATAAATAAATTAAATGATTTATACAATAACTCGTTTTTAGTTATTGGTCATGGAAGAGGTATAATGGAGGCTATGGCCCTTGGGAAAGCAGTAGTTTTGCTACATTATGACGCTAAGGGTTCATCTTTAATTCTTAAAAATAATATAGAAGGTATAGCACAATATAATTTTTCTGGTCGCAAAGTGAACAGAGGAAGTCTTAGCCTTTCCGAAACAATTGAAGAACATTTTAGAAATCATGGATTTTTAAAAAAAATTGGGATTTACAACAAAAAATATATCAAGAATAATTATGATATAGGTATAGGTGTAAATAAATTATTGAATGTTTATAAAGATGCTACCAATATTAATTTTAATCAAAGAATACAAAATGTTTCTTGGGTAATTAAGAGGTTTTTAGGTTGACTATAATTTTATCATTATTTGTCATATTATTTTCTTTTTATATTGCGCTAAAGAGTCCTGCGAATTTTTTCTTAATAATATTATTTGATTCATTAATTATAAATAGATTTTACAATAATATCTTTGGTGTTCCTTTTAGTGCTATTTTAATAATTATTGCATTTTCTAGCTTTTTGCTTAACCGTTATTCTTTTAAAATAAATATTAATTCCTTTTTTATTCATGTCTTTCTCATATCAATATATTTCTTTTTAAGTAATGCTTATTATTTTCAAAAATTTGATTTCAACATTATGAATAATTTTTTTCTGATGATTTTATTATATAGCTCTATAAATAGCAGTCAAATTGAAGAGATTTGGCTTAAAATGTGTAAATTAGCTGTATCAATTGGTTTAGTTTTATCTTTAGATATTTTATTACCTTTTATAAGGTTTGCAAATGAACGTCAGGTAGGATTTTTTTTAATAATTTCAATTATTTTTCTCTTGGCTGGGAAGATAGTTTCAAATAGTAAATTATTTTCAAATTATATATTAATTATTTTAAGTTTTACAGTTCTTGTATCTCTTGGTCGCTTAAATACTGCTATTCTCTTTATTATTCTTCCAATATATTATATTATGTTCTCTGGTTTAAATGCAAAAACCGTTTTGACAACAACTCTTGTACTTGCAATATTGCCATTTATAATTTTCTTTTTTGGAAATGAAATTGCTACTTTTTTTGAATTTACAAATCTTATCACTACTTCATCTTTTCTTGACGAAAGCTTTAAGACTTTTACTCAAGGAAGAGTTGTTATTTATGATGGAATAATTAGTCAGTTTAATAGTAATCCTATATTTGGACTTGGATTTAATTCATTTCAAGACGTAAACAATACTTACAATCCAACCTATAGTAATCCGAGTAGAACGCAGCTTATTTCATCACATTCTATTCTTCTTCAGTATTTAGCTGAAACTGGTATTGTAGGATTTGTTCTTTATTACTCTTTATTTTTTAGATCAATGAACGTTGGTAGTAAGCTTATGAAAAGCTATAATACAATTACTAGTTCATATGGAGTAGCATTATTTTTAATTTCAATTACAATGGTCTTAGGATCCACTCTTGATAATCATGGATATTATTATAAACATATATTTATACTTATATCATTACTCCCATACTTTAAAATGCTTAGAAAAAATAAATGAAAAAAATTGGATTTATTATAAACAGCCTTCAGATAGGTGGAGCCGAAAGATTGTTAGTAGATATAATTAATAATTTGCCAAAAGACTATAAAGTTTACTTGGTACTACTTTCAAAAAAAAATAACAGATTACTAGATGAAATAAATGAAAATATAAATATTCATATTTTAGGCGATAAAGGAAATTTTATCTCAATAATTAATTTAAGAAAATACTTGAAAAAGAAAGGAATAAGAACTGTTTTTTCACATCTTGAAAGATCAAATAAAATTGCATTAATTGCTTCGATCTTTACAAAAACACTGGTTTTCCCTGTGGTTCATAGCATAGATATGTATCCTAATAATAATGCCAGAGAAAAATTAAGTTATTTTGTAGCTAAAAAATTATATGAGATTATTCCTAAAAAAATTGTTGCTATATCAGAAGGTGTAAAAAATTATCTTGAAAAAGAAATGTCTCTTCAAAACAATATAGTTTTAATTAAGAATGGAATTGATTTCTCTAGAATAAATCTTGAAAGAAATATTACTAATAATAAAATTATTTTTGCTACCCTTGGAAGAATTGTATATGTAAAAGGATTAGATAATTTGTTTAAATTTTTATCAGACAAAAACTTAATTAATCTTAATTGGCGTCTTAAGGTCATTGGTGACGGTCCAGAGCTCAATAGCTTAAAAGAAAAAGCAATTTCATTAAAAATTGATTATAAAATTGATTTTTGTGGCCCCCATAACAATCCATTTAAATTATTAAGTGATGTGAATTACATGTTAATGCCTTCAAGAAAAGAAGGTCTGCCCATATCAATACTTGAAACATTGTCAATAGGTATTCCCTCAATTGTAAACGATGTTGGCTCACTCTCAAAGATTATTGAAAATGGTTATAACGGTTATCTAGTAAAAAATAATAATGAATGGGTTAATAAAATTAAATGTATAATGAAAATTGAAAATGCTGAGTATAATAAATTATGTTCAAATGCCATTAAATCAGTAGAAGAATACAAAATAGACAAATGCATAGAAAAATATATCAAAACAGCTTATGGATAAGAAAACAGTAAATATATTATTCCATTCAAATTTATTTAAAAATGCAAATGGTGAGTATATCTGTAAAGAAGTTTTTGCTGATTATTTTAATAACTACGATAACTTTCATATTAACTTAATTTCTCCTATAAGTAGCAAGAAAGAATTTTTTCATACAAAAAAACTCTCAAAAAAAATAAATGTGTTTTCTATTCCAAATAAAATCTTTAAGAAAATTAATTTTTTTATAAAAATGGCAAAAAAAACCGAAAAGCATTTAGTTTTTATGCCAACTTTTTCAAACGCTTTATACTGTTTGATCCTTATTCTTCTTAGAAAAAAATACATAATATATCATGGTATAGATTGGTCTTTTAATGAACGTATAAATAATAACAATCAGAATATTTTAGCGCGTTTTCGACCTTTTTTTTCTTTCTTACTTGATAATATAGTATCAAATAAAAGCGCATTTATTATTACTGCTGGAAAGCAAATAAGAGATAAATATAAAAGTTTCAAACCTGAGGTAATTGAAACTCAACCTATTATAGGTTTTGAAAATGTTGACAATAGCTACTTATTAAAAAACGATAAATTTAATATTCTATATGTAGGTTCACTTGAGGAAAGAAAGGGAATTTTTGACTTATTGCGAGTAGCAAGTCATTTTAAAGATTCAAATACTAAATTTAATATTATTGGTGGCGGTTCGAATATCATTGAATCTAAATTAAATGATTTTTGCATTCAAAATAACTTAGCTAGCACTGTGAATTTCATTGGATATAAGAAGAATGGCCATGACCTGTTTGATTACTATAGATCTAGCCAAGTATTTATACTGCCCTCTTATTCTGAAGGTATGCCAAGAGTTCTTTATGAAGCTATGTACTTTAAGGTCCCCATAGTTTCAACTAATGTAAATGGAATCCCATACTTATTAAAAGATAATTATAACGCATTCTTAATAAAACCAGGCGATGTTTTGTCAATGAAAGATAGGATTTTAAAATTGAAAAACAATAAAGATTTAAGAAAAAAGTTTATTGAAAATTCTTTTCCTATTATTAAAGACATAATCAATGAGCCAGCTTTCAAACAGCATCAGAAAATTTTAGATAGGATATGATGAAAAAAATACTTTTTATATCAAATATAATTTCACCATATAGAATTCAGTTTTTTAATGCTTTAAAAGATATTTGTAATTTAAAAGTGCTTTACGTTGCAGAAAATGAAAAAAACAGGTCCTGGGACACAAATATGAACGAAATTAACTATGATTTTGATGTTTTAAATGGAACAAGTTTCAGTATAGGCTCTGCAAGAACAATTCATTTAAATTTTGGTTGGAAAAAAATCATTAAGTCTTACAATCCATCTCTGGTCGTATTAGGTACTGATTTACTAAGTACAATAATTTCTCCGTTAGTATTATTATATTGTAAAAAAAATGATATCAAAATTGTAAGATTTGAAGGAACTCATTCTTCAATCGTTAAACCGCACCAAGAATTTTTTTATAAGTTTCTATTTAAGCACTTTGATGGTTTTTTTGTTTATAGTGTTTTAACAAAAAAATATTTAAAACAAAAATACAAAATAAGGAATGAATTAATTGAGGTTGGGTATAATGTTGGTGACTCATCATTTTTCATTAATAATGATCTAAAAAAAGTAGATGAAAATGTAGTAAAGTTTATTTTTATTGGTAATTTGAATGAGAATAAAAATACTTTAAATATTCTTAAAATTTTTAAAAATCATTTTGATAGAAAAAATATTAAAATTGAAATAGCTGGTGACGGACCATTGATAAATGAAATAAAAAACTTTGGTAAAAATTTTAAAAATTTAAATTTAGAAATTTTGGGATTTATTCAGAAAAATGAGCTTTTTAAAAGAATTAAGAATTCAGATATATTAATGCATGTTTCTAAAAGTGATCGTGCATCAATAGCGGTATCTGAAGCATTGTTGTGTGGTTTATTCGTAATTGGTTCTGAATTTGATGGTAGTGCACATAATTTTATTAATAAGAAGAAAAATGGCATAATTGTAAATCCATATGAAACAGATGATATTAAAAATGCTATTAGCTGGACTTTGAATAATATTAACAAAATAAATAAGGAAGAAATAGTTAGATCTATGAAACATTTTAACGTTGAATCATATGCTTATAGACTTATTAATTCAAAAATAATTAATTGATATGAAAAGAGTTCTTTTTGCCATACAGCTACCTCCTCCCGTTCACGGTGCTTCTATGATTAACGAAATAATTAGAAAAAGTGAATTAATTAATAAAAATTTTGATTGTGACTATGTTAACATATCTACTTCAAAGTCAATTAATCAAATAGGAAGAAAATCATTTATAAAAATATTCACAACATTCAAAATTTTAAATTCAATTATAAAAAAACTAATTACTAAAAATTATGATTTAGTTTATGTTACTATTTCACCATTTGGAATTGGATTTTTCAAAGACTCGCTAATTATTTTGCTGGCAAAGCTTTTTAGAAAGAAAATTACTTTTCACCTTCATGGTAAGGGTATTAAGAATTACTATCACAAAAAAAATTTTTTAGTAAAGCTTTACTATAAATTTATTTTTAATGATGTTTCAATTATTCATTTATCAAAAAGTCTGCTATTTGATATAAAACTTTTTCAATCAATTGATAAGGTATATGTTTTGAATAATGGTATTGAAGTAACAAATACAAGTAAATATCCTACAAAAGTAAACGAAAAAATTAATATACTTTTCTTATCGAATTTGATTGAATCAAAAGGTGTTAAAGTATTATTGCAATCAATAAACATTTTAAAAGAAAAATACTCACAAAAATTTCATGTTAATTTTGTAGGAAATTTTGGTTCAAAAGAACTTGAACATGATTTTTTTAATTATTTATCTAAAAATAAAATAACAGAACTAGCTTCATACTTAGGACCAAAATATGGTGAAGAAAAAAATAAGATTTTATCAAAAAATGATATATTTATTTTACCTACATTTTACAGTAACGAATGTTTTCCCCTTTCTTTGCTTGAGGCAATGCAATTTTCGCTTCCATTAATAAGTACAAATGAAGGGGCAATATCTGATATTTTAATTGATGGTGAAAATGGCTTGATTGTTAAACGTAAAGACTCGGAAGATTTAGCTCAAAAAATCATGATTTTTTTAGATAATGAAGAATTAATTTATAAAATGTCAAAAAATTCAAGGGATATTTTCTTGGAAAAATATACTTTACAAAATTTTGAAAATAATTTATTAAACATTCTATCTAAAGAGTGTGGAAAGATATGATTATTTACTTCAAAAGTATATTTAAGCACAAACAATGAAATGAATAGTATTATTTATATAATCACAAATTTCTTTCGATATGCTGCTCTTGGAGTACCTTATTTTTATCATAAATCCTTAATTATACAATCACAGCGATGGAACTTATCAGATTGTGAACAATTTGGCAGGAAAAGATTGGAACGTAAAATCTTGAAATTTGGGAATGATATAAACAGCAAGAATATGATGAAAAAAAAATTAGATAAAATGACAATTCTAGGAAATAATATTCTTTGTAAAACCGCTTCAACTGGGGGTACAACTGGCACGCCATTTACATTTAAAGTTAACCGTTTTTTTAATAGGCAGAAAGAACGAGCTTATATGCATAGTATGTGGTCTGAGATTGGCTATAATCCATTTGATAACATTGTTGCATTTAGAGGTAACGCATCAAATAAGCTTATAAAATATAATTGGATTGATAATTCATTCGAAATTTCTATTAACAAAATAAATACCACGAATATAGATATTCTTATAAAAAGATTAAAAAAAATAGACGGCTTTTTTCTGCATGTTTATCCTAGCTCACTATATACTTTCATAGATTTAATTGGAGAAAAAACATTTAGTGAACTTAATATTAAAGGGGTATTAGCTGGATCAGAAAAATTTCCATTAGAAAAAATGAAATATTTTGAACAAAATTATGGTATTCCCATTTCCCATTGGTATGGTCAAAGTGAATATGTTTCGCTCGCTAAATTTTGCAAATATTGTAGTGGATTCCATTTTTTTCCTACATATGGCTATACAGAATTCATTTCTCGTAACAATGATAACTTTAGTTCGATAATATCTACATCGTTTCATAATATTGGAACAAATTTTGTAAGATATGATACTGAAGACTTAGTAGAAATTGATAACAATGAATGTGAAAAACCATTTAAAAGAGTCAAAGAAATTGTTGGTCGAAATGAAGAATACTTTATTGATAGAACTGGTTTAAAAAGGGCTTTTGGTCCGTTCTTGTTTGGAATTCATAACGAATTTTGGACCAAGATCAAAAATATTCAATTTGTTCATAATGCTGAAGGATCTTTGTCTGTTGAAATAATATTAATTCATAAAGAAGATTATAGTTTGATTGCAAATTTTCTGCAAGAAAGGTTTAATTGTGTCAATCTTGAAATCAAAGTAGTTAATTCTCTTAAAAAAACAGTATCAGGTAAGCATAAATATTTTATAAATAATACTAACAAATAAAATATTAATTTGCTTATTATTATTAAAAAATAAATAAATTACTTTAAAAAAAATGAAACAAATAACACAAAGACTTGGTAGCGGTAAAATGACCGTAGAAGAATTACCTTCTCCGCTTTTAGATCAAGGAATTATTATTATTGAAAATGCCTATTCTTTGATCAGTCCAGGCACAGAATCTTCAACTATAAAAGATGCAAGAAAGAATTTAATAGAAAAAGCAAAATCAAGACCTGACGATGTAAAAAAAGTATTAACTAGCTTAAGAACTCAGGGAATAGTTTCAACTTTCAGAGCAGTATCTAAAAAATTAAATGCTTACACCCCGTTAGGATATAGTTGTGTTGGAAGGGTTATTGATAAGTCAGAAGATGTTATTGATTTTAATATCGGTGACTTTGTAGCAGGTGCAGGTGCAGGATATGCTAATCATGCTGAAATAGTAGCTATTCCAAAAAATCTGTGTGTAAAACTACCAGAAAATAAAATCACCAAAGAATCTGCTTTTAATACACTTGGTTCCATTGCTTTGCAAGGAGTAAGGAAGGCAAATTTAGGTATTGGAGAAAAGTGTGTTGTTATTGGCATGGGACTTCTAGGGCAATTAACAGCACAAATACTTAAATCTTCTGCGGTTGATGTTATAGGAATTGATATTGATAAATCAGTAGTTGACTTATCAAATGAAAATAATGTTGCTCATAAGACTTTTTTACGTGATGACGAAAATATAATAAATGAAATTAATAATTTTACTGATAATCATGGTGTTGATTCTGTAATTATAACAGCTTCAACCAAAGATTTAGATCCAATTAACTTTGCTGGAAAAATTAGTAGAAAACATGCAAAAATTGTTGTTGTTGGTGATGTACCTACAGGTTTCAATAGAAATCCTGATTGGTATAAAAAAGAGCTTCAACTTTTGATGTCTTGTTCTTATGGTGAAGGTAGATATGATTATAACTATGAAGAAAAAGGTATGTTATACCCCTACCATCTTGCTAGATGGACTGAATCAAGAAACATGCAAACTTTTCAAAAATTAATTGCTGATAAAAAAATTAATCTTAGTTATTTAATTACGAATGAAGTGAAAATTGATAATATTAAAAATGCATATGACGAGATTTTAGAGAATAGGACAACAGCATTAGGTATTCTGATCAAATATGAAAATTCTAAAAGAAAAGAAAAGTTTGTAACAAATAAAAATTCTCAAAAAAGTGCTATTAATCTTTCTGTAATCGGTGCAGGTAATTATGTTCAAAGCCATATTCTACCTCACTTGCCTAAAAAAGATATTTCTAGGGTTGGAGTAATATCAAAAACGGGTACATCTTCAAAGATGGCAGCCGAAAAATTTGGTTTTCAATTTTGTACATCGGAGATAAATAAGATTTATAAAAATTCTAATACCATTATAATAGGAACACGACATAACTCTCACGCTAAATATGTTCTTGAGGGTATAATAGCTAATAAAAATATCTTAGTAGAGAAACCCTTATGCTTAAATACAAGCGAATTAGATGATATTAAAGATAAACTAATGAACTATAAAGCAAGCTTAACAGTGGGCTATAATAGGAGATTCTCCTCACATTCTACTTTATTGAAAAATGAAATTGGCAATAGACCAGTAAGTATTTTATATAGAGTAAATGCCGGAAAAATTTCTAAAGACTCATGGATCAATGATGCTGAAGTTGGTGGCGGTAGAATTATTGGAGAATTATGTCATTTTGTAGATTATGCTATTTTTTTATCAGGATCTTTACCTATTCAGGTATCAGCAATAGACTCTAACAGCAAGAATAGTGATAATCTTAACGTGCAAATAAAATTTCAAAATAACTCATTAGCTAGTATATCATATTTTTCAGATGGAAATAATAAATTAACAAAAGAGTATATTGAGGTTTATTTTGATGAGAAAATTGGTGTAATAAATAACTTTAAAAAACTTAATATTTATAAAAATGATAAAAAATCAACCTTAATAAATAAAAATGATAAAGGTCGAAAAAAAATGGTTGAAGCTTTTGTCAATAATATATCTAATGAAAATAATTTTTTAATACCAATTGATCAGCTTATCTACTCAACTAAGACTTGCTTTTGCATTATTGAGTCTATTAAAAATAACGGCAAAACAATTTTTTTAAATGATTGAACAATCTGTTCAAAAATTAATTAGCTATTGTGAGCGAGATAATTTCAAAGGATGGGATCCTTATGATGGATTAAATTCCAGAGTTTTTAAATTAACTCCTTTCAAACACTCAAGAACAGCAAGATTAATCTGGATTCAACTTTTTAAAAAACTGCCACTCAACCTTAGAAAATTATTTTTGATTAAAAAGGAATATAATCCAAAAGGATTAGCATTAATGATCGAAGGTTATTGTAATTTATATCAATTATGCATAATTGAAAATAAACACGCTGATAAATCTAGTCATATCAAAGAAAAGATCATTTTCTTATCTGATAAACTACTCGAAATTAAAAATAAAGAATTTTCTGGAGATTGTTGGGGATATAACTTTGATTGGCAAGCTAGAAAACTATTTTTTTTTCCTAAGCATACTCCCACTATTGTTCCTACTGCATTTTGTGTGTCAGCTTTGATAAATTCATACAAAATAACGAATAATAAAAAATATCTTAAATCAGCGATATCTGCTAACAATTTTGTTAAAAAAGATTTATTAAGAACGAAAAATGAATTTGGACTTTTTATGTCATATAGTCATATTTCAGGAAATAATACTGTAATAAATGCATCGCTGATGAGCGCAAAAATTTTATTATTAAACTATCAATTTACAAAAAATAAAAATGACCTTTTGTTGGCTAAAGAAATAATATCTTCAGCATGTAGATCGCAAAACAATGATGGTTCATGGCCATATGGCTTATTGAAAGTTCAGTCTTGGATTGACAGTTTTCATACTGGGTACAATCTTGAAATCTTATCATTATATTCCAATATATCTAAAGATGAATCATTTAAACAAAATCATAAAATCGGATTGAAATATTATTTGGATAATTTTTTTGATGATAAGGGAAGGTCAAAATATTATAATGATACGTTGTATCCGATAGACATTCATTCGCCTGCTCAGTTACCAGTGACGTTATATCATTCTAGAAAAATCAAACAACATAATAAACAACTATTAAGGGTCTTAAATTGGACCGTAAAAAATATGCAAAATAATGAAGGTTCATTTGATTATCAGATATATAAATTTTATAGAATAAGTATTCCTTATTTTAGGTGGAGTAATGCTTTTATGTTTTATGGGTTAACTTTTTTTATGTTAGGGAGAAAAAATGAAACAATTTGATATTGTTGGAATGAAAATTTATCCCTACAAAAACAGTAATGATCTTATAAATAAAGTTGACACATCTAAAGGTATCCTTGTCGCTTTAAATTTTTTAAAAATTTGTAATGCTTCTGATAAAATGAAAAAAATTTGCGAAGATCATTTTGCTTATGCCGATGGAATTCTTGCTGTGAATGCAATTAAAAAATATAATGTAAATGTAAGTAAAATTCCTGGCTGCGAACTGTGGATTGAAATTATTGAAAAATTTTTAAATCAAAAATCCTTCTATTTAATTGGTGGCACAAACAATGTAATAGAAAATACAGTTGAAAAACTTAGAAATAACTATAAGGAGATTAATATTGTTGGTTGGAAGAATGGATATTTTAAAAAAAATGAAGAAGAATTACTTATAAACGATTTATTATTAAAAAAGCCTGATATTGTTTTTGTAGCAATGGGTTCTCCCAAACAAGAATATCTTATGGAAAAACTCTTCACAAAACATGAGGCTTTATATCAGGGCTTGGGTGGCAGTTTTGATTTATATATCAATAACACAAAAAGAGCACCAACATTTTTTCTTCAAACTGGTTTAGAAGGTTTTTACAGGTTTATAACACAACCATCAAGAATGATTGGTTTATTAAAAATATTAAAAAAGAAAAACTTTTACCTATTAATTAAATTTTTTCTCAAAAAACAAGAGGTCAAAAAATGAAGAAGATTTTAGTTGTAGCTGGTGCAAGACCAAACTTTATGAAAATTGCACCTTTGATAAGAGAGATTAATAAAAATAAATTAGATTTAACTTTAGTTCATACCGGTCAACACTATGATAAACAAATGTCAGATGTTTTTTTTGAAGATCTAGAAATTCCAAAACCCAATTTTAATCTAAATGTTGGCTCATCTTCACATGCTATTCAAACTGCCAAAATTATGGTTGAATTTGAAAAAGTATGTAAAACTGTAGCACCTGATTTATTAATAGTTCCGGGGGATATCAATTCAACGATGGCATGTACTTTAGTTGCTAAAAAAATGAATATAAAAGTTGCTCATATAGAAGCTGGATTAAGAAGTGGTGATTTAGAAATGCCAGAAGAAATTAATAGAATAGTTACGGACTCAATAAGTGACTATTTTTTTGTAACTGAAGAAAGTGGCATTAGAAATCTACTCAATGAAGGACATAGCAATGACAATATTTTCTTTGTAGGCAATTTAATGATTGATAGTCTTTATTTCTCATTAAAAAAGATCTGCCAAAAAAATGATCAAAAATTTGATTATGGACTTATAACCCTTCATCGACCATCTAATGTAGATGATATAAATCAATTAAATCCTATTTTAGAGGCACTTACTAAAATTTCTGAACATATTAGGCTTAAATTTGTAATACACCCTAGAACCAAAAAAATATTATCTGAAAACAATATAAAATTTGGGTCAAGTATTGAAACTTTAGAATCATTGTCCTATTTAGATTTTTTAGAATTAATGAAGAATGCTAAAGTAGTTTTTACTGACAGTGGAGGGATCCAAGAAGAAACAACAGTGCTTGGAATTCCATGTTACACAATCAGGAATAATACCGAAAGACCTATTACTATAGAGCAAGGATCAAATAGGTTGGTTGGTACAAATAAAAGCAATATAATTAATAGTTTTGTTAAGCATAGATTTGATTTACGCAAAAATTATGCGGTACCAAAATTTTGGGATGGATTATCTTCAAAAAGAATTGTAGATATAATTATTAAAAAAATTTTATAATAGCCATCTTTTATTGTTTAATGTCCATTTAATGGTTGTTTCAAGCCTATTGAATGCTGATTCAGGCTCCCAGCCCATTCTTTTCATTTTATCACCATCCAATGCATATCTTAAGTCGTGACCAGGTCGCTGTGAATGAAAATCTATCATTTCATATTGAAGCTCTTTTTTTTGAGTCTCTGCGATAAATTGTGCTAATGACAAATTATCAATTTCATCAAGTCCAACTATATTAAACTTCTTACAGGTTATTAATTTCTCGTCATCTGATTTTTCTAAATTTGATTGGTTTAATAAAAAAAGAATTGCACTAGAAACATCTTTTGCATGTATATAATGTCTTGAGCCTGCAATATTTTTTTTGCTATTAGAGTGAACGGTTACAATTTCATTATCCCTTACTCTCTTAATTACCATGGGGATATATTTTTCAACATGCTGTCTTTCTCCAAATACATTCATTGTGTGAGTAATAATAGCAGGTAAATTATATGTATTTTCGAAAGCTACAACTAACTCTTCACCGCCTGCCTTGGAGGCAGAATATGGATTAGTAGAATTGTATCTATCATATTCTTTAAATTTTATGCCGGTAGGAGCTGGACCAAACACCTCATCTGTGCTGAAGTAAATAAATCGTTCAATATTATCTACCGTTCTTGCATAATTCAAAATATTTGCGGTTCCAACCACATTATCCATTACAAATTCTAAAGGAAATTCGATAGATCTATCTACATGTGAACCTGCAGCTAAGTGGATGATATAATCTGGAGAATTTAACATTTTTCCAACTTCACTATTAATTTCAGCTTTCAGGTCATGATATACTATTTTAAGTCGACCTTCATTGCTTGTTTCAAGTAAACTATTTATTTCGCTAAGCCTATTTAAATTCCCACTGAAATCTAATCTATCTAAAGTTGTTATATGCCAATCAGTATTTTCTAATAAATAATCGATTAAGTGGTGTGCAATAAAACCTGCACCTCCTGTGATTAAAACTTTTTTACTCATCGATACCACAATCCTTCTTGTATTGAGGAATCCAATCTTCTAAATTCATTGAAGGTTCCCAGTTAAGCAAAGATTTAGCTAAAGAATTATCAGCCAAAGTTTCTCTAGGCTCAACTACAGGATCAACCGTTATTGTTTCGCCTCCAATTAAGCGTGCAATATCATTAACTGATTTATTATCCCCATTTCCAATGTTAATGACCTCACCATTGCCTACGCTCTTTGATTGTGAAGCTAAAATATTGGCTCTGACTACATCCTTAACATAGGTAAAGTCTCTTCTTTGTTCGCCATCTCCCCTAATAGTTAATGGCTCCCCATTCATTCTTTTTTTAGCAAACGCTGCAACTACTAATGCATAAGCGCCCTCCATAGATTGTCTTTCACCATAAACATTAAAATATCTTAAAGAGACAGTTTCTATATTATAAACTTGAGCAAACATTTTACAAGCAACCTCACCATAAAATTTTTGCATTGCATAAGGAGATATTGGATTTGTAGGATCATCTTCTTTCATTGGCATTTTTATAGCATTTCCGTATGCAGATGATGAAGCACTATAAACAAATCTTTTTACTTGAGCATCTACAGCAGACTTTAAAAGATTGATGGTGCTAATAGTATTATTTATTTCGAAAGGTACTGGCTCATCAATAGATGGTTGCACTCTTGCCATTGCTGCAAAATGAAAAACTGTATGAACATCTTTAAGTTCCCTAATTAAAATATTTGATGAATTTGGATCAGATAAATCAACTTCAACCAATTTTGCTTTTGGATTAATATTTTCTCTTTTTCCAGATGAAAAATTATCAAAAATTACAACTTCATGGCTCTCGTCAATAAGTGTGTCTACGACATTACTACCAATAAATCCTGCACCACCAGATATAGCATACTTCACTAGGTATCTCCAAATTATTTATAAGTTTATATTTTATTTGTAATTAGATTGTTAATCTAAGTTTAAAAAAATTTATAAATAATATTTTAATAAAAATTAAATTTTATGAAAAAAAAATATCAAGCAATATGGCTTACTGGTCAACCTGGCAGTGGAAAAACTACATTAGCTAATCTTCTTATCAAGCATCTTCGAAATAAAGATTCAGATGAAAAATACTTTAATATTGATGGAGATGATTTAAGAGATTTATTTCAAAATAAAGACTACTCTAGAAAAGGGCGAGAAACTAACATAAGACTCGGTATGAGTATAGCTGCATATTTAATTAATAAAAAAAATATACCAATAATATCGTTAGTTTCACCATATCGATTTTTAAGAGAAGAGTTTAAAAATAAATTTAATGTACTCGAAGTATTTGTTCATACATCCGAAATTAGAGGTCGTGAAAATTACTTTGTTCAAGATTATGAAAAGCCTGAAGAAAACTTTATAGAAATTGATACCACAAATAAAAGTGAAAAGGATAGTTTCGATGCAATACTCAATGTTTATAGGTAGATGGCAACCTCTTCACAAAGGACACCTATGGCTTATTAACCAAAGATTAAAAGAAGGTAAAAATGTTTGGCTAGCAATAAGAGATGTTAAACCTGATGAAAATAATCCGTGGACAGCAGAAGAAATTGAAAAAATGATCCATGAAGGCGAATTAAAAGAATTAATAGCTGATGGTAAAGTTATTACTTCTATCATTCCTGATATTGAGTCTGTTAATTATGGAAGAGGAGTTGGATATAAAATTTTTGAACATGTACCTCCAGCTGAAATTGAAGAAATATCAGCAACTTCTATTAGAGAGCAAATGAGAAAAGATGGTTCACTTTAAATTATTTTTTTACGGCCTTCATAATTAAATCAATTTCACCCCTTTTCAAGTATGGATGCATTGGCAAACTAACAATTGTTTGTGATAAATTTTCTGATACGGGAAAATCTCCTTCTTTATACCCTAAATAATGAAATCCTTTCATCAAATGGATAGCATATTTATAGTATATAACATTTGGTATGTTATTTTTTTTCAACCTGCCTACTAATTCTTCTCTTTTATTGTGCGAACTTAAAGTAATGGAAAATAATGCATGTGCAGAATGATAATTTTTTGGAATGTACTGTGCATTATTCAAAAATTTCCTATAATAATCATTTACTTTATTTCTCGATTCTAACTCTTCATTAAAAATTGTCATTTTTTCTAATAGAACTGCAGCTTGCATACTATCTAGTCGTCCATTTAATCCAATCACTTCGCTATTATATCTATCTAAACTTGTTCCATGAATACGTATCGCCTTACATTTATCTGCTAAACTATCATCATTGGTAAACATAGCTCCACCATCTCCATAGCAGCCTAGCGGCTTAGCAGGATAAAATGATGTTGCAGCGATATCTCCAAATGTGCCTACTTTTTTGTCTCCAATAGTAGCACCAAAACTTTGCGCCCCATCTTCAATGACTTTTAGATTATATTTTTTTGCTATATCATCAATTAAGCGATATCGCGCAGGGACTCCAAATAAATCGACAGGGATAATTGCTTTAGGTATTAATTTCTTGTTTTTAATAGTCTCTTTAATAGCAACTTCTAGCTTTTCACAGTCTATATTGAACGTAGAATCATATACATCAACAAAAACAGGGGTAGCTCCAAGTAAAGCAATCACCTCTGCCGTTGCAACATAAGTAAATGGCGTAGTAAAGACAGCATCGCCAGGGCCTATACCCCATGCCATAAGAGGAATTAATAATGCGTCTGTTCCAGATGAACATGAAATCGCATGCTTAACTCCACAATATTCTGCTAGTTTTTCTTCTAATTCATGTACCTCTGGGCCCATAATATAGGCGCCATGATCTAGAATAGTATTTAATCTTTTCTCTAGAGGTTTACGAATACGTTTCTGTTGTGTTTTTAGGTCTAAAAATTCCATAATACTCGCTTAAAATTACCACAATTATAGCCTGAAAGATAAAAAAAAAATTATGCTAGAATTAAAATATAATATCATGAGAAATAAATGGATTTTATTGATAGTATAATTAATGGTTGCGGTTCTTCAATAATTGGGCCAAATTTGCGGGGAGTACATAGCTTGTACTCTTAAGTTAATATATTAATATATGAAGATAACCGAGAAAAAGGAGTTAAACATGAATCGAACGATTCTTGGTGCGCTATTT
>Ga0209631_10001871_pt1 | contig 25931 bp, 23 predicted proteins | sample COG_08_FD_184752 | JGI IMG/M metagenome (GOLD analysis project Ga0209631, IMG submission 184752) | Pelagic Microbial community sample from North Sea - COGITO 998_met_08 (SPAdes) (version 2) | ecosystem: Environmental > Aquatic > Marine > Neritic zone/Coastal water | place: Helgoland, sampling... | reverse complement strand
GGCAAGTCCCCGCTCGACGTCGCCAAGCTCAACGACCAGGAGGACGTCGTGCAGGCGCTCGAGGCGGACGTCTTCCTCTGATCTAACGAGGCGACGACCCGAATTGTTTGCACATAAAACCAGGCTAAAAATTAGTCTCCAAAATTACTAATAATACAGACGATCCATATGACAAAACTTGTCAATGTATGCTGTTCACGTAGGTCCTCGCCTCCTTCACCATGCGCCGACGGAGCTCCGTGCCCTCGCCCACGAGCTCCGCGAACCGTGACCCCTCGATCGCCGCGCATCGAATAGCCGTCGTCGCCGTCACGGTTGCTTTCCGCAGCCGCCACTCCTCTCGCGGCAAACCCCCGCCGTCCGTCCTGTTACCCACCGCCTTCCTCGCGCCCTTGCGCACGTCCCCTAAGAACTCGAGCTCCCCGAAGTAACTCCCCCTGCCGTAGTGCGCCACCGGTAACTGTTCACTCTCCCCGGGTAAATGCACTGTGCACTTGGCGGTTCCTTCCTCTAATATATAAAAATAATCGGGAAAGTCTCCTTGTCGAGCGACCACGTCCCCGGGGCGGAACACAGCCTCCCTGAACCCCTCAGCGCACGCGTACTGCTCGTGCACGGGCAGGCCGCGTAGGATGGGCACGTCGTTGATGAACCGACGGATCAAACGGCGCCGCCCGTGCACCGCGTGACCCGCCACGCGCTCAAACCAAGAACGCCGCATACCTGCAAAACAAACACGACGTCAATACAATTGCCCATACATACGGAAATACAAATAAACGTAAAAGTCTTACCCCAAACCTTCGCGCCCGTCGCTCCCGCTCGCAGCGTGTGCTCCCTGTAATTCACAAAACACGGCATCATCAGACTGATTGCCTATACGAGAACGGAATTAAAATAGACGTACCTCACCGCGGCGAACGTCAAAGCGACGTCGCCCACCACGGCCCCGGCTCCGACACTCTCCGTGACCCTCGGTGTGCCCACGCCACTGGGGTTGGGCGCCATGACGTCCAACGTGCCAGCCTCCACGACGTACAGGTAATCACCCTTGGCTCCGTGTTTGTACAGCGCCGAACCCGCGGGGACGACGACGAGTTCCAAATCTTCCGCCGCTTTCTTCAACAAGCTTTTTTCCGCGCCTTCAAACAGCGAGTGCGCCTCGAGGCACGCGCGGAGCCGCTCCAGTCGGTGTGGGCCGTGTGGGTTGGGGCCCAGCGGTGCGCGCCTGCGAACCGGTCGGTCGGGGTCGCGCGTTTGGGGCTTACCTTCGCGCCGCCGCCGCCGCCTCTCCTCGTCTTCTTTTTTATCAGTCGCCGAGTCGCGACCTCGCGACGCGAGTCGTCGGCGTTCGCGCGGGGTCTCGTTCCCTTCGTTCCCCTCGTTCTCGTCGTCCTCGTCGTTCTCCTGCTCGTTCTCGGACTCCGTCTCGAACTCCTCGGGGTAGAGGAGTTCGTCCGGGAGGTGTCGGCCCGTCTGCGTAGTGTCGGTCGGTTGTCGGAGTACCAGCGGTGGATCCGGCGGGGTCCACCCTCTTCGCGGCGACGGCGTCCTCGGGGTCCTCGGCCTCGGTGACGCGTCACCGCCTTCTCCGCCACCCGCGTAGGTATCGTGGGCGGTATCCGCGGTGCTCGCGGCCATCGCGGCGATCATCCTGGCGACGTTTGGGTCGCCGAAACGCCTCGCCGCGGGGCGTTTCGAGTCTCGCTCCTCGACGACCGTTCGAAGCGACTCCGCTGCGCGTTCGCGCATGAGCCGCCACGTGTCATGACTCCCCGCGAACATGCGCCGGAACGTCTCGCGTCCCACGTACGCCAGCTCCGCGCCGTTCGGGTCCTCGCCGCACCGCATGTTAGCCTCGAACGTCAGGCACGGTTCGTGTAACTCGTGTCCCCAGGTCAAAGAGTTGAAACCGAAGCCGTCACCCGGCCAGTACCCCGCCACCCACTTCTCGTCGCCGCCGACCAAGGGCACCATGGCGTGCGCCTCGCCTTCCATGACCATCCACGCCCCGGAGCATTCATCGTTCTCCTTGGCGATGGCCTCGCGCGGTGTGAATCGCGTGGAGCGCAGGGCGCACGCGAGGAAAGCGCGTTGCGTCTGCGTCGTGCATTCCGAGAAGAACGGCACTCCGTCGAGTAAGGGTGTCCACGCGGCGACTTGCTCGGCCATGGCGTGTACCATCGCCTTGAACGCCCGTTTACGTCGCAGCGTCCTGCCGTCGATCGCCCACATCACCGCGGCTTTCGGCGAACTGGTGGGATCGTCCGGTGACTGGTCGGCGTTCGGGTCGACGGCGACGACGGTGGCGCGGACGTCGGCACCCATCCCGAAGATCCGCTCGAGCTCGCCGAAGCATCCCCCGCGGCGTAAGGTACACACGACCGAGTCTGGATCCTTGACCCGGCGCACAGCTGTGTTCTTCGCCTCCTCCTCCTCCTCCTCGTCGTCGTCATCGTGGTGGATGATGATTTCCACCGCGCCCTCCGCGACCACGTACAGCGCCGTGTCCGGGTCGAATTCGTAGTCTTCATCGCGAAGCGGCGCCTGTCCCGCGCGTTCTCGCTCGAGCTCCCTCTCCGCCTCGGCCGCATCGCGCGCCTGACGCGTCACCGCGCGCTCGCGCTTGGTCCTCCATTGTAGCACGCGCTCCCCCGGAAGCGCCACGCACCGCCGGCATTGCCGAGCGAGCGCCGCGCGGTCGTCGTCCGTCAACGGGTCGAAGATGTTATTCTCGTCCAGGAGCGCGCGGATGCGGGCGAGGAGCTCATCGCGCTCGAGCGCGAGGCGTGTCTCGTGCTCCTGTTCCCTCTCGAACTCGCGCTTGCGCTCCTCGCGAGCGTGGCGCGCCGCCTGCCTCTTGGCGGAGGTCGACCCGCTGTTGCCCATCTCACCTCCCGGTGACCCTTCCGAGTGAAATCCAACAATGGGGTGCCGAGTGGTTCCGTTAGGTTTGGCAACGGCAGCGACACGGTAGTCGACACAAGGGTATGGCGCTGAGACGTGCGCTGGGGGCGACCGCGCGGTCCGTCGCCGCGGCGGCGACGGCGACGATACGACGCGGGTGTCATCCGCGCGAGTCACAGCCGTGGACGCGCATCGCCGCCGCGTCGTCGTGGTCGTCGTCGTGGTCGTCCTCATCGTCGGGTTTCACACATCGTGGTCCCGTCGTCGTCGCTCCTTCCTCCGCCGACGCTTCGCCCCATCCGTCGTCGTCGCGCGCGTTCAGCGGCGATGCGACGTCCACGTCCGGTTCCTCATCCCGGAACGCCGCGTCGTCGTCGTCCGTGATGACCCCCGCGCTCGAGCGGCGGTTGAACGCCATCGCCGCGCGACACGATGAACTCCTCGCGTCACTCGTGGCCGATCCCCCGCCAAAGTCTTCCGACATCGCGCGCATCAACAAAGAACTCGCGCGCGCCGAACGCGTCGTCCGCGCGTACGCGTCCGTCAAGGAACAACGGGACGAGATCGCGTCGCTGGAGGTGGTCATCGCCGAGTCCGCATCCGACGCGGAGATGGCGCAGATGGCGAAAGATGAACTCGACGAATTAGCTGAAGCGCTTCCCCAGTTGGAACAAACACTCGCGCACTTACTGCTCCCCGCGGACGACGCGGACGACGCCGGGGTCATCCTGGAGGTCCGCGCGGGTGCCGGCGGCGACGAAGCCGCGCTCTTCGCGGCTGACCTCCTTCGCATGTACGAGATGTTTGCGCGGAAAAACGGATGGCGATTCGAGCTCGTCGCGACGAACGCCTCCGAAACCGGCGGGTACAAAGAGGCGACCGCGTCGTTGGCGGGCGATGACGTGTACGGCCGCCTGAAGTTCGAGTCCGGGGTGCACAGGGTGCAGCGTGTGCCGGCGACGGAGACGCAAGGGCGCGTGCACACGTCCACCGCGAGCGTCGCCGTGTTACCGCAGGCGGAGGAGGTTGATCTCGTGATACGGGACGACGACTTGAAGATTGACACGATGCGCGCGTCGGGCGCGGGTGGGCAGCACGTCAACACCACGAACAGCGCGGTGCGCATCACGCACACGCCCACCGGGGTCACGGTGTCCATGCAGGACGAGCGGTCGCAGCACAAGAACAAGGACAAAGCGATGAAGGTTTTGCGAGCGAGAATTTACGAACTTGAACGACGGAAGCTCGCCGACGCCCGGGCGGATCAGAGACGGTCTCTCATCGGCAGCGGCGACAGGTCCGAGCGCGTCCGCACGTACAACTACAAGGAAGGCAGGGTCAAGGACCACCGGATAAACTTGTTGCTCAACGATCTGCCGGGTCTGATGGACGGAGGGGATAGTCTGGCCGAGATGCTCGCGGCGCTCAAGCTGGAGGAGCGGCGGCAACTCATGGCTGAATTCAGCGTGAGTCCAGAGTGATATTGAACTGTAGTCTTAAGTCTTATTCATTAACATAATAGAGATGGAGATGTAGTGGTGCACCACGCACACGCGCGATGACGTGCGGGTGACTAGGGTTAGGGTTAACCCCGTTTACTTGCCTTCGAGCACGAAGTTCCGCCCGATGAACTTGAGAACCTCGTCGATGAGCCACACCGGCGCCGCCGCCGCGCACACCAACAGCCACTCGTTGAAATCGAGCGGCACGATGCTGAAGATCGTCGCGAGCGCGGGGACGTACAGGATCAGGAAGTGGAGCGCGAACGAGCTGAACATGGCGAGGATCAGCCACGGGTTGATCCACGGGGGCATGACGATCAGCGAGATGTCTTCGGATATCGCGTTGCACGCGTTGAACATCTCGATGACCACCAGCGTGGTCAGCGACAGCGTGGACGCCTTGACCTTACCCGCGTGGAAGTAGTCGCACCCGGTGAAGGTGTACTGCTCGCCGCCGGCGGTGAATTTACCACCCGGGAAGCCCTTCCATGTGTCGCACTCGCCCCAGTGGGTGAGCTGGTGCCACGTCACCGGTGTGTGGCCGTCTTGGGACAAGTCGATGCCCCAAAACTCGGTTCGCGTGTACCAAACGGCGAAGATCCCGACAGTCGCGGCGCCGACGTAGAGCCCGACGACGAGGTACCTGACCAGCGCCCACGATGAGATGAGGTCCTCGTCTTTGCGCCTCGGTTTTTTGGTCATGATGTCGACGTCGGGCGGGTTGAATCCCAGCGCCGTCGCCGGCGGGCCGTCCGTCACCAGGTTGACCCATAGCAGCTGCACGGGAATCAACCCTTCCGGCATACCGAGCGCGGCGGTGAGGAAGATGGACACCACCTCGCCGACGTTGGATGAGATCATGTAACGGATGAACGCCTTCATGTTGTTGTAGATGGAGCGACCTTCGGAGATTGCGTCGACGATTGAGGAAAAGTTATCGTCGGCGAGGACCATGTCGGAAGCTTCTTTGGCGACGGCGGTGCCCGTGATGCCCATCGCGATACCGATGTCCGCGAGCTTGAGCGCGGGTGCGTCGTTGACGCCGTCGCCGGTCATCGCGACGATCTCGCCGGCATCCTTGAGGAGCCGGACGATGTCCTGCTTGTGCTTGGGCTCCGCGCGGGAGAACACGCAGCCGCCCGGGGACGACAGCGTCTTCTTCTTCTTGGCGAGTGGCATGTCGGCGAATTCACGCCCGGTGAACGACCGGCCGACGGCATCCTTCGCGCTCGTGAAGATGCCGATGTCGGCGCAGATGGCCTCCGCGGTGAGCTTGTTATCGCCGGTGATGACGACGACGCGGATCCCCGCCGTCTTGCAGTCCTCGATGGCGCCGCGGACTTCGGGTCGCGGGGGATCTCGGAGACCGGCGAGGCCGCAAAAGGTCAAGTCGCTCTCGATGGATTCGTACTTGGCGGGGTCCATGAGATCCTTGTGCGCGGCGTGCGTTTCGGTGCCGTCGTAGGAGCCGAGCTTACCGAGCTCCGTGCCAGTCTTGAGCGCGAAGCCGAGGCATCGAAGGGCGTTGGAAGACATCTCTCCGACGGTGGCGATGATATCTTTACGTAAATCGTCAGAGAGGGAGACGACGGACCCGTCGGGGAGTAAGACGTTGGTGCACCGCTCCAGGACGCACTCGGGCGCACCCTTGACGAGCAGCGAGTTCTTACCCTTACCCGCGCCGTCGGAGACGATGACGGACATGCTCTTGCGCCCGCGGTCAAACTCCAGCGTCGCGAGCTTGGCGCCGTTCGACGAGTGGTACGCCGCGACGCCGCCGCATCCCTTGGCGGGGTCCTTGCTCCTGAGCTTGACAATCTTGGCGTTCGCGGCGGAGTCGTCGACGCCGATCTTCTCGGCGAGCACCTTGAGCGCACCCTCCGTGGGCTCGCCCGCGCACCTGAACTGGCCATCCTTGAGCTCGATGGTGCTCTCGTTGCACATGACGCATATTCTGGAGACGGCGTCGACGCACGCGTCCAGGGCTCCGCCTTTGAGCCCCACGACGCCGCCGTCGCTGGGATCGTAGCTGGTACCCTGGACGGCGTAGGAGGTTAGCAAGCCGGGAGCGCCCTTCTTGGCGATTTTGCTCGGGGTCTTGGCGCTGGTGGGTGCCTTGGGGACGACGAGTCGCACCGCCGACATGTTGTTAGTGGTGAGCGTGCCCGTCTTGTCGCTGCAGATGACGGACGTGCATCCGAGCGTCTCGACGCTCTGAAGCTTGCGCACGATCGCGTTCTTCTTCGCCATCTTACGCGTACCGAGCGCGAGGCACGTGGTGATGACCGCGGGGAGTCCTTCCGGGATCGCGGCGACCGCGAGCGCCACGGCGATCTTAAAGTAAAACGTGCACTTGGAAAAGTTGAAGTCGACGTCGGTGATGGAAAACGGGTCGGAGACTCCGCCCCACTTCCAGCTGATGAACATGCGGTAGTTCATCAGCCACACCGCGAGGCAGATGGCGCCGATCATGTACGTGAGCTGGTCACCGAATTGGTCCAGCTTCTGCTTGAGGGGGGTATCGTCCTCCTCCTCCGCGGCGGCTTGGATCTGCGCCTGGATCTTACCGATCTCCGTTCGCATGCCGGTGTCGATGACGACGGCGACGCACGCGCCTTGCGACACGGACGTTCCGCCGAAGAGGACGCACTCCTTACCCTGGAGCTCGCACCCGGCGTCGGACACCGGGTCGGTGGTCTTGTTGACCGCGACGGACTCGCCAGTCAGCGACGCTTGTTCGAGTCGGATGGTCGCGGTTTTGAGGCGAACGACGCGGCTGTTAACAAAACAAGACGTCAGTCTGATTGCCCGTGCGTGCGGAAATACGAATGTAAAAATAGACTCACCAATCGGCTGGGACGCGATCGCCCGTGCGAACTTCGACGACGTCGCCCGGGACGAGCTCGCGCGCGGGGAGGTCGCTGACCCACTCACCGGCGCGGAGGCATCGCGCGGTGTCGCTCTGCATCTCCTTGAGCGCCTCGAGCGCGCTCTCCGCGTTGCTCTCCTGCCACACGCCCACGATGGCGTTCAACACGAGGATCAGCAAGATGACGCCGGGCTCGACAAAGTCCACGAGGGAGAGCTCGACGCCGGGCGCGCGTTCCTCGGTGAACGCGAGGACGAATGAGACGAGCGCGGCGACGAGGAGGATCTTGACGAGCGCGTCGTCGAACTGCTCCAACACGAGCTTCCACAGCGGCTTGCCCTCCTCCTTGTCCAGCTCGTTGAATCCGAACGTCGATCGAAGAGATTCGACCTTTGTTTCGCTCAGGCCGGTTTGCGGGTCCACGTCCAGCTTGGCGCAGACGTCGGGGGCGGACGCGGTCCACGGCGTGTACGGGCCATCGCCGGCACCGCGTTTCTTCGACGGGGTCTTACGCGGCGGCATCGTGTAACCTCGCGCAAGGCTTAGTGACTGAGGCGTCGACTCAGATCTGGATGGTGCCAACGGTTCATTGTTGACTGGTAAAACTGGACCACGTGGAAAAGTGTCGACTGGCCCAATCAGCAGCGCGCGAAGTGCCGAAAACCTGATTGACAGCACAGCTGTGCCCTCTCGACCCCCCGGCCACTCGTGTGATGCACGCGCCGTCGTTGCTCTCACCCATCCGCGCCGCGCTCCGAGTCGCCGCCGCGAGAGGTACCGCCAGATCCTCCACCCCAACGAGAAACCACCCGGGCTTCACCCCGCGACGCCGACCAGTCACCACAACGATCCACGCCGCGTCGTCGTCAACCGACGAAAAAGCAAAGATGGCACCCATCGTCGTCACGTTCGTGACAGGCAACCAGAACAAGCTCAAGGAGGTGCGCGCCATCCTCGGCGAGGAACACGCCGATAGGTTCACCCTGGAGGCGTGCAAGGTGGACCTCCCCGAGCTACAGGGCGAACCGGAGGACATCGCCAAGGAGAAGGTCATGCTCGCCGCGAAGCAGATTAACGGACCGACCCTCGTCGAAGACACCAGCCTGTGCTACAACGCCCTGAAGGGCCTTCCAGGACCGTACGTCAAGTGGTTCCTCGATAAGCTCGGGCACGATGGACTGAACAAGATGCTCGCCGGGTACGAGGACAAGACCGCGTACGCGCAGTGCATCTTCGCCTACGTCGACGGGCCTGGGGGCGAACCGAAGGTTTTCACCGGCACCACAGACGGGAAAATCGTACCGGCGCGGGGACCCACGGACTTTGGGTGGGATCCGGTGTTCGAACCGACAGGGTACGACAAGACGTACGCGGAGATGGACAAGGCGGTGAAGAACTCGATATCGCACAGGTACAGGGCGCTGGATAAGTTCAGGGAGTTCATCCTCGGCGAAACCGCCCGGTGATGGGTGAGTAGAGAAACTTTTGATAAGAGTCTTAGCAAACAGAGTTCGTCTCGTAGTCGTATTGAAGTATCGCGTGAGGGCTAGGTGTGATGGTTCCTCCGCGAGTTGAGTCGTACATCCCTCACAGCACTCACGTCCGTGAGAGTTGTGAAGGTTGGATACGAAATTCATTCTACTCAACTCACGGAAAAACCATCAAAGCACATGCGCCGCCAATCACTCTCAACCTCGCGTCCGTTGAGCCACCACGTTCCTCCGCGAGTTGAGGCGTACATCCAATGTCAAAGCAATATAAATTGAAGGTTTTCGCTCATCATACGCTACAAAGTGCCGTAAAAGACGCAGATGACGCGGGTGAAGCTCGGGTTACGAACGACAAAGTCATGAACGCTTTGGAGATCTTCAATCTGGTGAAAGACCACGAGGAAAACGCGTAGCGCAACTTCTCGCATGTAATACAACACCCGCTCATTTACCCCCCTTCTTCGACTTCTCCTCGCGCAGCTGCGACGACAACGTCGCCATCAACCCCTTCAGCTCCCCGTCGCCACCCTCGCCGTTGTCCACGACCTCCAGGCCCATCCCCGCGAATTTATCGCCGACGTCATCGAACTTTCCCATCAATCCCCCCGATTGGTTCGACCCGATCGCCTCCCCGAGCGCGGGCCCGCCCGTCGCCTTCTTCTTCTCCTCGTACGCCAGCATCCTCGCCACGATGTCGTCCGCTAACGAGTTGAACTCTTCCGCGCCCTCCCCGCCTCCGAGCATCGACGCCACGTCCATCGAGTTTATGTCCACGATGGGCACCCCGGCGCTGCCGATGCCGCCCTGTTCGAACGCCGCGAGCTGCTCCTCGAGCGCGTCCGCGGCAGCCTCCACGGCATGCCGCGCGTCGTCCGGGTGGCTGTCGATGCGGGGCGCGTCCGCGATGGCGCCCTCGAAGTCGTCGTAGATGGACTTGGCGCCCTCCTTCGGCTCGTTCTCCGCCACCCATCTGCCGTCCGTCGCTTTCACCTTGGCGCTGAGATCGCGCACGAGCGCGTCCAGCGTGGCATCGCCGGACGTCGGCTTGGTCTCCGACATGTCACGTGGGCACTGACGCGCGGTGTGTTCGAGCTGAACGCGCCGATACTTCGTCGGCGTGTGAACGCGCCGGTCGAAGTGTCCGCTCGCCTTATCCTCCTTTTCCCATCAAGCTTGCCGAGCGAGTTCTCCGATGAGTTTCCCGCGAACCGCTTTTTTCATTCATTCATTGCTCCGACGCGCGGTCGCCCATCGCACGCGCCATGGCGGACGTCGGACAGAAACGCCACAACGGCGACTGGGGCAACAACAATAAGGACCGTAAGCGCAAGAAGGTCCGTGACGATACCCAAACCCGCAGGAGCGCGTGACCCCGGCGGCGGGAGCGAGTCGACATCATGCCTGCGATCGGCACCTGCTCCCACCGCCGCCGCCCCGCCGCCGACGCACCATCGCGCCCGAACACTCCCCACGCACCACCCATCCACCCGACGCTGACCACGCACGCACTCACATCTACCGCGCGCAGAACTTCACCCCCAAGCCCGGGCAGCAGGCCAGGCGGGAGATCGACGTCGCGTGCTCCAAGGGCGACTTCGCCGCCGCGTTCGCAGCCTTCGACGCCGCCGTAGATGCCGGGGACCCGCTCCAGCCGCACTCCTTCAACGTCCTCCTCCACCTCTGCTCCGGCGGCACCACGGGAGGTAACTACGGGAAGGACGACGCCGCGAGTAACAATGACGTGGCGGCGCCCCAAGCCAAGGTGGTCGTCCCGTCCGCAGACGCGGTCCACGCCGAGCGCGCCAACGCCATATTCAACAAGATGGTCACGCTCGACATTCCCCGAACAGAGATGACGTACACCGCACTCGCGCGCATCGAAGCCGCGACGGGCGAACCCCGCAAAGCACTCGACATCGCCAAACGGCTAATAGACGAGAGGCTCACACCGAAGCTCCGTACGTTCGCGCCCGCGCTTCACGCGTTTTGTATTAAAGGCGACATCGCGGGTGCGCTCGAGACTGAAGCGGAGATTACGTCGGCGGGCATCGAGATTTCCGAGTTGGAGTACGCGGTGTTGCTGACCGCCTACGCGGACGCGGCGCGGTGGGAGGACGGCCTGGCGCTGCTGCGACGGATGCGGGAGGAGATCAGGTCCCTCGCGCCGCCGCTGATGGAATCCGTTCGCGGTTTCTTCCAGGCGCATCCGCAATGGGGAGTGGAAGAATCGGTAATCGTAGACGAAGCAACCGGAGCCGCTTCCTCGTCGCCGTCCGATTCCAAGATGCAGCTCGCGGCGATCGACCTGAGCCCGGAGGACCGCGCGAGTCTACTCGCGGGCATCGGTAAGCTCGCGCGCGAACGCGAGGCCAAGTCATCGTTCGACGGGTTCGTGGGATGGCTCAACCGGCGCGGGCCGTTGCCGTACCTTGTGGACGGTGCCAACGTCGGGATGTACAACCAGAACTTTCAGACGTCTGGGTTTAACTTTAACCAGGTGGAGAAGGTGATGAACGCGCTGCGACCGTTGGCGAGGGACACGCACGGCGCGAGAAGCGCGGCGTGCGGCGGCGGGGATGCCGAGCCCACGCCCGAGGCGGCGGCGGAGCCGAAGGAGGGGGGGAACGGGGAAAGCAAGGCGGAGGCGGAGGGAAACACAGAGGAAAATACGGAGGAACAGACGGAGGAAATGACGGAGGAACAACGGAATCTCGACGCGGGTCTGACGCCCATCGGCGACATCGACATCACGAACCTCACGAAGAACCCCGGGGTCAACACGCCGGTCAACTTCCTCCACGTCAGGCGAGTCCGCGGCGGCCCCGCGAACCACCACCGATCGAAGCAACTCATCGAAGGGTGGAAACGATGCGGGGAGCTGTTCGTGTGCCCGCAGGGATCTAACGACGACTGGTACTGGCTCTACGCCGCGGTCGCCAGCGGGAACGACACGTTTTTGGTGAGTAACGACGAGATGCGCGATCATGCGTTCCAGATGCTTCCGGCGCCGAGGCTCTTTGCGAAGTGGAAGGAGCGGCACCAGGTTCGGTTTCACATGAGCGCCGCGAACGGGCTGGAGTTTTATCACCCGCCGCCGTACACGTCATGCGTGCAGGAAGGGAAAGGTGGGGACTGGTGGTTGTTCCCCGGGGACGACGGCGAGTGGACCTGCGCGGTCAAGAAGTGACGAGTCGTATGATAGACTACGCCCGTAGACGCCGAAAGACAAAAATAAGTTCAGAGTCACATTTTCATCTTGCTCCTCGGAAGCCTCGAATTCCTCGCCATTGGCTGTGGCGCCCGACGAGGTCATGGCGCGTCACGATCGCCGCGTATCGAGGCTCGCGATGCCCCGCCTCGTCGCACGCGCGTTCCTCCTCCTCCTCGTCGTCGTCGCGACGACCCTCCCCACGCGCGTCCTCGCCAAGGAGGAGCGGCTGATCGGCTGGTTGGGCGAAGTCGCGCGGCCCCTTCACGGATCCGGCGCGCCGGGAGGCGACAAACCCACCGGCGAGGCCGCCGAGCTCGCGCAGCTCGGCTACTGGCTCGAGCCGGTGTCGTGGTACCCGCGCGCATTCCACCTGCACAACTTCATGTCGCCCCAAGAGGCGGACCGCATCCTCGAGATCGCGCGGCCCCGGTGCGTTTATTTTAATTCTCATAGCACTACAGGCAATCAGTCTGACGTCACCGGTTTTGTTTACCACCAGGGTTCGTCGATCGACCGTGATAGATTCCGTTACCGGCGAGAGCAAGGTGGACCCGATACGCACCAGCGAGCAGACGTTCCTCAACCGCGGCAAGTGGGACATCGTGACCAAGGTGGAGGAACGCCTCGCGGTCATCACGCAGTTACCCGCGTACCACGGAGAAGACATGCAGATCTTAAAGTACGGACTCGGACAAAAATACGACGCCCATCACGACGTCGGCGAGCTCGACTCCGCGTCGGGGAAACAACTCGCCGCCGAGGGTGGCCACAGGGTCGCCACCGTGCTCCTCTACCTCTCCGACGTCGAGGAAGGCGGGGAGACGGCGTTTCCCGACAGCGAGTGGATGACGCCGGAGCTGAAGACGTGGGCGGATGGGCAAAAGTGGAGCGAATGCGCCGAGGTGACAAGTTTATTAGAATTTCCGTATGGGCAAATCAACTGACGTCGTATTTTTTCTTTTTCAGGGCAACGTAGCGGTCAAGCCGCGGAAAGGCGACGGCTTGCTGTTCTGGTCCGTGAACAACGAGAACACCATCGACCCTCACAGCATGCACGCGGGGTGCCCGGTGATCGCGGGGGAGAAGTGGACGGCGACGAAGTGGATCCACGCGAGGCCGTTTCGGTGGACTGCGCCGGCGCCGCCCAAGGCTCCGCCGGGGTGCGATAACAAACACGAGCTGTGCAAGGCGTGGGCGAACGCGGGGGAGTGCAAGAAGAACCCGGGTTTTATGCTGCAGGACTGCCGGTGGGCGTGCAAGGCGTGCGACGCGGGTCCACGGGATATTAAAAAGTTGGAGGCGGAGAAAGCCGAGCGACTGAGGGGCGGGACCGCGGAGATATGACGACTGAAAGGATTACTTTTGTGGACGCTTTCGTGAACGTGAATAGCACACGTCTTATTAAAACACGCAAAGGTTGAGGTTATAATATGTACGTTTTCGCACCGTCGTAGTTTACTCATCCTCGGGCTTGGTCTTCTTGGAGCTCTTGCCGAGGGCGGACATGAGCAGCGGGGGCGCGAAGTGCGGGCCGCCGGAGGTGTTGCAATCCTCGCAGAAGGAGAGCATGATGGTGTCAACCGCCATCTCGTAGACGCCCATGAAGATGTCAGCCTCCTGGTAGGCGATGAACACGACGACGAGGACGGGGAGGATGGGTGAGGAGAGGTAGTTGGCGCTCTCCGGGTCGGTGTACTGGTCCATGTCGCACATGAGGAACGCGAGGATGCCGCAGATGCCGGTGACGACGATCTTGCCGAGGAAGGTGAGGAAGTCGCCGACGGTGTTGATGACGGCGATCCGCGCCATGTTCATGATGAGAAGCTTGATGGCGTGGATCGCGGAGTAGCAGTAGGAGTAGCCCTTGACCGCGACGAGGATGTACGCGTTGCGGTTGATGTACTTGAGCACCTTCTCGAGGTACCACATGCAGTACTTCACGCAGCACATCACGTACTTCAAGATGGGGTTGCCCTCCTGCATCTTCTTAGTCTTGCGGTCGATGTACTCGAGCACCGCGCGGATGAACTGAACCACCGCGACGATGAACGAGCCGAGCGCGATGGAACCGACGTGGTACCGCACCGCGCGGTGGATCGAGCGGCGGATCGGGGACTTGGGCATGGACTCGCGCTGCCAGTAGTACGCCGCGATGGCGCCGGCGGTGAACATGACGCCGAGGCCGACGATGAACTGCGTGGTCCAGAAGATGCCAAAGAGGTGGTACAGGGACATGTACTGGAGGGTCTCGTCCCACGAGATGGTCACGGTACCGGCATCGTCCTTCTTGAGCTCGCCAGAGGCGTACAGGTACACCGCGACGAGGCACGCCCAGCCGAAGAAGATTACGTTGAGCACAAAGGGAATGAGCGGCGAGAAGAGGATCATGGGCATGGCGGCGATGGCCTGCGACGCAACCTTGAGGACCGCGATGGCGATCATCAGGCGGCGGATCATGAGCAGGGTGAAGAGGAGCGCGATGCCGGTGATCGCCGCCATGAGGTAGGTGACGTACTCGAATGTCTCGGCGTTTTCGGAATCCTCGCCGACGGACCAAGAGGTGGTGTTGCCGACGAGGGTGGCGTTGGTCGACGAGCCGCTGTTGGAGATGCCCACCTCGTCGGCTCCGATGAGGCCACCCTTTAGGGCGCAGTACAACGTCAGCGCGATGAGGATCACGTTGAAGGAGATGACGGTGACCCACGCCATGCAACCGGCGAAGTACCTGAGGAAGGTCATGTAGACGATGCTGAACACGAGCCCGCCGAGGAAACCGCAGAGGACGATGACCATCCAAGCCTTGAGGAGATCCTCGAGGTACTCCTGGATCTTGTCGCTGTCGCCGGACATGGACGAGAGCATGTACGTGATGTCGCCGGTGCTCGTGCCGTTGGTATCCGCCGCCGCGAGCAACGTGAGCTGCTCCTCGGTGATGGTCGGGACGCATCGGTTCATCACGGGGGTGTACGCCACAAAGTTGGGGTAGCACGGGCCGGACATCGCGAGCGACGCGAGCTTCGCGGTGGCACCGAGCTTATCGTAGTAGTTGGTATCCCAGAAGCCGACGCCGCTGATGGACTGGCCGGAAGCGCCGTGGTAGTTGCAGGTGAACGCGTCGTTGGTCAAGCCGGCCGCGATGGTCGTCGTGGGGCACTTCTCCAGGCACACGGAATCCGCGGGGATGAGGTGCATGGTGGCGTACTGTTGGGGATTGTAGTAATGAAGCACCTGGCGCTTGGAGAAATCAGGCGCGGTGATGCCGGCGTTGCCGGCGTCCTGCGGGTAGAGGTCGGGCTTGGTGCCGCAGAGGTAGCCATTGGAGTCGAATCCGTAGGACAGCAGGTTGGGGTCACCCTTGGACAGCGCGGTGCCGCCGATGATGAACATGCCGCCCCAGAACGCGGCGAAGATGAGGCAGAAGAGGACATCGGTGCATCTGCGCTTCTCGATGAGCTGTTGAGACGGAAGAGACGTGCGTGGGAGAGTTGGTCAGCGTCGTGTGGTGGAATCGGGTGAAAATCGAGCCCGGTTCGCGACCCCGCCGTTGTTGACACCCTGGGCGGTCGTTGGGTCAACCGCCGGGACGACGGACGCGCGCGGGCCTCGCGCGCGTCGCGGAACGGCACCGAACCGACGGAACCGCTCGCGAGGTTCGCGCGCGGATGTCCGCGGCGCGCTCGCGGCTCGATCGACGGCGGTCGCGCCCCGTGCCGGCGCCGTGATCGGTCTTGAATTCCCTTCCCCGGTTACCCGGTTTGGTAGTTATCGATTCAAGAATTGTCGGGCGGCGCGGTTCGAACGCGGGTTCGTGAATGGTCCCTGGGGCGCGGGTGGAGGTGTGACGTACCCCGGTCTCCTTCTCCTCGTTGTCTTTGCCACAGCAAGCCATGGTGACGGGTCGGTCGGAGACGGCGCGGTGTCTCGGCGCGGTGTCCAAACTGTTGAATCCCAAGTCCCTGCTTCGCAAGATATCCTGTCCCGCTTCAAACAAATTGTCTGCCAGCTCAGATTGACAGCCGCCCACATAATCGAATGACTCAAGAATGACGGTGTATTCGCCAGCTCGGGTACTCCCACATAGCAAACAGTGGGTAACTTTTGCACAAAATGCCAAACGAAAAAGCCCGGGAAAGAAATATTTTGCACAGAGTCGACGTGGTGTCCCGACCAGAGACACGTCGAACCCCGCGCGCACGTCGGACACCGTTTGTTGAATCGCGCGGCTCGTTCGTGAGCAAGACATAGCTAAGGCGGATAATCGATGCGCCGCGCCGCGTCGGTCGCCCGCGGGGCGTTCCGCGCGCGCCCCTTCGGCGTCGATTTCCCCGAGCCCCACGCCCATTTGCGACCTGGGGGCGCCCGATGGCTGGCCGCGTCCCCCTCGGTGACGCGCCCCGTCGTCGACCCGCGCGCGCCGCTCACCGCGGGCGGCATCAACGCCGTCCGCGCGTACACGTCCGACGACGACACCCGGCGGATGAACCCCGCGGTGGTCGTCGGCGCGTCCCGGGGCGGGCTCTGCCCAACCTGCTCCTCCGCGGTGCAACCGATGTGGCCCAAGGCGCTCCTTCCCAACGAAGTCGGCGTTCACGGCGCCGACAACGGCCCGACGTACTGGTGCGCCAGCTGTAAGGACGTGTGCAAGGACCCGATACGACGCGGCGGGGCCCACGGATCCAACGACGACGGCGTGACGGGGGTCGTGGACACGAACGGCGGAATCTCGGGCGCGTTGCATTATCCCGCGATGAGTCCAACCGCCCGGGCGCCGCAGAGTTCTTCACTCGGGTTCACGTCGCACGGCATGCTACCCACCGCGGTTCCCGGCGGGTCCGACGGCGCGGCGGCGAGCTCACGGGCCACGGAGACGCTCGGAGGACCGGGGGTGCCGTTCGGGGTGCCCACCACCGGCGGCGGCGGAGGAGGAGGATCGGTGCGTTAATTTAATCTCTACTCTTATGTGCGGGCGATTAGACGACTGACGTCGTGTTTTGTTTACAGGGGGGCGGAGCTCACGTCGCGGGCGACGGCGGCAGGCACTTCAGCGACTTCGACGCGCGGCTCGCGTCCCTGCCCACGCCCAAGCGAATGGTACAGATGCTCGACGCGTACGTCGTGGGCCAGACGCACGCCAAGAAAGTCTTAGCGGTCGCCGTCTATAACCACTACAAACGGGTGTGGAGCGGCGGGCAGGAGAACCGGCCCTTAAACCCGATCCCATCCGCCGAGACGCAATTGCGATCGGAACCGGTGCGCGTCGATGACCACTTCAAGATGACACCGCACGACGACATCGGCGCGGCCCGCGCGAAGGCGAGCACGGAGGCGTGGTGGCCAGGTGAGTTTATTATCATTCGCGTATTGTCAATTCGACCGACGTCGTGCTTTATTCACAGTCAACGACGACGTCGCGGGACGGGACGACGTCGCCGCCGCCGCCGCGAACGCCGCCGCGGCGAACTACGCCCGGAACGAGGAGGAACGCAGACGTCTCAGGGCGTACCAAAACACCGGCGCCGCGTCCGCGAACGCCGCCGACCAAACGTCCTTTGCGAAGAGCCCGACGCTCGGGTGTCCTTTCGACTCGTCGGGGGCGCCTCCGCCCGGCGACCAACTCGACGCGGTTCGATTGGTACGTTTACTTTAACGCGTGTACGTGTGTACGGGCGATTATCATACTGACGTCGTGTTTTGTTTACAACTCTTACAGGAAAAGTCCAACATCTTACTATGCGGCCCGACGGGCTCGGGTAAGACGCTGCTCGCGAAAACCTTGGCGGAGTTCGTTGACGTCCCGATCGTCATCGCGGACGCCACGACGCTGACGCAGGCTGGGTACGTGGGCGAGGACGTGGAGAGCTTGCTGCATAAGCTGCTGCAAGCCGCGCGGTACGATTTGGCGGCTGCGCAACGGTGAGTTTCTTTGATTCCGTAATCATGGCAATTAGATCTTGACGTCATGTTTTGTTCAACTCTTACAGGGGCATCGTGTACATCGACGAGATCGATAAGCTGACGCGCAAGTCCGAGAACCTGTCCATCACTCGCGACGTCTCCGGCGAGGGTGTGCAGCAGGCGCTTCTGAAGATGGTGGAAGGGACCGTGGTGAACGTTCCGGAGAAGGGCGGGCGGAAGAACCCGAGGGGCGAGTTCATCCAGGTGGACACGTCCGACATATTGTTCATCTGCGGCGGAGCTTTCTCCGGGCTCGAGCACGTCGTGGATGAGCGGCAGCAGAAGAATGCGTTCGAGCGCGTGATGAGGGACAGGCGGCGTATGGGCAAACAGTCACCGGATTCTCCCGCGTCGCCGATAGGGGACGCCAGGCGGGTGGAGACGGCGGCGTCGCTCGCGTCCGCGCTGGGCGCGACTCGCGCGCGATTGGCCGACGACGAAGCCGTCCAATCGCTGGCAGCCACGTCATCAACATCACCGACCGACACCGACCAACGACCGTCCATGGAGACGAGGCGAGCGCGAGAATCCGCCGCGAACGACGAACCGTTCTTCTTCAACTTTGAAGATGGCGAAGAGGAAGCCGAGCACCGAACGGCGGAGACTCGAAGAATCGGTACGTTTCTTTTTATTTATTACGTATGGGCAATTAGAATGACGTCGTGTTTTGTGTACAGCCGCGGACGACGCCATCGCGGATACGGAATCCAGCGACCTGGTTCGATACGGACTCATACCCGAGTTCGTGGGACGGTTCCCGGTGACTGTCCCGTTGCGATCGCTGGGCGAGGATGAGCTCGTGCGTGTGTTGATGGGCCCGCACAACGCGGTGGGACGGCAGTACCAGGTGCGTTTATTTTTATTTCCGTTGTATGGGCAATTTGTATGACGTCGTGTTTTGTGTACAGCGGCTGATGCGAATGCACGGGGTCGATCTGGAGTTTACCGACGGCGCGCTGCGCGCCATCGCGCGAGCCGCGTTGAGGCGCGAGACGGGCGCGCGTGGTTTACGGACGCTCGTGGAGAAGCTGTTGACCGAGGCGATGTTCGAGGTGCCCGACGCGCCGGACGTCACCGGGGTCGTCGTGGACGAGGTTTCGGTGCGAAGGGGGCTCGGTTTATCGCTCTTCGCCACCGAGGGCGACGACTCGTCAAACGTCGGTTCGGACGTCGAGGAGAGGCTCGCGGGCGGGGCCAGGCTCGTGTACCGCGCCAAGGAGGGTGTCAGTGGGGAGGAGAAGGCGACGACGGAGGCTGAGGCGGACGACGAGCCCAGGGCGGCGACTGTGTAAACAATCCGTGTAATAACTAACGACGCGTAAATTTCAACTTCAACGTCCTGGTCGGCTCAACGGAGACCGCCGAATCCCAACGGACTGTGATACTTATGCATGAGGCACAGGAACGTACACGCACGCTCCACGATGCCGTCCGTAGTAGGGTCTCTGCCTGCGTACCGCGTGAGGGTATAAAACGGTTCCTTCGACTTGGCCACGAGGTCTTGTCCGAAAAGAGTCCGAGATCGAGAGGCATCGGACAACGTCCCCGTCCCGGCCCAACATCCCGCCCGCGCCGATGCCACCGCAAAGAATCGCACAAACTCAAGCGCGAGCGTGAGGCTCGACTCGGGATCATCACGTTCCCAGGTACAGTAGTAGAAAGCGTTCAGATTTTCGAGCGAATTGCTGGCGACTTTCGCCGCCGCAAACATCGTCTCGCGATCATCGTCGCCGCCGTTCACGAGCCTCCTGGCCTCGTCGTCCAGCTCCGACGCACGTTTTCTCATCGCCTTGAAGTCAGAAAAGTCTTGATCCCGCTGGTCTACGCACCCTTCGCACTGGCAACGGAAACCGTGCGAACGATGCAGCGCGTCGCCGCGACCAGTCGGCGTGTCGCTTCCGACGACCGGCCCGTATGAAATCGTAAACTCTTCCCCTTCCCGCACTTCGCGGACGTTGTGGATCCGAATCTCGCGACCGCCGAAGCTCGCGAAACAGTTCGGGACGCACGAGTGGTTCATCAGCGACGCGTCCAGGAACAGCCCCATCGCGACAGTCGATTCGGACATGTTGAAAATCACGCGCCAGTCTTCCAGCTTGTCCAGCTCGGTACTTGCATCGTCGACGCCGTCTCGGTGCAATCGCGACGGCCAATCCGGCTTTTTTACGCCAAACGTGTTGGCCATCACTGCCAGCGCCGCGAACATGAGATCCTTCACGTCGCCTAAACCAGAGCATCGAGCCGCGAGTAACGAAAAGGCCACCACGCTCGCCCGTTTCGTCGTCGCGTCCGGGTCGTCGGACTCTTCCAACGCCCGCCACGCGCCGCGCCAGTCCAGGTCCACCCATCGCCTGGTTCGTTTGATGTTCCTCTTAACTTCGTCCCGATCCTTGCGCACCGCACGCGTGGCGAGCACGAATTCCGTCGGGATCAACGAAGTCCAGAGGAGGCCGCCCCCGGCGCACTCCATACGGCAGTGGTCGCCCGGGTCGCTCCACGCGGCGCGGCGGCATTCGTGCGAGCAATACCTACCGCCTCCGCAAGGGCACTCGATGCGCGGCTCAGCGGGTTCACCGGGTTTCAGCAGGTCGAAGCAGCGGTGGCACCGTTTCGTTTTGTGCCCTCGACGCATCGCGCTGGCGTAAACGCGTTCGCAAAGGAGATTGTCCCTTTCGTCCGCGTCCCTAGTGCGGGCGGCGACGACGCCGTGACCGTCGCCGCCGTCGCCGCCCATCGCCTCCATACGCGTCGCGCGACCCCCCGCGCCCCAATCGCCGACCTTGTCCATGTTTTCCGGCTTGACGGCCAACGGCGGCGTCTCGCGATTTTCTGTCGGCGATCCCTTCTCCAGCAGGTTCACCTCGAACCGCTCGCGTTTAGGGTACCACTTCTTGACGATCCCGACTCGCCCGTTCAGCTCGGGGCTGGACCGGAGGCCCTTCAGCCGTACCTCGCAGCCGACTTGGACCCAACACAGTTCCCCGGCTGGATCGACGATGGATCGGGACTCCACGTTTTCGATTACGTCCGGGTCCTCCGGCGGATCGGTCCAGATCGCCGGGAGATCCATCGGTCCGCGCGGGTTTAGCGGCATCTCCATCTCCGGCGCGAACTGGCGCTTCGTCAGTTTGTCTATCGCATCGTCGAACACGGAATCCCCGCGCGCGAGGCGGTTAAACACGCGGAGCGCGGCCTCTTTGGGTCCCACGCCGATTGGCACAAGTTCGCCGGCCTCGGCTTCGACGATGGCCATCACCGCCAGCATGCCGTCGCGAGCCTGCTCGAAGCTGACCATGCCATCGTGGACCATCGCGTCGCAGCACTGTCGAACGGCGCGGATGATACAGGTCGAACTGACGATACGGGCGTCACGGCCGCCGAGCGCCTCTCGCTCTGTTCATCACTCTCGGATCGCCCGAAGTCTCACTTGTTTTCGCGAAGAGCCGGAGCGAGAATACTAGCTAGCTAGCTAGACTAATCCTCACGTCGACGCCAGGATCCTCCGCCGGTGATGCGCGTACACGTGCCGCGTCCTCGCGCTGACGATCGCGCAAGGCACCACCGCGACCAACGCGAACGCCGCGCATATCCCCATCGCGTCCACGAAACACCCGGCGCCTAAACAGTCCTCCGCACCCGATCCGGTCCCCGAGGATGCAGTTGAGTTCCCCGCCGAAAGACCCGGCGTGTGCGCCGCCTCCGCCGCCGCCGCGGCAGCCTGCGCGTCCGCGGCGGCGTCGTACATCCGGCCAAACACCCCCGTGCTCAGGGCGTAGCTCCCAATCATCGGCGCCACGCTCAGTCCCCCGTACACCGCGCCCGCGTGTTCGGCGCCGAAAATCTCAGACGACATCGAAGGCGCCAAACCCCAGTGCGCTCCGAGCGCGAACCCGACCATCGAAACGGCCGCGAAAACGCCTCCCTGAACCGGCGCGACGCGTAGCGTGAACATCCCAGCCGCCACGATGACCTGCGCGACGCAAAGCGCCACCGGTCTCGGCGTGGCGTACCTGTGCAGCGCGGATTCCGACGCAGCGCCTCCGCACAGGCGACCGACGCAGTTGCACACGGAGAACAACGACACCATCCCAGCCGCCGCGCTCGCGCCCACCCCCGTCGCGGCCGCGATCGCGTCCATGTTATTCACCAGCGCCATCGCCGCGCCCGACGACGCCATGATGGAGAACCACAAGAGCCAAAACTCGGGGCACGTCGCGCATTCGGCGAGAGTTAAACTGGACTTTTCGCGCCCCGCCAGAGGTGGCTGCTCGTGGGTCAACGGGGGCAGCGCCGGGATCGAGCTCCTTCCGAGCTCGTCGTACCCGTCCTCCTCGTTCCGCAGGTGTAGAAACGCACCTTCTCTGCCTATGATCTGCGCCCTGTTCAGCGCCCACTCGTCGTCGTCGCCGAGCACCCGCCCGTCGGAACTCTGCGAGCTCCGATCGTCCTCCTCTTCGTCCGAACTGGACTCGAGGTTGTTGAACCGTTCCCTCTGGCTGCCCCTTTGCCCGCGCATCAGCGGGTCCCCAAGGCCGCCGTGATCCTCGTCGTCCCACGCGCCTCTGTCCGCGGAGGAATCGAACGTCACCGACCTGCCGTGCGCTGATCCCCCGCGGAGGTTCCATCCGATTTGGTTCCTCGTCGACGGAGCCTTTCGCAGCGCGCTTCGCGGTTTCACGATTCCGCAGCCGAGCTTACCGTCGATGGCCAGCGCGATGACCGGCGATGTCAACGCCCCGAGCACGGCGACGCTGAGAAGCACGTTCACGCGCTGCGCCAAGGGCCCGAACGCGTCGTTGAGCGCCGCGGACGTCGCGGCGCATCCCACTAGGAACACGGTGCATCCGGTTACTTTACCAAACGCTGCTCTGTCAGCCTTTGAATTCACTCGGCCTCCTCCTCCTCCCTCGCCGCCGAGCTGCGGCTTGACCTCCCGGATGAACGGCGAGGCGAGTAGCGCGACGACGCCGCCGATGAGCGCGATCATGAGCACGAACGTTTGCGCGCGGGCGTGTGCGTCGGTGACCACGGCGCTGTCCGCCGGCCTCGGCGTCGGATTCGTCTTCTGTAAATACAAAACACGACGTCATTCTAATTGCGCATACGAATATTAAATAAAACTTACCGAATGGTGTTCACCCGTGGGCGCCACCGTGACGTAGAGCTGCGCGAAGATGGCTGATGACAAACCGAGGTACGACTTGAGCAACCCCGCGACGGTTCCCTTCTCCGTCGGGAAGTTGTTCATGCTGGACAGTAACACGGCGGTGTCGAAGAAGGAGTTGCCGTTGGCGGCGAGAGCGATGAGGCACCCGGTTCGCCAGATGGGTGGTTTCCCTCGGAACCCGCGCGTCGTGCCGCGCAGTGTGGCGTAGATGCCGAGGTATCCGAGCGTGTGCATCGCGGCGCCGGTGACGAGGGTCACCCTCGGGCCGAACGCGTCGAACACGAGCCCGCCCAGGACGCCGAAGTACGCCCCGACGTCCTTGAACGACCCGAGCAGGTCCACCGCGGATTGGGATTGGTAAACCTGCGAATATTATGTCGTCAGACTAATTGCCCGTACTGCAAATACGGAAATGAACGCACCTCGCGGAGGGATCCGCTGTAGACGCTGAAGGAGTACGCGAGCCCGGCGCACGACTGCACGAGCATCGCGGCGGCGAGCACCGTCCACGCGTTCGGCGCCCATCGTCGCACGAGTCCCGCCGTGGCGCCCGCGAGCGAGACGGACGACGGGGACCTCGGCGGCGTCAACCGCGCCAGCGCAGCTTCCTCGTCGCGTTCAATGTCGCGCGGCGACGCACGGCCTGGGACGCCGCAGAGCTCGGGAGCATCGTCGGGGTCGTTATCGGGGTGCGCCCACGCGACGGACGCGTCGTTCAACGGGATGTCGCGCCCGAACGAGACCCGACCCAGCGCGGTCCTCGACGGGCGACCGGCGCGCATGGCTCCACTGTCATCGACATTTCGTCGGCGACCTTTCGAACACAAGCGAGGCGGCCGCGTGATGTGACTCAGCAAAGTTTAGTTTTCTTCCTGGCTTGTTCGCGTCGTTCTAGTGTTTGATTCAATGGCTAAGGCGACCGGAGTCAGTCGGAGTCCATCCCCCAGTCCTCGTCTATGTCGTCGTCGCCCGCGGGTGCCTTCAAATCGGCGTCGGGCGGGGAAGCCGCGACGACGGTTCCCTCGCGCTCGCTCGACTCCGCCGGCTTTTTCTTCGTCTCCGTTTTTTCCACAACTTCCCCGTCGCTCGTCACCTTTGCCCAGCTTCCGTCCGAGGTGACGCCGCTCTCCTCGGCGGAGTCCGCGGCGGAGATGGTGGCGACGCGGGGATGCGCCGGGGGTTCAGACTCAGGTGTAGCCTCAGCCTCGGGCTCGGGCTCAGCCTCAACCTCAACCTCAACCTCAACCTCGGGCTCGGGCTCAACCTCGGTGTCCTCCACCTCAACCTCGGGCTCGGGCTCTTCCTCCGCCTTCCGCTCGTCGCCTCCGCTCTCAGCCGCGGCTTCCTTGTCCTCCTCCTCCTTCTCCACCCCAAACTCCAGCTTGATCCTCCGCAGCGCGTAGAAGTACCTCTGCCAGAACTCCTCGCGCGTCACCACCAGCGGCACGATCCTCGCCTGCAACTCCGCCATGAACGCGTTGCCCTCGAGCACGCATTCGACCTCGGCGGAGACGGTAGGCGAGTCGACGTCGAACCCCGAGGTCCACCGTTCGAATCCCGCGAGGTCCTCCGGCTCGTCGCAGTACGTCGCGGAGTCCCGCTGCATCGCCGCGACGCGCTGCTCCAGCGACGGCGGGCGAGTCGCCGGCGCCTTTGGGTTTTGGTTATGGTTTTGGCTGTCGTTTGGCGATTGGTTTTTGGATTTGGCGGCTCGATCGCTCGCGAACCTCGCCGCCAGACCCCCGCCGGCGACCGCCGCGCCGCCCGCCCCGAGCCCCACCCTCGACGTGAACCCCCTCGTGTCGCCATCGCCGTCGCCATCCCTATCGCTTCCGTCGCTTCCGTCGTCCTCCGCGGTGAGTTCTTCCTTCAGGTTGTGAAAAAACCGCTTGGACGCGCCGAGCATCTTGACGCCGAACTCCTCAACCTTGTGCCCGACGTCGTCGAGCGCGTCGACCGCGTTGTCGAAGGCGTCGACGACGTCCGCGTCGAGCCTCGCGGCGCCCCCGTCGCTGTCCGTGTCGTCGTCATCCAGCCCTAGGCCCGTGGAGTACTCCGCGGCGGCGACGTCCCCGGCGAACGCGGCGGTCTCGTCCACCGCGCGGTCGTTGAACTCGGAGAGGTCGTGCTTCACAACCTCGACCGCGCTCGCGACGTCGCGCTTGACGGTGGACGCAACCTCCGAGATCTTGCCCCGCGCCGCGGCGAGCGCGCCCCACACCGCGTCGGGGATGAGCTTCTCGTCGCCCTCATCGTCGCTGTCATCGAAGGATCCGTCGGGGCCGGCGTTTGGGGACGCCGCGCGGGCGACGTCGCCGTCGGTCCAGTGGTCGTCGTGCGTCGTCGGCTTAGCCTTTGACGAGGTGTTTGACGAGGATCCCGCTCGTCGCGTCGTCGTCCCGCGCTCGTCGTCCGATTCGGAGTCGGAGTCGAGGATCAGGCCGCCGACGGCATCCGCGGCTTTGCGGAAGAAGTCCATCCGCGCTCGCGCCGTCGGTCGGGGCTTGGTGTGCCGCGCGTCCGGGTGTGGCGAAGGGCGGCCCCGGCGTCACCTCGGAAGTTTTCTCGGACCTCAACGGCACGGCCGAGATTTTCGTCTCGATAGATCCATCTAGCACTCTCCGTCGCGCGGGTGGGCCATACCAGGCCATACCATCCCCGCGGGGTGGCCCGGTGGGCATGTCGGCGCACGCGACGCTCGCGGCGACACTCCGGTACCATGCGCCCCGGCGGCGAGGTATACAACCGGCGGCACGTGCCGCTCGGCGCAGTAGAGCGTGCGTGATGTCCGCGTCAGCAGGCGAAGAAAGTTCATCGACGATGAGCAGCG
>Ga0209631_10001868_pt1 | contig 25951 bp, 15 predicted proteins | sample COG_08_FD_184752 | JGI IMG/M metagenome (GOLD analysis project Ga0209631, IMG submission 184752) | Pelagic Microbial community sample from North Sea - COGITO 998_met_08 (SPAdes) (version 2) | ecosystem: Environmental > Aquatic > Marine > Neritic zone/Coastal water | place: Helgoland, sampling... | reverse complement strand
CGTCGACGCGCACATGGACCCGAGCGAAGTCGCCGGCCTCACCCCTCGCAACACATCCGACGGACAGCACTTGAACAGACTCGTTCGTTGTGAATCGGTGAGCTTGACGCGCCCGGTGCCGTTGTTCGCGGCGTCCACGATGAGTGACATCGCCGCCGACGCGTCCTCCGGGTTCATCGCGGCGAGCGTCGAACACGCCGCTTTCGGGTTCTCTTTGCAGAGCTCGGCGAGGCACTTGGCGTGGGCGTCCGGTGACGCGCCCGCCATGATCGCCGCGCACTCTTCGCCGGTGAAGTCCGATAAGATGGCGCCGGCGGTGCCTTCGGGGCATGTACCGAGCATCTCACCCACCGCTTTCTTCTGCGCGTCTTTGGGCAAGGCGCGAAGTAAGTCAGCCGCCGCCTTGCCCTCGTGGACCAGCGCGTTCAGGGTACCGGCGACCTGCGAGGCGTCCGCGTTCTTGAGCGAATCCGCGAGCTTGGCGGGCGGGACAGACGCGAGCGCGGGCGCGAGGGACTTGGCGCGTTCGGCGGCAGCCTCGCGCATCTGCTGGCGCTCCGCCGCGGGCAGCCGCTTATCGTCTTCATACGCGGCGCCCAGACCGTCCGTCAACCCGAGAAGCTCCTTGTCACCCATCGCGGATAAAACCTCCCGTTTACGTCCGTCGTCCATCGCGCCGATCGCGGACGCAGCCTCGTTCGCGCCCATGCCGCCGACGAGCTTGACGTTATCCGCCGGCGACATGGACGCCAGAGCGTGTGCTACGGCGGAGGCGGGCATCTTGCTCATCACCGCCGCGACGCCCTCTGGTGAGTCCCCCGACGCAGCCGCCATCGCCTTGAGCGCGTTCGCGGAGTCCTCGTCGGACATGTGCGCGAGCGCGGAGGCGAAGACATCCGCCTTGGCGCTCGTCTCCTCCGGGGACATCGCCGCCATGAGATTGGCGGTGTCGGCGGGGGCCATCGCGCCTAGCACGTCGCGCGTCTTCTCCTCGGACATGGCGCCGACCGCGGCGGCGGCGGCGGAGTCGGGCATGCCGCCGAGGACCTGCGCGGTGGCGGACGGGAACATCCCGTTCATCATGCGCGCGGCCGCGGCGCCGCTGTGCCCGGCCAATGCCTCAGCCGCCTGCTCGGGAGGTAACGACGCGAGCGCCTGCGAGGACGCGTCGGGGGTCATCTTCACCAGGATGGCGTTGATGTCGCCCACGCTCATATTCTCGAGCTCGCGAATCTCGGGCAACGACGCGAGTGCCTCGACCGTGAACGGCGAGCCGACGACTGCTTCTTGCTCGAGGGACACGGACACCGTGTGCAGTCCGGGCTGGGTCCACCTGTAAGCGCCGAGGTACTGCCCCCGGTCGAATTTGAGATCCACCGCGGAGATGCCGCCGCTCGGTGTGAGCACGCGGACGCTGAGTGATTCCTTGCCGGACATGCGCCTGTTCGCGGACTCGTACGCCGTTGGAAACACGCGAATCTGCGACGACGACAGCGTGGTGACACCCTCGAGGCCGTCCATGCCGAAACCCGCGAAGGTACAATCCTGCGCCTTGCACGGCCCGAAGTTAGCAGTCACCTCGCTCACGTCCGTCCGCCCGCCGCGGCCGTTGACGATGAGCTGCAGTCCCCACGCCCCCGCCTGGTCGAGCTTGAACGACGCGCCGTAGGTTCCATCCGCGTGGTCCGCGACGGCGGCGGCGACCACGGTTTTCCCGTCGGGCGCCAGCATCGAGAGGTCGACGACGTCGCCGCCGGTGGCTCGCAAGTTACCGAACCTGTCCGCCGCGTGCATCGTGAGCGATGACTGCGTGCCGCAGTCCACGCCGGCGAGCGCGTCGCCGAAGAGCACGCACCGGCGCGGGTCCGTCGCGCCGGGCACGATCTGTAAGATGCGGGGGTACCCGGCGAGCGGTTCGTCGCCGATGGTCGCGGCGAGGAGGTAACTTCCCGCGGCGGTGAGCGCGCCGCGGAGAGTCGCCTCCGCGCGTGGACCGCCGGCATCTTCGAACAAAAGCGCCTCGTCGCCGTCGAGTAACGCGGAGACGGTGACCCGCGATCCGGGCCCGAAGACGGTTTTGTTGCCAAAGGAATCTCGGGGTGAAACCGTGAGGGTGACCTCGTCGCCGGCGACGGCGGTGAGAACGTCGCTGTCCGGTGACGCGAGCTGCGCGCCGTACACCGACGTCACCGACGCGTTCGCCGCGGCGGCGCCAGGGTACGCGACGAGCTCGAACGGCGAGCCGGGGATCGGGTCCTGATCGTCGCCGCCCGTGACGGTTATGAAATACCGGCCGGCGACGTTAGCCGACGCCACCACGTCGCTCTTGCCACCCGCGCAGTCAACCACGTGGACGTCCACGTCACCCGGGCCGTCCGCGACGCACCGGAGCTTCACCTGGCCTTGCCGGCTCGGCGTCGCGTTGCCGTACGCGTCCCGCCGCTCGACGGAGAAGACACCGGGCGACCCGACTTCGAGATCCAACACGGCGTCGCCGAGCAAGACGCACCCGGGGACCACCGCCCGGCCGGGCTCGCACGTCCCCTTCATCACGAGCTCCTCGCCCATCAACACCAGCGCCACCTCGTACGGCCCGGCGACGCGGACGACGTAGGATGCTTCGTAGGCTCCGTTGCCGTAGTCGAGGATCTGCCCGCGAGCGACGGGGTTCTCGTTCTCGCCTGTTCTCCCGTTCTCGCTCGACGCGAGGGCGCGGACGACGACGGAGAGTGGCGCCTCGCCGGAGACGAGCCTGTTCCCTCTCGCGTCGTGCGCCTCCACCACGAAGCTCGCGCGTTCCCCCGCGATGGCCCTGTGCGTCCCGGATCCCTGAATCTGGCACGCGGCGAGGCAGATATCCTCGGGAGCGACGTCGATCGACATCGGCGACTTCGGCAGGTTCACTCCGTCCAACGTCACGGACACGACGTGTGCGCCAACCTCCGGCCAGCACACCGTCGCGACGGCCCGCGTGCTCCCGGGCTCTAGCTCGAGGGGCACGGACATGGACATGGCGGACGGGGAGATGACGCGGACGGAGAAAGCCTCGCCGCCGGACATCACCCTCCCCAGCTCGGGTTCCGCAACCTCAACCGCGATGTCCGTGTACGCGCCGCACACGAACGGCGGCTTCGGGGGCTTGACCGCCAAGTCGTTCGCGACGAGCGGGCCGTAAGAGACGACGAGCTCGTGCTCGGTCTCGGAGTGCCGGCCGTTGAAACGCAGCCGCAGACGCCAGACGCCTTGGCTGGTACACACGAACTCGAGGCCGTAGGTCCCGTCGCCGTGATCCTTCACCTTCACCGTGCCTTCCTCGCCGAGTGGCCCGAGCAACAGGCCCTCCACGGCGTCGCCGCCGGTGCTTCGCGCGTTGCCGAACGCGTCGTTGGCCCGGACGTTAATCTTGCAAACGCGGCCGACGATCAAGCGCAGGTGATCGAGACCGGGCACAAGACCGTCAAACGCTCTGCCGGCGGTGGCGTCCAAAACCGGATCCCTCGCCTTGGTCAACCCCACGGTGTACCCGCTGTTTTGGAACACGTCGTCGTCGTAGAGGACGGGGGGTGCGAACCGGCCGGATTGCGGCTGGAGGTTGCCACGTGGCGCCGGCGGGTTCGCCCTCGCGATTTGCAAGTCGCCGCGATTTGCGCGATCTTCGTCCATGTCGTACGTGAACCTGTTCGCGTCAACCTCTTCAACCCGATGTCTTCCTGATCTCGTCGTCTCATCACGCGCACGCGTCTCGCCGTCCGAGGGAGGCATGAGCGCGGTCTGCAGCGCGCGCATGCCCTCCTCCATCGTCCGGCCTTGAATCTTTGAACTCGAATCTTTGAAGTCACTCTCCTCGTCGGCGACCCGCGCCGGAGCCTCCCTGTGCGCGCGGAACGGCTCGCGCGATGGATCCGCCTCTCTGCCCACAGCTGTGTTCGTCTCTGCTTCGGCGACGTCCGCGAGGTCGGCGACGGAGACGTCGGACGACACCTCGGACAGCGCGACGCCCTCTCGCACGGGCGTGGCTCTGATTGTGAAGATGAGGTGCGTGGGAAGGGCGCTGGTACCCCTGGTGAGGGGCAGCGTGCGCTTCACGCTCACGCCGGGCTTCATCGCGAACTCCAGTAAGTCCACGGTGGCTTCCGCGTACGTCTTACCGGATCCCGACCTGTCGTCGTCGAGCTCCCGCAGCTGGAACAGCGCGGGCTTGGGTTCGTACGTGCCGGACTTGGGATTGACGAACATGGTGCACGCGAGCGAGAGCTCCTCTTCCCACTGCGCCTCGCCGCGCTGCGACCTCGCCGACTGCGGATGGACGGGTGAGATGGATTCGTGGTGAGTGGTGGATCGTCGGGACGGTGTGGGCCAGGAAGGGGTCGAGGCGGGATGCGCGAAGACGGGGTCGCCGGGCCGCGGATTTTCATTTTGGCGGGTGTTTCGATTGGGCACCGGGGCCGATCGGAGTGGGGTCGATCGATCGCGCACCTTGGTCTGCGCGTGCTTGTTCCCGCGCTTCCACACCACCTGGAGCGCCTTGGTGCCCGGCAGGACGTTGTACGCGTTGTGGATCGTGACGTCGAACCGGTACTTGTCCGCCTTCCATCCCGCCACGCTCCGCAACATCCCGAGCACCATCGTCGCGGCCGACTCCCTCTCTCTTCCAAGAAGATGGCAATGAGCCGGGCGCCGGGAGCCGAGTGAGACGACGCGGGGGTGTCTCCGCGCGCCTCGTTCGCACGTGCGTCACGCGCGATTGCCTATCGGGGGGTAGGCGAGGTAGTCTCCGATGTGCGACGGGGAAGGCGGTCTATCACCGTGCCTCCCGCGCGCGTTGTGCCCGCGGCGAGGACGCGATAAGAACCAGAGGTCCCGGAGCGTGCGAAACGACGAAAACACCCGCGGCCTGGATTTGCGTTATACGACAGACGAGACCCATCGATTCTTGAGTTATTTCCGCTTCCACACCTGTAACCGTACGATTTGTAACCGCAACTCTGGGCCCACGAGCGAGGAAAAAAATCACCTTCGCTCGAGTGGGCACACCACCAACATGTTGACCCGGCGTCGGTGACATCCATCTCGAACGCGCACAGATCACCGCACGAACGCATCATGCCGCACCCGGTGAAGGACGCCGCGGTCAACCTCATGCGTCTCACCGGTGCCATCCTTCGCGGTACCGGCAAGGTCGCTGTCAACGCGATCGACGTCGCGCTCGTGTGCTCCGCGGTCGGCGCCCTCCGACGGAACAAGATGCGGGGCGTGCTCAAGACCGCGGTCAAGTCGGCGCAGAGGGCGGTGGGCGAGATCGTGACGAACATCATGCGCCCCGAAACCCAGGATAGCATCGGCGAGGTGCTCATCAAGTGCTTCATCGTCATCCCCGTCATGACCCCGGTGTTCCTGGTGGTTGGTAACATGGCTTTCGTGTTTGAGATGGGCGCGGGGACTATAAACGTGGCCGGACCTCCCGGCGTCGTCGCCTTCGCGGGTATGAAATACCTCGCCGCCCGGGATCCGAACCAAAGGGAGAAGATAGGTAAGTTGATGCTGCTGACTCGGCTGGTGGGCATAGCGGCGCCGTGTGCGATGATGTTGGACGGCAAGATGGACAAGTTATTCGACGAGGTGGCCGAGGAGATCCGCGAGGAGGAGAAAGCGGCGCGACTGCAGCGGGAAGAGGAGACCGCGCGACTGCAGCGGGAGGCGAGGGAACTGGAGACGCGCGGGGACGTCGGGGGCGACGGGGCGGAGCCGGCGGCGTGATGTCTCGTATCGTATTATGTGCGATTAAAGACGACTCGTAGGTCGTGACCGCGACGAGAGGGGGCTCGAGCACGATTGTGAACGAGGAGTACAGGATGCTCTCTCATCAAGTTGTCGTTCAGGCGGTGATGAAACCTCGGGATACGACAACATGAACGTTCGAATCGTGCTCGAGTCATCTCGTGTCCCGACGATGTACGCTCACTTGCTGTCGTTGTAGGCTTTGATGGCGAGGGCGCCGAGGCCGGCGACGAAGAGGCCGTTCGCGGCGAGCTGCTCGGGCTTGAAGTCGTCCTTCTGCTTGAGCATCATGAGCGGCGCGGCCACGTTCATGGCGCAGGTGCCGAGAAGGACAGCCTTGTTGGGGGCGGACTCCTGGGAGGCGGCGATCTGACAGACGGTCACGCCTCCGATGGCGAGGCCGAACCTACGATGGAGGATGGAGAGCGCGGGTGAGGAAGAGGAATATTCGTTGTTACCCAAAAATCCAGGGGGGCACGTAAAATAGCGTTATGCACATCGGGATGTTGATCGGGGGTGCGACGTACCAGTTCTGCCAGCCCCTGGACTCCTTGGTGGACTTGTAGTTATCCTTGTAGTAGAAACCGTGCGCCCACTCGGGAGCGGCGAGCATCTGGGCGGCGTACACGCCCTGCACGTACAGAAGGGGAGGGGAGGGACGCGCGAGCGTCAGATTGGGCGATCTGCGCATCTGACGTGTAATCGGGTTTCAGGAAAAGTCGGGTCACGCATGGTCCCGGAAAGCGGAGACGGGACGCACGTTAGCGACTCCGCAGATCTTGAGGGTGGTCTGAGCGTCCATTGTGGTTAGGTGAGATGTGCTTTTTGGGGGAAAAGGGTGCGATACGCTCGTGGCGTGTGCGTGTCAGTGTTGTTCGACACGATGCGTTGTGCTTTTTCCAGATTTTTTGGAAACTTCACGACGAGTCCGAGAAATTTCTCACAGCTGTGTGGATTTGACTTGAGACTCGGACTCCACCGCGGTGCAGAGCGCGCCGCGATGACGGGCCGGGAGCCGACTGAACTCCTCCTCGAGCGCCCCGGCGTGCTCCGCATCGCACGCGGCGCCCTCGCGCGCGCGGGCTGGTACATGCTGGGCAAACCCGCGGTGTGGTGCCTTCACCACCACGAACGCGAGTACGCGCGATGGGGCGGGACGATGTACGGTGACGAGTCTCCGGTGACGGCGCGAAAGCTCGTCGAGGAGATGGACGACGACGTCTTCGGCGCGCGGTTCGATGCGCTGTACAACGCGCTGCAAGCCGCGGGTGCGTCCAACATGCGACACGTCAAGAAGGGCGCATCGTTCGGCGACCACCTCGTGGATGTGGCGCGACTGCTCCGCGTGTTTCGCGGGAAGGAAGGATCGCTCGTGCTGGCGGGGCTGGGGCACACGTGCTACGGCAGCGAGCTCTTCCCGGCGCCGCTCGCGTCCCTCGCGGATCGCGGCGACATGCGCCGCGCGTTGGGCCCAACGACGGAGCGCCTGCTCTACCTCTACGCCACCACCAGCCAGGTCCGATGGTACCGTGAGGTGCTCCGATGTAATCCACACGGCTTGGCGCACTTCGGAGAAGATGCCGAAGAACGCCCTGACGCCGGACGGTACAGCGCTGAAGGGACACAACGTTGGCCCACAGCCACGAACTTCTACACCGGGGAGACGGCGTCGCTGCACGGCGGCGAGTGCGCGGCGCTGACGCTGATGCACGCGGCTGACGTATACAGTGTCTTACCCAAGAATAATAAACGTAAGAATAATAAGCAGTCAGAGGCGAGGGCGCTGGCGCTGTTCATGGTGCAGGAGGCTGAGGAGATGGTAAGGGCCCTGGCGGAGACGAGTGAGATGCGGCATAGCGCGAACACCAAGTACCACCTCATGTGCAGGGAGCTGTCGGAGTACCTGAAGTTTTGGCAAAACGAGACGGTCAACGGGTGGCGCGAAGAATTCGGCTTTGACCTTCGCGACTGGCGAGCTCTACGAACGGCGCTGGAACGGTTACGACGACGTAGGCTGGACGTTGTGTTCGTCGGGTACGCCACCGGTGCGCTATGATTGATGTACCTAATTAGCATAGAGTGACCTATTTCAATAGCGAGATGTAGTTTAGCGCGACTTAGCAGCTTAGTCGTTGGTGACCTTGACGTTGGAGAGTTGCACCCCTTCGCGGAGCGCCGCGAGCCTCGCCTTCCGTCGTTTGCGCCACCTCCAAATACACACTCCGATCACGACCAACGCCACGACGATGGCGTCGAGGAAGCCGATGTCCGGCCCTTGCCCCCACGGCTGAACGTACCCGTCCGGCACTGGGGCGTAGACGATACGAGCGTTGGCGACGTCCAGGGTGGTGGTGCCGTCGTCGACCCACTCGTCGGGCTCGCCTCTGTTCCACACGATGCCGCCCTTCTCCGGGTCGTAATTCGGATCGTTCGTGTCCACCGCACTGTTCACCACCGGCTTCTTCGTTTCCACGACGCGAGAAGGCTTTTGTTTCGAGAAGTTTTGGACCTTTCCGGTGTCGGGTGTCTCGTCCTCGAGCCTTCGCAGCGAAATCGTGAGAGTCCCGCCGCTCTCCGCGTCGACGTTCACGCTCCTCGTCTGGGAATAATACCCCGGCGCCGACGCGGTCACCTCGTGCGTCCCGGGCGCGAGGAACCTGGCGTAGTATCCCAGCGACGACGCGATGAACGGGACGTCGATGCCCGCGACGGACAGCTGCGCGGATGCCACCGGCGTTTTCCCATCCACCGAGTCTAACACTTTCCCAGTCAGCGACTTGCGAGTCACCGCGTGTACGTACGATACGATGGCCGGCGCGTGCTCGGACCACAGACTCGACAGCTGGCTAGCCTCCGGCCACTTCCATTCGTTCACCTCCACGGTCACGTCCATGGTCTGTGTTTTGATGTAGTGCCAGTCCTGCATGCCGCCCCACAGCGGGTACCACCTGGCGCCGTTGGTCACGCCCTCGGGGAACTCTTTGTTGGCCGGCGTCGCCATGGACGGGTGCGCTTTGGCGTAAATCTTGGCGAGCCTCTTGAACGCGACGTCGTCCGGGGACTTTGCGTACCCTGCTTGCCTGTTCGTGCCGCTGATGGCGTCGTACGGGTAATTAGCCACCAAGGCGCCCTCGTGAAAGTTCAGCGCGGCGGTGGCGTTGACGGATTGGCTGTAGCGCATGATCGCCGCCGTCTCCGGCTGTCGTTCGTCGAAGCCGTCCGGCAGGCTTGGATCGTTGAACTGATCGGGAAAGTCGCGGTTGAGGTCCTTGGAGTTGCCGTTGTTCCGCCGTTTGTTTTTGAAACCGTCGGGGTTGATCGTCGGCACGAGAAACACCCGAGCGCCGTCGACGATGGACGCTGCTTCGTCTACGAGTTTTTTGGAAGCCGAGTCCAGATCCCCATGGCCCGATCGCTCCCCTCCGTGCGCGATGCATAGGAGCCTCGCGAAGCGGACGATGAGCTCGCGTCCCACGGGCTCGTCGCCGTGCATGTTCCCCACCAGCATGATCCCCGGCTTGGCCTGTTCGAGTCCCGGCGAGGTGGAGATCTCCATGGCGCGCATCGCCACGCCTCCCGCGCTCGTGCCGATGGACGTGAGCTTCGATATCCCGGCGCACGGCCCGGCGTGCAGGTCATCGAGCACCGCCGCGAGCTCATCGTTGGACCTGTACCGCCACTTGGACCACTCACCGGAGGACACATCGCGGAGAATCGACCGAGTCGCGACCGCCTTGCTCTTGGAGTCGACATCAAAGGAGTCGACATCAAACTCATCGTCGAGCAGCGTCGTCCGTCGCGCGCCGATCGGCGACGGGCGGCGGAGCGACCTCGCGTCGACGCGCGCGGCGACGACCAGGATGAAGCACACAACCGCCCAGGCGCGATGAGCGAACGCCATCGCTCTCGGTCTCCCCCGACCTACCGTCGCGCACCCTTCTGTCAGCCTCGCCGCTCTCGCGCCTCGTCGCTTCGAGGCGAGTCCCAAAAAGTTTGCGGGCAGGGTCTCATCATCGGGCATTTTTACTCGCCATTTCACGAGTCAAATCGACGGTTCATTTCACGATTCAAGGGGAACTCTCGGAACCGTTGTAAAGTTCCCTTCGGTCACGAAACGGAAGACTCCGCGCGCGACGACTTGACGCTCCACTTGCGAGCGCACGGACGCGGAGGCGCTGACGAACGCACGGGACCGAGCGGCGTTTAGCTGGGCTCGACCTCCTCCGGAAGCGCGAGCGAACACCCGCGCGGCAGGCGCCCGGTCGATGGCCCCGCCCTTCTCGCCCCATCTCATGGCCGGCATCGGAGGAGGAGTGCCGCAGGCGACCCCATCCGGGATGTACGGGAACAAGGAGAACGCCATGCCTCCCGCGTCGCAGGTGACCTCGGAGCACGTCACCTACGCGCCCACCCCGGGAGCGGGTGACGTCAAGACCGGGCAGCAGGAGAGCGTCCAGCAGGTGCGTCCGCCTCCACACCAGTCCCACATCAGTCCCGAGGGGTACCGGAGATGCGGAATGAATAAATCCCATCTCTGCCGCGTCCCGCCTTCTCCCGCCCCCGGATAAACCCCGTATCGACGCTCACCTCGCCGCTTACATCCGATATCGCAGCGACTGGAGCGCATGCGAGAGCGCGTGGCCAACCTGAAGACCCCGATGCGCGCCAAATCAGCCGCGGGCGACGACGCAAACACCGCCACCCTCCCGCGAGGCGTCACCTTCGCCCCGGGCGTCGGGGGCACACCGCTCGTCGGCACCGGCTACGCCATGACCCCAGGCAACCCCGCCGCCACCGCGCAGCGCATCGTCCACAAGACCCCGGCGGCAACCACCAACGGCACCAACAAACGCAGGGCATCCGTCGAGTCACTCCTCTCCGAATACCTCCGATCCTCCGGAGTCACCCCGCCGCACTCGAGGTCGGAACGCGAAGCTCGCATCGCGTCACTCCGCGAGAACGCCAACAGCGCCCAACACTGGTGCGAGTTCCTGGAAGCGGAAGAAGTGGCGCTCGGCGAGGAGACCAAGGGCGTGGGCGCCCCCGCGGGACGCAACGGCGTCTCACTCTTCCGCCTGTACGAGCACGCCACCAAATCGCTCCCCCAAGTTTCGCGCAACGCCCCGTTTGAAACGCAAGGATACTACCTCCGACTGTACCTCGGACTCGCCAGGCAACAGATGGTGAGCAACATGGACGACGCGAGGGACACGTTCAAGTACCTCAAGTCCGAGGGGTTCTGGCAGAGGCACGGCATGTACTGGACGGAGTGGGCCGCGTTTGGGCACCAATACAAGGGCGAAGAGAAGGCGATGAAGATACTCGCGAAGGGACTCGCAGCGAACCCGGAGCCGAGGTGCATCGTGGAGGAGATGAAGGAAGCCATCACGCAGGGCCGGTACGGCCTACCGGTCGCCACGGCTGTGCAGCGAGCGCAGCCGCAACCCGCGCAGGAGTACGATCGTGAGCGCGAGGCGAAGGAATCCCGCGAAAGATTCCAACGCGAGATCGCCGCGAGGCAGCAGCAGCAGCAGGCGGCGGCTGTCGATACCTCTGCTGACGCCACCGTCGCCGTCCCCGCGGCACACGCGACCGGCGGCGAGCACACGGCGCACACGGCGCGGCTGGCGGGATCGCAGCCCGCTTCCGATGACGCGGAGGCGACCATCGCCGTCAATTACACCCCCGGCACATCCGCCGCGGTGGCTCGGGTCAAAGCGGCCGCCGCCGGTCATTCCGCGCCGGCGCCGCAGCCCACTGCCAAGCCCCCCGCCCCATCGGTGGATGACGCCGCGGAGAAGGCTGCCAAGGCTGCCGAGGAGAAGAAGAAATCCAAACCGAGGGTTCGTGAAAACTCCGAGATGGTCGTGGTTCGCGGGGTCAAGTACCTCAAGCTGGAGTGCGTGGGTCAGGGCGGGACGTGCAAGGTGTACAAGGTGCTCTGCCCTAAGCGCAAGACGTACGCGCTCAAGCGCATTCGTCTGCAAGGACGGGAGAAGGAGACCATCGCCGGGTTCATGGATGAGATTCGTTTGCTCCAATCCCTCCGCGGCAAGGATAACATCATCCAGCTCGTCGACGCCGAGGTTTGCAAGACGGAGGGTCTCATCTACGTGGTGCTGGAGTACGGAGAGATCGACCTGGCTAGGCTCTTGTCCAAGCGCGAGAAGCAGGCGAGGGCCAAAGGGAACGCCGGCGCGGGTGTCCAGAGCAACGCGGGGATGATCGACGATAACTTCCTAAGGCTCTACTTTGAGCAGATGGTCGAAGCCGTCGGCACCATCCACGAGCAGAAAATCGTCCACTCGGATCTCAAACCCGCGAATTTCCTATTCGTCGAGGGCGCGCTCAAGCTCATCGATTTCGGCATCGCGAAGCAGGACACCAGCAAATCCGACACCACGAACATCGTCCGCGATCACCAGGTGGGCACCGTCAACTACATGTCCCCGGAGGCCATCCTGAACGGCCAGCCGTCGGCGCTGGGCGGTCCCCTGAAAGTCGGCCGGGCGTCTGACATTTGGTCCCTCGGTTGCATCCTCTACCAGATGGTATACGGCCAGACGCCGTTCGCGCGGATCACGGGGATGATCCCGAAGCTTCACGCCATCACCGACCCGAAGCACACGATCCCGATGCCCCCGGTGGCGAACCCGCACCTCACGGGTCTCATCAGCGCGTGCCTCGAGCGGCACCCGCACAAACGCATCACAATCGCGGAGATTCTCAGCCATCAGTTTTTGCGCCCGGCGGCGGCGGCGACGCCCGCGAGCAAAGGTGGCTCGGGCGGCGCGGATGGAGAACCCGCGTCGCCCGCGCCGAGCGGCTTGAGCGCGGCGCAGCTGCAGGGTTTGTTGGAGCAGATTCAGAAGCACGGCGCGAACGTCGACGTGGGAGCGGTTACGCAGGAAGTGTTTCGGCAAATCGCGACGGGCGAGAGCAACGTGAGCATCTCGCCGCTGTTGCGCAAGCACGCCAAGGGTGGGAACGGGGGGGAGAAAAAGACCACGGTGTCCGAGACAGGGGATGGGGAGATGGGGGCGGCGGAGAGTGTGGCGGCGCGGGTGGGCGCGATGGACCTCAACGCGGGCGCGGGGGCGGAGACGAAGCCCGACGCGGCGCAGTGATGAGTTTGTTTTTGGGTTACGGGGTAGGGCGGCGACGTAGGACAAGTCATGACAACGTCCCCTCTGTTCGAACGGAGAGGATGTTTTCAATTCAAACACCAATTACCAAAGACGCGAGTACATAACGACACACTCGCTACCTCATTAACCAACTTATGGCCACGTCATCACTGCTCGTCCAAGGGCCTGAACACCATCACGCGCGTGAACACTTCTTTGGCGCCGACGCGTTCACCCGCGGACCCATCCGGGTTCTTGGGTGTGAACGACCTGTCCACCAGCATCTCGTTCCCGCCGTTCGCCAGCGTCCGTTGCGTGGTCTCCCATCCCAGCGGCGTCGCGCTCTCCGTCAGGTGCACGGGGCCGAGGTGGGGTATCTCGTTGAAAGTCGTGTTGCGGAACACGGTGGCTGGGGCTGTAAACAAAACACGACGTCGTCATTATAATTGCCCATATGGAAATAAAAATAAACTCACCGTCGCCGAAGAGTTCCGATTTGCCCCCGAACTCTTCCTCCCATTCGCCTATTGGGTATACTAGGGACCTTACCCCGCGACCCGTGCCCGGGTCTGTTAGCACGAGGAACTCGCCTTCCTCGGCCCCGGTCTCGCGCCATTCCTGCTCGTACGGCGCCACCGCGCGTTCGGCGGCTTTCGCGGCGTCGAGCCCGTGAGACATTAGGTAGGCTTCCGCGTTGACGCTGCGTGAGCCGTCGCGGGTCCATCGACCGACGAAGGACATGTTATCGGTGGTGGATGCCATGGCACGAATCCCGCGGCGGTGGTGCGCGGTGGAACGCGCGGCGCGGGAGGAGGTCGGGACGAGCGCGGCGAGACGCGACGCGAGGCTCATGGGTGCGTGCACACTGCAGTGGCAAAAGCGTGCCCACGATTGCTTTTTGTGGATAACTGAAAGCGCCCCGATTGCAGATCGTGACGTAACACTTCGAAGCTCACCTCGATACAGCACGATAACGATGTCCGCTTTCACCCTCTCCGCCACCCACGCCGTCGCCAAGACCGCCGGTCTCCGCGCCAAGACCCAGGTGCGAACCTCATTTGCCTCCCGTGTCCCGCCGTCCAACCCGCCCGCCCCCCTCTTGGATCGCCCGATGAAGAAGAATTCCGAAACGACACTTCTCGCGGTTCCCCTCCATCTCGATCGCGCGCGTGCGTCCATTGAAAGAGAGGCTGACGCGGCGCATCGATCCCGATACCGTTCATCCATCACAGGCCAAGTCCTCCGTTCGCCGCGCCGTGACCACCAAGGCTGCCGTCAAGGTCGGCGACGCCGCGCCCGACTTTGCCCTCATGGGCGAGGGCTTCGAGGTCACCAAGCTCTCCGACCTCAAGGGCAGCAAGGTCGTCCTCGCCTTCTTCCCCGCCGCCTTCTCCGGTGACGCCGACGGCGGATGCCAGTGCCAGCTCCAGGCCCTCCAGTCCATCGCCAAGACCGACGGCGTCAAGGTCCTCGGCATCTGCAAGGACCAGCCCTTCGCCATGGGCGTCTGGAAGGGCGTGCAAGGCATCGACTGCCTCTCCGACTGGGATCTCTCCGCGTCCGAGAAGTACGTCGGCACACTCGACTTTGGCGAGTTCCTCGACAGCCTGGACGTCTCTACCAACTTCAAGGGGTACATGGCGTGCAGGCGCGGCTGCGTGGTGCTCGACGAGGACCAGAAGGTTGTGTACTCGTGGAACGGAATGCCCGACCAGCTCCCGGATACCACCGAGATCCAAGCCGCGCTCGGCATCGGCAAGACCGACTTCGCCTAAACGCCGGTGGGTGCTCTCTCGTACAAGTAAGCGCTGGCATGACGTGAGCCCGGCTGATTGATTGATGAGAAGTACGAAAATGTTTTAATACGCATGTTAAAAGGGATAAGACGACGAACGCGTATGCGTCGAGAGAGTCGGATGAAACGCGCTTCTTCGATTCGAGTAACTCTTATCTTTACACGCAGGGCAGTATCTTTACACGCGCCGGGCTCCTAATCAACACAGTCGAGCGACACCGACGACACAAAAACAACTGAACGCACGATCGGGCCGTCAGTCAGCCTTGCGCTTCCGCCTCGCGCGGCTGATCTCCCTCCACACCCACCACGCCGCCAGCAAGAACCCGAGCGGCCACCCGAGCGCAACCGCCACCAGCAACACCGGCAACCTCCACCCCTGCGCATTCGTCAGGTGCGCCTCACCCCGGCACTGCCACCGCGCGCGACTCACCGCCTTACCCCGGTCACCGTACTCACCCCACGAACCCTCAAGCTGCGAGAACGGAACCGTCCTCGACAGTTTCACCTTCCCGTCGGAGCCGCGTATGCGCAATATGACAGACGGCTCGATATTCCGGTCGCCTTCGTACGTATACTCATCAGACCCACCGAACGACGCCGCGGGCGACAAGTTCGCGGGAGACGACTCGCCCTCACCCGCGTCTCTCGGAGAGTCGTGAAAGTCCCCAAAGTCCACGACGAGCTCGCCAAAGTTGAACCCGATGTACCGCCGCCGCTGTAAGTTACCCACGTTTGGGAACAGCCACGGCGCTAAGTACGTCGGCGCCCACGGATGCCGCGCCAGTTTCTTCAAAAACGCGGTCGGGATCTCATCCTGGAGCCCGTGCGTCATGCCGCTGCTGGTGAGCTCGACGAGCTCTGACGGTAGGTCGCACCCCGCGGGTGACCCGCCGATCTCCGAGTGGTGCACGTCGCCGGAGAGAATCACCGTTCGAGTCCGTCCGTTGGCGGCGGCGATGAGGTCGAACAAGCGTCTGCGTTCGGCGGGGTAGTTGTTCCACGACTCGATGTCCATACCCATGCCCATCTTATTCAGCAGCTCCTGCGTGTGCGCATGGACCTGCACGGAGCTCCCGACGACGGTGACGTCCACGGGATCGCAATCCGTGTTTTCGTCCGAAACGGCTCCGTCGAACGCCACGCATCCTCGATCGGAAGATGAACCGTCGTCGTCATCGTAATCGGCGCCGTGGTCGCCGAGGGACTTGCCCAGCATGAGCTTCTCGAACCAGGCCCACTGATCTGGGTCCAGCACGCGGCCGCTCTTGGCGTCGGCGCCGTACCTGGCGTCGAGGAGGATCAATCGAACGCTGCCGCGTTTATTGGCGCCGAGTCGCCGGAACGTGTACGCTTCGTAAACACCCGCGCGTGTTCGCCTCGGTGACGATTCATCTTCACCTAGGAAATCGAGAAAAGCCTTTTGCGCAAAGTCCTTCTCGCGCCATTCCCCGCCCGCGTTGTTGAACCCGTAGTCGTGGTCGTCCCAGGTTCCGAGGATGCGCGTTTCCTTCGTGAGAGCCGCGTACTCCGGGTGCGCGTTCTGGGTCTCGTATGCGCCGACGTGGAAGTCGCGGCCGCCGTAGCGCCGGACCTTGTTCACCTTGCCGTCGGCGTAGATGGCGTCGCCGAGCCACACCCACGCGTCCGCGGAGAGCGCTCGTACGGCGGGCCATAAATCTTGCCTGCGGTCGTGGCGATTGCACGAGCCGAACGCGATGCGGAGGTCGCCGCGGTGGTCGTCCGGCGTCGTCGTCGTCGCCGGATCGTCGCCTGGGGTGTTGACGTGGTCGCCGTTGGCGGCGCCCGCGACGATCGCGAGGAACGCCAGGAGCCCCAAGACCGTCCGCATCGTCGCCCTTCGCCACGGGGGGACGGTTATGACCATTTTATTCTCCACCCGCACGGAATATACCCGCGATGGGCGACGGAATATACCTCGGCGGTCGGGGAATATCGGACGGTATCCGGCAAAGTCACGGGCCCGTGGCGTCGCGGGATGTGTCCACGACGACGCTGGCGGGAGAAATGCGCCCGCGCCCGTTCCCGGCACCGCCCCCGGCCCCGCGCGGTGGAGTGCCGAGGTTATTCCAAGGAGTTGTGGAGTCAGCAGAAAGCCTATCTGCCTCCCCGCGCCGTGCATCTCTCGATTGGCTCCGAACGCTCGCAAAAATGGAATGTTCTCACGGCCGCGGATTTGTTTGACTCGTATTTCTCGTATAGATCGTATGGGGCAGCGGTGAGCTCCGACCTTGAATTGCGCGTTTCTTGACTGATTCACTAGACTGAAGTCCGGTTCTATTTATAGTTTAGACGGAAATATTCGGCACGAACGCTGGCTCGTATTTTTGCCGAAACATCGCGCCCGGCGAGCCCTTTTCGCTCGGCGTATACGCCCTGCACAGCATCGGGAAACATGGGCAAGACTCAGGACGTCGTGACCCGCGAGTACACCATCAACCTCGCCAAGGCGGTCCACGGACTGACCTTCAAGAAGAGGGCTCCTCGTGCGGTGCAAGCGGTGCGTGCCATCCCAAAAAACCGGTTTGAGCCGCGATTAGGGCTAGGCGTCGGGGTCGCGCGCGAGGCGCGGCGTCGACGCGCGTGACGACCGCCAATCGGCGTTGACGACGCGGCGCTCGAGCGTACACGCTCTGAGGGTGTCCTCGCGACGCCGTTCGTGTCGATCGAGTCTCCGCATCGTCGCCGGATGAGTCGTTTCCGTCCATCATGATGGCCGGGACCCGCCACGCCTTTCAGGCCAAAGATTTCTCCTTCCCGAGCACCCCGACTGACCCGTCGCGCCCCTCCCTCTGAACCCAACAGGTGAAGAAGTTCGCGCAGAAGGTCATGAAGACCTCCGACGTGCGCGTTGACGTGAAGCTCAACAAGGCTATCTGGTCCAAGGGCATCCGCAACGTGAGTAGACGCGCCCGCATCCCAGGCCACCGACCGGCGTTTTTCCACCAACCCCGTCCTAGGGTTTACACACTAAGAAACACCGAGGTGCTGACCGTGATCCCGACGTCTCGCTCCCACCGACACAGGTTCCCCGCAAACTCCGCGTGCAGATCTCCCGCAAGCGCAACGACGACGAGGATGCCACGGTACGTACACGTTCGAGTCCCCGGGATCCTCGCGCGAGCGTCGAAAGCGTCGACGCCCGCGCGACGGTGAAACCCAGAAATCTTTTCATCGATGGGGGCCCAACCGCCATCATCCCGCATCCGCGCCGCTCGTCCACACTCAGTCGCTGACCTTCGATTCGTCCCTCATTCCAACAGGAGGACCTCTACTCCTACGTGACCGTCGTCGACGGCCCCACCAACGAGGGCACCAAGGTTGTCGACGACGTCTAAGCGGCGTCGGTCGACAGATGGTGTCGGGTGATTGAAGTTTTAGCACTTGGGGGTTTCTAGGGGCGGCTCTCGCGCGAAGGTGGCTACCGTCGCGCGGGGCGTCTCACACCGAAAAAAACTGCTCTCGAGGGCGGCTGACGTAGCGCGTTGTTTGTAATGTGAACTCTTCGTCCTCGAGAAATCGATCGTGTCGTTCGGTCCGACTAGAGCTTTTCAGAGGCGCGGCGAGCTCGAGGTGCCCTCTCAAGCAAAAAAACCAAACTCGATGTCAGATTTGCGCGCGCGACCCGACGTTTAGACCGCGTATCGTCAGTTCCGTTCACTACTAGCCGACATGCCGAAGAACTCGCGGGTCTTTCTGGACATCGACCTGGACTCCCACCGGGAGAAGTACCAGCGCGCGGCGGACTTCGTCGAGGCCACCGACTTGCGCTACGGCTGGACCAGCAAGTACATCACCGAGCTGGGCGGTGGGGAGAAGCAGCGCGTTCTCGAGTGCTACGCCGACGACTTCGACTGGGGATCCAAGGGCCCGATCGAGATCGAACCCGCGGCGGAGGAGAGGGTGGTCATCGAGCTCTTCGACGACAAGGCGCCGCTGGCGGTGGAGAACTTCAAGGCGCTCTGCACCGGGGAGAAGGGGATGAGCAAAAACTGCGGTGTCGACTACCACTACAGAGGGGTCAAGTTCCACCGCGTCGTCCAGGGGTTCATGATGCAGGGCGGCGACTTCGCCATGCAGAACGGGAGCGGTGGAGAGAGTATATGGGGCAAGAAGTTCAAGGACGAGAAGGACGGGCTGAAGGGACGGCACGATTCCGCCGGAGTCGTATCGATGGGAAACACCGGGAAAAACTCAAACGGGTCGCAATTCTTCATCACGTTCGGCCCGTGCAAGCAACTCGACGGTAAGCACGTGGTGTTCGGCAAGGTGGTGGACGGGATGAGCGTGATCGACAAGGTGGAGGCGGTCGCGGTGGCCTCAGGCGGGGTCACGGAGGAACCGACCGTGCCGGTGGTCATCGCGGACTGCGGCTTGCTCGCGTGATGATGACACGACCGGGGTGTTAGTTAGCTCATAGCGGGAGAGAGGGAGAGAGAGACGGGCGGCTTGGACGCGAACGTCTGTTATTTTCATTACAAAGGAGAAAGGAATATCGTGTGAATGTCAAGGGACGAGACGTAGCTCGTCACGCGGCGTCGTTATGTGTCAGTCATGCGTACAGCGGCTCGGCGTTACTTTTAACGAGCGCGAGCGTCGTTCAGAGTTTGTCGTCGTCCTCGGCGACGTCCTCGACCATGCCGTCGACCTCGACGACGGGCACGGCGTCGTCGTCGCCGTTCTTGTCGGTGACGTCATTCTTCTTCTTCTTTTCATCCGAGGCGGATGGGAGGGACGCGGGGACGTCGCCGCTGACGGTCACCGTGATCCTCGCGGGCGGCGCGGGCTTCGCGGCGACGACGGATAAAATTCCGTCGACGACTTCCGCGGCGACGGTGCCCTTGTCCACGTTCTTGGGAAGCGTCGTCGAGAAGGAGTAGCGCCTGCGGCCGAAGCGGGTGGACGCGTCGGCGCGCGCGGTGAGCGTGTTCTTGGCGTCGATCTCGACGGAGAAATCGCGCGCGGACACGCCGGGGACCGCCCTCCTCATGAGCGTGATCTCGCCGTCGGCGGGCTCCTCGTCAGCCTCCTCGTTTGCGTCCTCGTTTGCGTCGCCGGGCGCCGGGAGCTTGAGGGGCGTCGCGGACACCGGCACGTGAACCCCCACGTCGTGAGGGTTCACCACGCGGATCGTGAGCAGGCCGTTCGAGCACCAGGCCTTGACGCGGGCGTCGGCTCGCGCGAGGGTGAGCGTCTTGCGGAACTTCCCGAACTTTCCGAGCGCCGTGGACGCGCCCTCGATGAGCAACGTCTCCGCGGGCCTCTTGCGGGAGATGGAGATGTCGTGCCTGGAGAAGCCCGGGACGTTGATAACGATGGTATCGCCAGCCTCGTCAGCCTCGTCAGGGTCAGCCTTGTCGTCAGCCTTGTCGTCAGCCTTGTCGTCGTCGTCGAGCATCATCGGACCCGCGGAGTCGACGCGGATGAGCTCGGAGGACGGCGCGACCTTCGGGACGATGATCCTGAGGACGCCGTCGATGCAGGACGCGGAGATGTTGGAGGCGTCGACGAAGCCGCGGTGCGTGGGCAGGCGGAGATCCGCGCGGACGTGCGGGTGCTTCTCGGAGCGGACGGTCAGCACGCCGCGCTCGGGCTCGGCGGTGATCGCGAGGTCTTCGTCGCGGACCCCGGGGCAGAGCGCGGAGACGAGGAAGCCCTCGTCGGTCTCGGAGACCTCGGGATCGAAGCGGACGATCGCGTCGGTGTCCACGGCGTCATCGGTGAGGACGAACTGGACGAAGGGGTTGTCCATGCGGGCGGCCAGACGGAACGGGTCCGCGGCGCAGAATCGCCTCCTCCGGTGGAAGGGTTGCGAGAACGGCGAGGTGAGGATGGAGTCGAAGGTGTGGAAGGGGGCGAAAAGCGCCATGTGCGTGATGTCGCTGTTGTCGGTGGTGGTTGTGGTGGTCGTTGGCGGTCGGGGGTGGACCTCGACGCGACGCGGGTGTCGGCGTGGGTTGTACGCTGCTGTGTGCGTTTGGAAGTGGCGCGTGCCGATGGGCTCGGGTGTTTTTATACGTTTCTGAAACGGTTTCTGAGAAAATTTGGCTTCCGAGGTCTTCTTCGCGACAATTAGCCTGAAAAAATATCCAAAAAGCTATGAGAAGTAGACAGAGGTAGACAGAAGGGTTAGGGGTTAGCAGAAGGCTCTGGAAATACCTTTCAGCAGTCATCGAACTCGACAGTCTGGCAACGAGCGGGGCACCTCTCGTCCTCTCGCGTCGGGCGCCCCGGGGGAAGGGACTATACACGGCGACGATGGGGCGCGTCGCTCGCATCGCACGGACCCGAGGCTCGCACTCAGGGTGTAGAGTGGGTCCGTGCGACACAGGTACTCCACGTGAAGCAGGTACTCCGGGCGAACGTGCCGGGGAACAAGGTGGCGAAGGGGCGGGCGATAGAGACGTGTTAATTACGACGTGTTAATTAATAAACCGCTCCACTACACTACTCTCGAGCGAAGTGCGCGCGGCTCGGTGATGGACGCGCGGGCGTCGGTGATAGATCAGCGCTCGACGCCGTCCAGCGCCTTCGTGAGCGCACCCTCGATCGCCTCCACCGTCCCGTCCGGATCCTTGACCTTGTCCAGCCCGAAGAGACCGAACCGGAAAGTCGCCATGTCCTGTAATGAAAAAACAACGTCAAACTAATTGCCCATACAAGCATTAAAAGAAACTCACCGGCTGCGTCTCCAACATGTAAGGCACGCCGGCGGCGATCTGGAAACCCGCGGCTTTGAACTTACCGGCGACGCCCTTGTCGCCGACGTAGGCGACGGCGACACCCGGCGCGCGGTACCCGGGCGCGGCGACGATGGTCAACCCCGCCGCCTCCATCGTGTCCCTCACCCTCGCGCCCATCGCCGTGAAGTCGTCTTTAATTTTACCAAATCCGTACTCGCGCGTCTCGAACGCGGCGTCGCGAAACAGTCGGAGGCAATCGGTGGGCATGGTGGTGTAATAGCTGAACCCGCCGGCGACGTACGTGTCCATGACGCCGAGCCACTTGCGCAGGTTGAGCGTCATGCTGTCGCTCCTCGTCGCCTGCTCGTCGCGGACGAGAGCCTCGGCGCGCGCGGAGAGCATGACGACGCCTGCGCACGCGTGTCCGCTCCATCCTTTCTGCGGCGCGGTGATGACGACGTCGATGCCGAGCGCTTTCATGTCGACCCAGTAGGTGCCTGACGCGATGCAGTCGAGGACGAAGACGGCGCCGACGGAGTGCGCGGCGTCGGCGATCGCCTTGACTTGATCGTCGGGGAACATGACCCCGGTGGACGTCTCGACGTGCGGCGCGAATACGACTTTGGGTTTTTCTTTTTTGATTGCCTCGACGATGGTGTCGATCGGGAGTGGTTTGACGTGTGGACGTGATGCGTCGGTGTCCGTGGTGTCGAGCGTGGCCTTGAGGACGACAACCTCGGACGCGATCTGGGTTTGTTCGAAGATGTCGGTCCAGCGGTAGGAGAAGTACCCGTTGCGTACGACGAGTGCCTTCTCGCCTCGCGCGAACTGTCGCGCCACCGCCTCCATGCCGTAGGTTCCCGAGCCGGGCAAAATGACGGTCGCGGCGGCGTTGTACACGCCCTTGAGTAAGTCGTTGAGGTCGTTCATGACCTCGATGAACGGCGCGGACATGTGGTTAAGCGCGCGGTCGGTGTACACGACGCTGAATTCCTTCAGGCCGCCGCTGTAGTCGTCCGGCATCGCGCGTTGGTGCCACTTCTCGGGTGGGATCGCGTCGCCGTTCGCGTGGTACGGGCACGAGCCGGACGCCTCGGCGACGACGGCGGTGGGGGTGGCGATCGCGACGACGGCGATCGCCGCGAGGAGGATGCGGGACATCGATGCGCGCATGGCACGGATCGAAGCAGGCGTGTCTTCCCCGGCGCGTCGCTTCGAGATTTGACGAGGCTGATCTGACGAGGCAACAACACGTTTCTTGAGCCGGTCGCGGATGTGACCGGGGAACTGGTATATATCCCCAAATTCGCCGATCCCTGGTATCTTCTGCGAAAAGAGCCGATCCGAATGGATCGAACTCGCTACTCAATGAATCAATTGAATCATCCCCTTCTCAAGGGGGTCGTAGCTCACATGGTAGAGCGCTCGCTTCGCATGCGAGAGGTACGGGGATCGATACCCTGCGACTCCACTTTTAGTTTTTTTTTGGCCAAAGTTACAACGATTTCTGGATAGAGCCGCAGAGAGCGAGAGAGAGAGACGCATGGCCCCACCCACGCTGGAGGGGTGGATCGCCGCCCTCGCGTCCGGCCACGACGTGAGGCTCGACAAGGCGGCGGTGCGCCAGTCGGCGCACGGCAAGGGCCTGTTCGCGTCCGAGCCGGTGAAGCGAGGCGATGTGGTCATGTCGGTGCCGAAGAAGCTCACCCTGTTGATACAGGACGGCAACGCTCTCGCGCTGCCGGGCGACGGCGCCTGGCCGCGGGTCCGGGCCGGCGCGTCCGCCGCGGCGCCGGACTCGGGTAAAGGGTGGGAGTTCATCCTCGCGCGCGCGATCGTCGACGCGGTCGCGGGGGACGGCGGCGCCTTCTGGGAACAGTACGGTGGAGTCATGCCGGCACCCGAGACACTCGCGCACCCTTTCCTCCTCTCCGACGACATGCTCGCCCAGCTCCAGGACGACGCCATGGCGGCCAGGGCGAGGGACGAACGAAAACTCATCGAAGCGTTGATGCCCGATCTCACCACGACGCAGCACGCGATGGAGACGGACAGCGCCGTCACCGTCGGCGCGTGGGCCCTCGCGCTGGTACGATCGAGAGCCATGACGATCGGCGTCGGCGCGCACGCCGTTGTTCCCTTCTTGGACTGCGCCAATCACGCGTCCGTGCCCAACGTGGACTACAGGTGCGACTCCATCAGTACCCCGGCGGACTCCGGGATCGCCCCGCAGGCGCCACAGGACATGGACCGCGTGGAGATGATAGCGCTGACCGACGCCGATGCGAATACGCCGCTCGTTCTGGCGTACACGAAAGGAAACCTGACCACCGAGGAGCACTTCGAGCAGTACGGCTTCGTCGCCTCGGCTTATGGGTCGCCGCTGGATAGGATCCGAGGGTTACCGCGGCCGCCGCGGGCTGGTATGCGGGCGTCGAGGCTCAAGGCGGCGTTGAAGGCGGCGGTGCGGGAAGACCTGGCGCGGGTGTGGAGCGATTTGGAGGCGAGGGAGAAGGAGAAGGAGGGCAGCGGCGGGGGGGCTTTGGACGAGCGCGGGTCGATCGTCGCGGCCGGGGCGTCCATTCGCGCGGCGCTGGGCGATGATGACGGTATTGACGAGTGCGAGGATATGACGGTTGGGGAGGAGATCGCGCACCTGGACGCGCTGAGGTCGGCGGCGGCGGAGCTCGAGTCGAATTTCCTGTCCACCCTGGAGGACGACCAGGCGGCGCTGCGAACGTTAGGGGAAGAAGGCGACGAGCGAATGGGTAACGTGCTGCGTTTGCGCGTGTGCAGGAAAGCGCTCGTTCGTCGCGTGCGTGACGTGCTGGACGGGCTGATCGTCGAGTAACTGTTGAACACTTAGAGCGATGAATGATTCGGTGTCGATTTTTTGTGTCTACGTTTCGTGTTGAAAAGGTACGAGTTACTCGTTCCGCCCTGCACATCAGTCCCAGTACTTGATCGTGCCGTCCCATGAGCACGTCGCGACTTTGGACGTCTCCAGCGGGTGCCACTCGCACCCGATGGTGACCTTGTCGTGCGCCCGTAGCGTCTTGAATATCCGCTTCGACTTCCAGTCCCAAAAGTGGCACTTCCCATCCGCGTCGCCGGACATGAGGAAACGCCCGTCGGGGGAGAAGTTGGGCTGGCACGCGTACCCCCCGTTGGCGTGCCCCGTGAAGCGCTTCTTCGTGTTCAACCTGAACTTGTCCTTGGCGCTGTAAATCATAATCTGGTTGTCCAAACTCTGCGCGGCGAGCCAAGCGCCGGTGGGGCTCAGCGTAACCGCCGGCATGGAGTGCATCGTCGGGTCCGCGATGTACTTCATCACCACCGGGATGCCAAACTCCCACACACGCATGGACTTGTCGTCCGAAGTCGTCACGAACCGCCGGCCTTCGTCCACGAACGTCACGGTGTTCACCGCGCCGAGGTGCTGGTCGTACTCCTGCACCACGTCCCCGCTGTTCATGTCGTACTGGAGAATCTTCTTGTCGCTCTGCGCCGCCATCAAGATGTTCTGCTGGTTCGGGTGCAGCACGGACGCGTAGGCGATCTTGCCCGAGGTGAACGTGGAGATGACCTTGCCAGTCTCCGTGTCCCAGAGCTTGATCTTCTTGTCCCAAGACGACGACACGAACTTGGCGCCGTCGTTGGTGAATTGGATGTCCTTCACCGCCTTGTCGTGCCCGAGGTAGGTGCGCATGCACTTGCCGCTGTTGTGCACGTCCCAGATCTTGATCTTCGAGTCCAAACCCGCGGAGAGAATGAGGTGACCGTGGTTCGGGAAGAAACGAATCGCCTGCACGCCCTTCGTGTGACCGCTCCAGGTGTGAATGAGCCGCTTGGGGGCGTAGCAGTGGTCGTTCTCCTTCTTCCTGTCCTTGGGAGCCGCGAGCCAACTCTCCCCCGCGTAGTTCGTCGCCTCCTTGCCGTGGAAGAACGACTTCTCCCCCGCGGGCCCAGCCGCCCCGTCCCCGGCGTCCTCCCCGGCCCCCGCGCCCTTTTCCCCATCCTCATCCTTGAGCCGTCCCCTCGCCTTCATGTTCGCCTCCCGCCTCGCCGCGTGCCACTCGACGTACTCCTTCGCCTCCGCCGTGAGGTCATCCACGCTCAGCGGCTTCGTCGCGTCCCTCGCCGGCGCCCACGCGCTGACATCGCGCCCTTCCGTTAACCCTTCCGGGTCCGCCGCGATCGCGGCGGCCAAAACGCCGTCTCTCATGCGTCGCCGCTTCGCCGCGTTGGCGTTGAACACGCTCTCGCCCCCGTGCGTGTGCGCGGCGGCGACGTCGCCGACGTACGCGCTGCCGTCGGGCGCGACGGCGTACCCGAGCGCGTTGAACGTTTGGAACTGTTCGTCGAACGCGTGTTTGTTGACGTGGGCGGATTCGACGTGCCCGGTGGCGTGATTGCGCAGTCCCCGCGCGGCGCCCGCGGGGTTGAATGGGTGCGCGGGCCCCGCGAGTGGCTCGTGCAGGTCGTCGTACTTGACGTTGTAGTAGATCTTCTTCTTGTTCGGGTCTGTTTCGTGAGGGTTTAGGGGG
>Ga0209631_10001866_pt1 | contig 25977 bp, 19 predicted proteins | sample COG_08_FD_184752 | JGI IMG/M metagenome (GOLD analysis project Ga0209631, IMG submission 184752) | Pelagic Microbial community sample from North Sea - COGITO 998_met_08 (SPAdes) (version 2) | ecosystem: Environmental > Aquatic > Marine > Neritic zone/Coastal water | place: Helgoland, sampling... | reverse complement strand
GATGATGAAAATGACTTTTGTGATGAGTATCGCTCGTACAACCACGAGTAGTAGCAGTAGTAGTAGTACAACAGGAACAACACGGTATCATCGGTGTTATCATCATCCACGTTCGAGACAGATGTGCTCGTCCTTTTCTTCTTCTTCGTCTTCGTCGTTTACGTCGTCGGTGTCGATGACGACGATACCTAGGAAAAGAAGAAGACGACAAAAAAGATTTGCATCCTCGCGCGCATTATCCTCATCTGATAGTGATGATACGTGTGCAAATATCACCACCACCACTCTCGCGACAACGACGACGATGACAACGATGATGGCTATGCTGCTGATGATGAATTTTGCTGTCGAACCGGCGGAAGCGGGCCAAATAACAAACTATCTCGCCGCTGGGAACTACTCCTTTTTGGAAAGAGAGTATCAAGACTTGACGTACGCGGGCGTTTCGCTCGTGGACGTTGGAACGTGCGATGGGAAACAGTGCGTGAAAGTCACCTACGATGACGAGAAAGTTCCGTTTGAGCGCATCATGAGAGTGTATTTTAAACATTTCGACCCGAAAAATGCGAGTAAAGGGCAATACTCGGAAGTCGGCGAGCAATATAAACCGGCGGTGTACGTCAACTCGGAGAAAGAAAAGACGTACGTGAACGATAGTTTAGATAAGTTGGAACGGTCGAGAGTGTTTGGGAGGAATTTGGCGGACAATTGGGTGTCGAATATCCCGGTGTTGGACGCGCAATCAGTGAAATTCGAGCGAGAACAGGATGACGGGAAGAGGAATGTGATGAAGACGAATCCGAAATCTCTGGAAAAGTTGTCGAAAGCGAGAGACGCGCAGTTCGATCAACTCTGGGGATTCGTGCAGTTTTGTTACGAACGCGTGTGTGGGTACGTCAGATTTGCGCCCGCGTGCGTAGGGGAGTGTCAGGAAGTTTTTCCAGAGTTTTTATCGCGGAATTCAGGCGTGCCCGAGTTGGAAGGCGATGTAAAAATTACCGGAGGGACGTACAAAGCTTAAAAGCGTGTGTATTTCTAACGTAGTAGTTTCTTTTTAGTTTACCTGGTAGTCACGATGTCATTAGAAAAAAAAGACGTATACAGTCAATAATCAAAGACGACGCGTTATACATGTGTTTGTGATTATGTTTACGTTATATGTATATATTTAAAAGCCAATCCATTCCTTAGTCTTATATTAATCTCTTCATACTCTTATTATCAAAATTACTTCTCCGGCCCTCTTTGCTTTAAAGTAATTTTATCACCTAAACTCAACGCAATGCCTTGCGTCTTGGATCGGATACGAATGTATCCGCCAAGTTTTCCATCTTTATCTTTTTCTACAGAGACGTTCACCAAAGCATCTTCACCGAAGACGCTCTTTGCGTACAAGTTCGCGGCTAAAAATCCGCACTCGCCGTCCAACGCCGACTCGGGAGTCAAGCACCTCATGTTTGTACTCTTCACCACGTGGTCCAGGTATTCTTTCACATCCGTAAACTTCGTGTTCACGGCGACTTTATTTTCCCATTCAAATTCGGCCCACATGTTTCTAAACGCAATGTCCGCGCACGATGCCGGGGAGATGTAATCCATGATATCGATGTGGATGTCGTTTAAGACGACGACGTTGCGATCCTCGTTTCTGGATTCATAGACAATGTTGCCAAAAATGACGCCAGTTTCCGTGGACGAAACTTTAATATTCGCGCGAATGTGTTTCGATTCTCCCGGGGCTAAGGTATAGTTTTGCGGTCTTTCCACAAGTTTTAAGTCACCCATGGTCGCGAGCTCTAAGCACACGTTTTGTAAGACTTCGTTCGTTCTGTTCGTCGCGGTGACGTCCATGACGATATCGTATTGGTGAACAGTGACGTAGGACTCGGCGTACACCGGATCGGAAAAGCCTGTCAACTGCAAGACTCTGTTCAACTTGGAATCTCTAGCGTTTGAGGCCGCGTCTGGGTCGTTAAACCCAGTCGCTCGGCGTAAATCAGTCGCCACGGCATCTTCCAATTCGACTTGCGATAAACCTTTTCTTGATTTCAAGTGATAGAAGTCAATCAAATCATCCGCTTGAGATTTTGGCTTTTCTTCCTTCTTCTCTCGTTCTTTCGCGTCGTTTTCGAGTTTTTCGCTGATCATTAACGAGAAAGATTCTCGGCAGTTTTCCAGCCAGACTCGTGTGGTTTCGGATTCCGGAGACTCTATCGCCGCGAAGCACTGCGTCAAACGCTCGGTCGAGTCGTAATCCATCTCGTGGGCGACGACGTGAGATTTCCCCAAGCGCAAGATGGCGACAATGTACAACATAACCTCCGCTTGCGTTCGGTTCTTTTCCTCTTCCGAAAACGTGTTGCTCTTCATGTACCTCAAACCGAGCTTGGTCAACGTACCGCCACAAATGGCAGCCAAGAAAAAGTCGCCGGATAAAAGCAACGCTCTCAAGTTTGGCGTCGAAGGGCCTCCTCCGGAGGTTTGAACAGCCGTTTGCGTGGCGTACGTACCGTCGGCTAAAACTATCGGTCGCTTCGATCCAGACTCGTACACTTCCTTCTCTTCCTCCGCATCATCCACGAATCGTTCGTCCGAGGGCGGTTCAAAGAATGGCGTTTCGCCTAAACTCGATTTCAACGTCGCCAACGCCTCTTCGACTTGTTCTCTCGTTTCGGAGTACTCGCCAATAATCCACAACGCCGTCGCACACACTCGACTCGATCGAATCGAGTAGAAAGAATCTAACAATCTCTGCAAAATCGATGCGCGCATACCGCTATTCGTTTGCGCGATTTCTCGAATGAACATAATCACATCCAACGCTGACGCCGTGTTCGGATCGCCCAAAAAGTCCATCAACATGTGCACGACAGAACCGGCAACGTCCGGGAATTTCACCGCGCACGCGTGAACGCTCTGTACCAGCATTTGTCGATATTCCGCGTTCTTCTCGCTCGCACCTAAACCGGTATCGCTTTGCGATTTGATAATTTCCTTCTTCAACGCGGTAACCACCTCCTCGATGTTCCTCGAGTTGATCAAATCCAAAACAATATCCAACGTCTTTCGACGAATATCCACGGACGGAGATGCCACCGCTCTCAAAATATCCATAACCATATCTTGCATCACTTCTCTGTGATTCTTTTTCAGATCCGCCAATCGATCCAACACGATCAACTTGACGTTGTTGTCGCCTTGCGAGACGATAAGTTGGCAATAGCAATTCGCCGCCGCCTTAATCGCAGTCGGCGCGTTACTCAACGCAACCAACGTATTCGCACACTCGTAAATCACAGAAGTGTTGTTGGTTTGCAGCAACATCAAAATAATCTTAATGTACTTCCCTTTTTGCGACGGATCTGTTCGACACACCTTTCTAACCAAATCCAAAACGACTGTTTGTAGGATATCGCCCCAGTTAGCGACAGATTCCAAATTGGCCATTAAATATTGCACCGCGCGATCTTGATCCGAATGATACAACATCAAAAACGCGTTACGTCGCGTACTCAAATCTGACTCTCCACCATTCAACAACTGCTCGACAATCTCCGGCGCGTCTTGAATCATAATCTCGCCTCTGGGCGTTTCGGTGTAAATCTTATGAATAGCCATCACCGCGTTCCTTCGCACGTACGGATGCCTATGCTCTAAGTTTTGCACGATAGACGGAATCAACGGCTCAATCAACTCTGGATCGTTCAATCGACACAAAAATCGCAACGTCGACCCTCGAATAAACTCGTTCGGGTGCTGCAAATTGTTCCTCAAGTTTTGGCAAATCAAGATCATTTCCGGAAGCAATTTTCCTTCGCTGTCCGTCTTTTCAATGATCTCCATGTACAACAGCAACAACTTTTGCACCAAGTGATCCTCGCTCGGTAAAACGTATCGAACGATGGTGATGAAAATCTGCGGTAAGTGTTCGCCGTTCATTAACAACGAGATGACTTTCTTCATCGCGTCCGCCTTTTCTTCGTTCGATCCGGTTTCTAGTGACTCTTTGATTTCTTTCGATGACGCAGACTTGTCGAAATGGACGAGCATGGTGCATCCTCTCTCGATGACTTGGTTGATGGTGCCCATCTTCTCTCTTTCTCTCTGTTTATATTAAATCTCGCGCTCTTTGTATTCAGCGTGTATATCAAAGACTTTCTTCTTCAATCGAGGGTAAAACTTTTGAGAAGAATTTAAAGCTGGTGTTTTTCGTTATGCGCGAATTAAAAAAAAGACGCGAAATCCTCCTTTTTTCTTCCGCGTGCGAACGAGTCACGATCGATACAACGTCAGATTCTCGTAAGAAATATCCTCCTCTTCGCGAATTGAGCTAAATTGAATGTCAACCGGGCTCGTTTTTAGCGTTTTTAAACGAAGATCCGATGATGATGATGATGAAAACTTTTCGACGCCGCTCCATTTTTTTTTCTCTTCGCATTGAGACACTAAATATCGATGGTCCGGGATCCATTTTCCCACAACAACATCAAAGAAAATTCAAAATTCTTGTTCTCTCATATATTTACACACAACAACAACAACAACAACAACAACAACAACAGAGATACAACAAAAATGTCGAAGGATTTAGTCCTTTTATATTGCACGCAACAGAACCGTCCGTTCAACGCGACCAACCTCGCGGACGCGTTGCAAAAAGAAGGCGTGAAAAAAGCCACCGCGCAGAGGTATTTAGATAATTTGGTCGAGGAGAAGAAATTATCGTTTAAAGAGAGTGGGAAATCAAAACTGTATTACGCGTTGCAACCGGAGGATGTTTTGGGAAAAGAAGAGGTGCACGCGTTGGAATTGGAGGTGAAAACGAAAACGGAGCAAGTTATGGCGAAGAAGCAAGAGATTCAGAGGAAGATGCGAGAGTTGCAGACGCATAAGAATCAGATTTCAGTGAAGGAAATTCGAGAGGAAACGACGAAAAAAACGAAAGAGAACGGAGAGATTATGAACAAGGTGAAACCGTTGAAGGAGAAGTTGATGGCGCAACAACAGAAAAAAGATGAAGAAAGAGGAGGAGGCGAAAAGGACGCGCTAAAAGAAGCCATGAAAGCGCAAAAGGAAACGGAAAAGAAATTCGTGACGCATTGTGAGACGTGGTTGAAACGCAAGCGCGCGTTTCGCGATATCGCGGCGACTATAGTCGAAGGGAGCAGCGTGAAGGAGAAAGATTTGATGAAACAGTTGGAAATCGAAACAGATGAGGCGAATGGGGTGGAGGAGAAGGAGTTCAGAGCTTTATTGGACGGATTGAAGAAGAAGATGAGAGCAGACGAGATGAATAAGATGATGAACAAGAAGAGGAAATTGACTGCGGCGTAAAATGGAATATAATACTGTATCGATTCGCAAAATAATATTCGCGCGCGTGAGAGAGAGAGAGAGAGTATCATTGTCGCAAGAAAGAGAGATAAACATACGAAAAACAAACAACACACATAGTAGCGAGAGAAACACGCACGAATAGAAGAAGAACATTGTACTTTAGTAGATGAAAATTTTATAGTTTCTTCAGATATTACATTCCGTTTTTTAAGGGCACTTTTTGTGAATGTGCGATACACCGTATTCATCGTATTCCGCCTTGGACATCCACATTTGCTGAAAAGACCCCAGCGAGGCTAAAATACTCCCACCAATCCACGTCGCGAATCGTCGTTCGACTGCGTTTTGACTCGCGGTGACTTTCGTCTTGACATTTTGCGGCGCGTGGTCGAAAATCGCGCTTTCCAATCGCTCTTTGCAATTGACAAACATGGTTCCACCACCGGTTAAGATGACGTTGCCAAACAAATCCTTTCTGGCGTCCACGTCCGCGTTTTGAATGCTCGCTAAAACCTGTGCCGGCAACGACATCGCGTTTTGCATGTCGTCCACCACTGGCGGTCCTTTCAACTTCAGCTCGTCCACGATGGCCGGGTTGAACATAATTTCCGGAACGATGAACCTTTCCACGCCAACTTCAATGGTGTTCCCATCGGGCAACTCGTACTGTACCGTAGGCATTTGGTTGATTTCGCTGTTTTTTAAATCCAAACGCACGTCCGATAATCGCATCACGCTCGCTTTCGCGTCCTCTGCAATCTGATGTCGTTTCAACAAGTTGTACGATTTGGACGTTTTCGGAAAGGATAAATTTTCAATTTTAAACTCGCCGTCGTTCTTTCCACCCGTCTGTAACTTCTTCTTGAACGCGTATCTAGGTTTAACTTCGTTTTTCATTTTCTCTTCCATGTATCGTAAAGTGGTTTCGGTCAAGCAATCTCCGCCTAAAGCTTTCGATTGAATCACGCTCTTCACCAACGCGTACCCCTCGTGTACCGCGCACGTCGTCGCCGCGCGTCCACCAACATCCACGCTCAAGCCCGTCGCCTTCCCGCTCGCGAAACAGGAGAGAACAGGATTTTTACCCAAAAAAACCGCCGGCAATTTATACTTTTCAAACAACAACTCCACGATCTTCTCCCGGTTCGCCTCCGGCGTCAGTACCGGCTCGCTCAAAAGAATAGGATGTTCCGCCGTTTGCACGCACAACCTACCTCGAAACACATGGTCGCATATCGCCTCGTACGCGTCTAAATCGTCCAACACGCCGTCCGCGTTAAACGGAGAGCAATATTCAACGTCGTCTCTCCGGATGTTATCCGAGTCTACGACGAAAAAATCCTTGTCTTGAGGAGACTTTCGAAATATGTTTGTGTTTTGGATCGATTTCGGTTTCATATCGTGCGGGTCGTCCGCGTCTTTCATTTCCGCGTCGGAATCCTTCGATGGACCGCCCAGTTGCCCGGTGCCTCGTCCGACAGACTGTACGTACGCACGAAACCATCGAGAAAGAAACAGATTTTAACGTGAGTATTCAAGCATAAACGACAAAGAGTTCTCGATCGAGGAAAGGCGGCAACAACACGACGCAAAAGACGAAAGAGAAGAAAAAAGAAACAATACATAACAACAGCACTCACGGATGAAAACACCGCGCTCGGCGTGTCCTGTCCCGCGTATCCTGCTTTAACGGAGTGTGTTCCGACGTCCATGACGATCGCGGAAACTTCATCGCCCCCGTACATGGTGGTTGACTATTGAATTTTTTTGTATCTAATACTTATTAAGTGAATTGATTTGATTGAATTGATGATTTCCCTAACTCGTCTTCTTTTACTTCTACTTCGTCTTCTTCTTCTTCTGTGCGAGTGCGCGCGATTTGAATTTCACGGTTCCCTTTGTCTGGGCGCGTATGAATGAACTGATTCGAAACAGAACACCACCAATAAGAATAAGAGTAGAGAGTACAGGAAATTGATGAAGAGAATTCAGAGTTTTTGTTGAATTTTGTGTTTGTGTCTGCTTTTTCTTTCGCTCCTTCGATGGGCAAAAAGCAAGCAAGAATTAGGACTACCAATAATACCGAGGAGGGTGTATAACTTAGAAGAATAGTATAGATTAAAACGTGGTGGTTCATTTACTTGGTGCTGTCTTTCAAATACGCGATCAGATCGGCTCTATCTTGCGGTTTCTTCAAGCCGGCGAAAACCATCTTCGTCCCTGGAATGTACTTCTTCGGGTTCAACAAGTAGTCGTACAACGTCGTCTCGTCCCACTTGACGCCTTTGTTTTTGTTCGCCGCGGAGTAGGAGAAACCTTCCGTGGTGCCGGAAACGCGACCGAAAAGGCCTCCTAAGTTTGGTCCCTGTTGGTTTTAAGTCAGTAGTAAACAGAGTAAAACGTGTGTGAGTTTTCGTCGTTGTAAAGATCTCTCGCTTCTCTCTCAGCCGCTACGAGAGAAACTCGATAACGTTTCACCTTGCACGGGCTACACCCAAAATCGATCGAGTCGAAAACAAATCCAATCGCGAAGAAAGCGCGTCCGGGACGACCAGATCTGATCGCACGATCGACCGAAACTGCTCGAACATCCTTGTTACCCTTTCCTCTCAAACACTCCAAAGCCTATCGGAGAAAAGATGACGACGAAAACACACTCTCGTACCTGTTTGTGTCCTCCCCCCGGTTCTGCGACGTGGCACTGCGCGCACTTCGTCTTGAAAATCTTCGCGCCTATGAGTACGAAAGTAAAAGAAAGAGAGAGACAATACGTCAGTAAAACGAGTAGTCACGCGTAAAAACACAAAAGAAGGAAGGAATGTTAAAAGAAATCCTGTATATAAATTCTCGTACCCTTGGCGACGTCTCCTGCGGGAGCTTCTGCAAACGAAGCCATCGGATGTGATTCTTTTTTCTGTGGTTTTCTCCTTCTTTTCTCTACATGTCTTTTTAATTGTTGTTTGAGGAGCATGAGAGGAGAAGAAGAATTTTTGAGCCGTCAAAAAAGACTCCAAACAGAGAAGAGAAGAGAGAAAAATTATTGTGAATTTACACTCACTTAAGACACGATTACACTTTGCGCTTTCGTATTGCGCATTATTAATCGATTGATTTGATACATTAAGAAGAAGAAGAAGAAGAAGAAGAAGAAGAAGGATTTAAGAAGAAGAGCGACAAAAATGTCCCCTCCAACAACGGCAGCAGCAGCGGGCATCGATAACACGACGAGAAAAAAATGGGACAAATCCGAATACGCCGCGAAAGCGTTGCAACGCGTCGAGGAGGAAGACAAGAAAAAACCGAAAGCGTCGGATTTTGGTTTAGTCGTGAAACAACCACTGACGAGAGAGAACATGATCAAGAGAGATTTTAAGAAAGATTTAGAGAGTAAAGTAGGGACGGTGACGTTGGTAAATCCAAACACCGGGGAAGGATCCGGGTTTCGATGTAAAGAAACCGGAGTGATTTTACACGATTCGTTGAGTTATTTAGACCACATCAACTCGAAGAAAACGCAACGCGAACGAGGGATATCGATACACGCGGAACGGTCGACGGTGGAGCAAGTGAGGAACAGATTTGCGGTGCATAAAAAGAGGAAAGAAATGATCAAGAGAGGGGAAAATCCAGACGAAGGCATCGATACTGAAACAGATTTAGTGAAAAGGATCGAACACGCGACGAATAAAGAACGCGAAGAAGCCGAGGCGAAGCGAGAGAGGAAACGGTTGAAGAAAGAGGCGAAGAAAATGGGGAAGACAAAGGAGGAGGTGGAGAAGACCGTAGAAGAGGAAGAGATGATGAAAGCGATGGGATTCAGCGGATTCGGAGGAGGATAATGGAAATAGGAGTAGGAGTAGTAATATTGAGCAAAAAAGAAAATAGTTCTTTTCAAAATGTTTCCTGCGCGGTGACAAGATGTAGTAGAAGACGCGTGTGTTTTACTATTTATAAGCTAGACTTATCTTCTTCAATACTATATCGTCATCTCACAAACGCTCGTCGCGGACGTGGTGGCTACCTCTCAAACAGTCCCTTCGCATCTTCTCGAACACGTTTCGAACGATCAACGGATCGTCCGTAACTATGCCGTCGACGTTGTTGTTCGCCAACTTCCGCACTCTTCGAGCGTCGCTTACGGTCCACGCGAACGTCTTTAAACCTAACTTATCGTTCGCGTCTCGAACGAGTTTCTCTTCTTCAGCCATTTCCGATTGAATCGCCACGCAATACGCACCTAAAGGTCTGTTTATGCTCAATTCGTGGTACCCTTCGTCTCTCAACGCACGGGAGAAATTCGCCACCGTGTACCCGACTTTGTGTTTACCGCCGTCGAATTCTATGAATTTCCTCAACATCGCGTCTGTTTTTCCCCAAAATACGCACTCTTCGCAACTTCTCTTACTATTATGCTTATTATTATTGCTACTTCTACCACCCCCGTTATGATTGCTACTATCTTCCGCAAAAACAGTCTCGAATATTTGTTCCGGTAATCCCGACCATCCCGCTTTCGGGTCGTCCTTCACGTCAATCGTGACTTGTTTAAACCCTCTGTTTACGACTTGGTCAACAACCTCTCTAAACGTGGATATCCAAACGCCTTTCTTCTTCGCGTGCATTCGTATGACGTCTAAAGTCACGTCTTGCACTCTCTCAAACTTATTATTCGTAATCGCTTTCAACTCTCGCGAGTGTAAACACACCAACTCGTTATCTCGCGTTCTCGAGACGTCCACCTCCACGCACTCGAATCCTTCCCTACTCGCGGCGACAAAAGCAGATACCGTGTTTGGAAACGACGCGCCTTTTTCTTGCCCGACGCCGCCGTGCAATCCTCCGTGCGCGCAAATCAAAGGCGCGCGTTCGTTCCTCTCTTCGCAAAACTTCCTCGAGACGTGTTTGTCTCGGTGGTCGACGTGCGTTTGGTGCGTGAACTGATCCAAAGTTCTCATGGTAAACCACAAAGAGACGATCGAGAACAATAATAAAACTCCACCCGGACCTCTCAACCAGCTGGATAAAAATCTCGGCGGTTGAAACCCGCTGCCGTCTTGATACTCTTCTCTCGCCAACAAAGGACGATACCTCGGTTGTCGTCCAAAACCGATTCTCTCTCGTCGTCTCTGATAGTCATCGAAAAATCGTCTGGACTGATTGAGAATACCTCTCGGGCTGATTAAAGCCACGCCTCGGGCAAATGCAGACGCAGACGGAGAAGAAGAAGACTGTCCGGGAGCAGATGATTGCCGTGGGTTTGCAGACGGTTGTTGTTGTTGTTGTTGTTGTCGTCCTCCTCCTCTTTGTGGGCGTTGTCTCTGGTTCGGGTACATTATGTTTTCACAAATTTCAAAGACGACTTTGAAGGAAACACACGCGCGCGCAGACAGACAGACAGACAGACAGACAGACAGACAGAGAGAGAATTCACCACGAGCACACAAACTCTTTCGTCTTCTTCGTGCGATGATTATGACGCTCAACAAAATTCCACCGCGAAAGCGTATATAAAGCTCGTCATAGTATCATCACACTGGTAGAAGTTTTTCTTCCATTTTATATTAATTTAATGAGGAAGAAGAGAGAGAGAGCCTCATCAGACAACCACAAAAATACATAAAAAAAATCACCAGACCCATCAGAGACACGCAACAATGAAACGCTCTTCTTCTTCTTCTTCTTCTTCTTTGCGCGCGGTGTGCAGAAACTACTTTCTCTCACACGCATCGGGGTCCACGTCATCTTCTACCACCACTTCTGCGAGTCATTATAGCAGCAGAAGCGCTCAAAATTACTTCTCTCCACCTTCTTCTTCGAACGCGACGAAAAAAAAGGCAGAAGACGTGTCCTTTCCATTCAGAGAAGAAGAAGAAAGACGACGACGTCGATTTTCTTCCTCTTCTTTTGTCGCGAAAGCAGAAAAAGCGGACGCTTCTTCAGAACCAAAAACGACGATTTTGTACACCACGACGCACGAAAAACTCACGATTCAGCGACCATCGTCGTCTTTGAACGACGATGACGATGACGATGATGAGAGTAGTGCGAATAAAAATGTGTCCGTCGCCGTTGCCATCAGCGACTTTGGATTCGATAAAATAGGAGACGTTTTGCAGATTGAGAAGAAGGTGCTCAAAAACTCACAAACAAAAAATGAGTTCATCGAAAACGAAACGTCGTTGGCGACTTTGAAATGGTCCGGGTTTCACAGAACGGCCGCGGACGAGTTATACCACAGTTTATGGTCCAACGTCAACGGGACGAGACATTTGAAATTACCGTTTCCAGTGACGAATGTTCGATTTAACGACGAGATGGTCCGAGAGGCGTACAAACTGTGCGTGCCGAGCGCGAGTATTTTAGAGTGCGAAGCGATCGGAGAAGAAGTGGAGAAGTGTTCGGATTTAATGAACGAAAGTGAATACGAGAAGTTTATCGACCGAGAGTTGGAGGAGGAAGAAAACGCGTCGTATAAGAGTTATCCGTAAAATTGCTTATTAGATGTTTAATAGTATGTGTTCTGTGTAGAAGAAAGAACGAAGGCGTGAGAGAGAGTCAACTTTTTCGATTTTATAAAGTATGTATACTTTTATTATAGAGCGGCTTGTTTGTAATTATATATGTACGTGTGTATCCCCAAACTGAATGAGTTCACTTCGTCTTCCGTTTCTTAGATGCCGGCGATGGCGACGACGCTATCGCTTTCGTTTTACCGAGACGCGGCGATTCAACCGCTTTCGTAATCTCCACCCCTTCTTCCACAATTTCTATTTCGTCGCTCGCTTCCCCATCAGTCGCCGCTCCGTCTTCATCCTTCTCCTTTTCTGCACCTTCCGCAACCTTTGGCGTTTCACCTCTCAACTCGAACCCTTCCGGGAACGCATCCTCGTCAAACTCTTCCAAATCCTGATGCACGACGACCAAGTCAAACTTCAGCTCTTGACTGTTATCGTCGACGCATAAAATACCGCCAGACTCCAAGCCTAAATCTTGTAAAGTTCTTTTCCCGATTATCGCGTAGTTTTCCACCTCGTCGTCGTCTAAATCCTCCCCTTCTTCGTGCAACATATCGTCGCCTTTCAAAACCGTAGGTTCGTTCGTGTTCAACTTCTTCTTCAAAACTTTCGAGATGACGTCGGCTAAGGTTGTCTTGGATATGTCGCAACACAATTCGGCGCGAGCGTTTGCGCAGACGACGCACTTTGGGTTTTGCTCGTCTGGCGCGAGCGGTTGCAACAGCTGTCGTCCGGCGTTAAAATTACCGACAAATGTGTATCTAGAGTTTGCCAGTTTAATCAATCTATCGTTTTTGCCCTCTCCTTCTTCTTTTTCATCGAGATGTTTTTGCGCGTTTAAAATCTTCAAAGCTTCGATGACGATTAACCCGGAAACGATGGCGTTGGTCGTAGCTACCGCGTGGACGATGTTCCCGGCCACACCTTTCGCATCAAATCTAGACATGTACTCGATGCCATAATTCGCACATCTCAGTTGCGCCGTAGCGGTGACAAACGCCACCGCGTCGTCGTCGTCTTTATCAAACTCGCTTATTCGGTCGCCTTTTTCAAACAACTTCCCGGCGGACCGAACAAAAATCTCCGACGCTTCCTCCATCGTCCACTTCTTATGCGCATCGCCGTAACCCGTCGTCGCTGTCCGTTCTTCTTTTGTTTTTAACAACGTCTCTGAGTCCAAAGCCTCCGGTTTCTTATCTCTGTTCGCCCACATGTCTTCTCGCTCTAACAAATCTTTGATTTTCTTCTCAAAGACGTACGCGAACACTCGTTTCGCAAACGCCGTCCCGGCCTCGTTCTCTTTCCTCGTAAACGCATCTCGCGCTTCTTCCTCGTCTAAATCGCTCGGATCCTCTTTATTCGCCCCGAACAATCTCGGAAACAACAGATCCGTCGCGAACACTATCGTATGCACGAACGTGCTCGGCGTATCTCTTAAAGTACAAATCGGGAACGACTTTGGGACCGGTTTCGGCGCGCACTCGAAACAGGAACAATACTTCCCTCGCAAGTGCACCGTCACTTGGCCTTTGTACCCAGTCGTCCCGGACTCGACTAACGGCACGTTCGCGGATAAGCACAACCGGTTGACGTGCCTTCTCGCTTCCAGATTGTCCAAACCGTTCAGCACGATGTCAAATTTTTTGAAAAAATCCAACCCAAATCGCTCCTCTTTGATGTTCCCGGTATACGCTTCAATGTTTATCCCCGTTTGTTTCGAGCCCGCGAATTTCTCCACGCTCTCTTTCGCCACTTGACTTTTGCACATCCCGACGTGTTTCTTTCGGAATAAGAATTGCCGGTTTAAGTTTGAGATATCGATGGTGTCCAAATCTATGATGGAAATGTTTCGGAAACCAGTCAAGGCGAGCGTTTTTATCAACTCGCATCCGATGCCACCGGCGCCAACCATTAAGATGTTTTTCGATAAAGTTTCCGAATCCGTAGACGAGAATAAGAGTTGTTCAGGAGCGAGAGGAGCATCAGGAGTTTCATTATTATTATTGGTGGTGGTGGTGGTGGTGGACGCCATTTTGGTGGTGGTGGTGGTGGTGTCTCAAAGTAAGTCGTGAGAAGGAAGTACTCGTAGTGGAGAATCTGAAAAAAAAACTCAGAGCTGCTTCATATGAACTCTACTACTCTACTACTTCTACTCGCATTAGAAATCCATTTACATATCCAAAACCCGCTCGCTGGCGCGAATGGCTTTGCTAACCCCGGTTCTGCACGCTAAGTGTTTTTCTAAGTGTTTCAAGACCGCGCTGGCGTCTTTTAAGGAATACTTCCCGCGTTTCCAGGTTTTATAAAAGATGTTCCACACGCCGACGTAATAACTGTCGAGGCAATCCCAGACGGAGTTGAACTTGGAGTTCCGGTCGTTTATGTGCTCGTTTAGGAAACCATTCTCGAGGACACGAATGGACCAGCTGGTGAAGGTGACGCCTAACGCGCACATTGGAAACTGTTGGCCTGGGCACCGGGAAAGACGGTGGACAGCCACGGCGTTTCGGCCGAGCGTGACGCCGTTGTTCGCGTTCCCACTCGCGGCGCTCGCCGCGGCGGGTATCGCAGGTGCCGCGTTAAACAATACAAACGACACCATGTTCGCCACGGCTAACGCTCCGCACGCTCTCACATCCGTGCTCGGGTCTTCACCTTGGAAACCGATCGTTTCCCAGTGCTTCCCGACGGCGTCGATTTCCTCCTCGCGATAGTCTCCCGTGAGTTTCGCGTAAATCGTCAACACCATTTTCCGATGCATTTCGTCCGCTTTCTCTAATTCTATTTTGTCTCCTTCTTCCTCCTCCTCGCTATTATGATTATTCTTATTGTTATTACCATCGTTGTTCGTTTTTGTTTTCTCATTCTTCTTCTTTAACTTCTTCCTCCGGTTCCATTTCAACGGCATTTGGCTCAGCGCTAATATCCTCTCCCGTTCGTCCAACAACCGATGGCTTTGCAACGGTTTTATCTGTCCTTTAAACGCGCTCATAAATCTGTCTCGTTTGCTCCTCGGTGGAGGTGCGTGTAACTGTACCATCGTCGTCGTCGCACTCGTCGTCGTACTCGTGGTGGTCGTGGTCGTCGCAGCAGCAGCAGCAGCCGCTCGTTCCACGAGCTCTCTCGTAAAATCACACTCCGGGGAGAGGAAGGAGTCGAGCATTTCTTTCCTCGATTTGAGAAGGAAACTTTCATCATCATCTTCGTTGGTCTTCGTCTTCGTATTCGTAGTATGAGTAGTATTCATTATTGAAGACGTTCTTCACTTCTCAACTTTTCAACGCATCGTCATCTTCACAAAGAAGAGAGTTATTTTTTTAAGAGAGAGAGAGAGAGAGAGAGAGTTACACACACACACACACACACAGAGAGAGAGAGAGGTGCGTTACTAATAAAACGTGTGAAGTGTGTTAGTAAAAAAAAGTTTTTGCTTTTTGTTGTGTGTGTTGAAAAAAAAATCCAAAATTCTTCACTCACTCTTTCTTTGAAAGAAGATTATGATTCGACGTAAACGACAGGAGGAGGAGGAGGAAAAAGGAGGAAAAAGAAAAGTTCTTCCAAACTCTTCGTTGTCGTTCACGTCGCGCTCATCTTCTCATCGTTTGGTCAGAGTCGTTCTTTTCTTCGCGTCGTTCGCCGTCGTCTGTTCGAAAAGCGTGCGATTTTACTTTGAACATTTCAACAACTCCTCTTCTTCTTTGTCTTTGTCTTTGTCTTCGTTACCACCCGGAAACCCGATGATCTTTTCAAAAGAAGAAGGAAAAGAAGAAGAAGAAGAAGACGACGACGACGAAAAGGAGGAGGATACGAATAATAATGTGTTCGGCGATTTGCGCGAGAACGATCTAGTAGAGACGCCTTTCAAGAGATTGCGAAAAACAACAAAAACAACGACGACGATATCGAAAAGTATTTTAACGAAGATGAAAGACTTGCCGATGATGGATATATTTAGTAGCAGCAGCAGCAGTAGTAGTAGTAGTAGTAGTAATAATAATAATAATAAAAAGAAGCAATACGAAACGTGCGCTTTAGTCGGCACGGCGGCTATCGTGACGGACGCGCAGAGAGGCGGCGAGATTGACGCGAACGACGCGGTGTTTCGGACGGACGACGCGCCGACGAAAAGGTACGAACAGTTTGTAGGGAGGAGAGCGACGTATAGGATTGTGAGCGGTGGTGGTGGTAGTAGGAGTAGCAGTAGTAGCAGTACGTCGTCGTTTTTTGAGGACATTGTTTCGTCCGGGGAGGCGGTGAAAGAGAAATCGATTGTAACGATTGGAACGACGACGACCACCACCTCTTCTTCTTCTTCGATGGAAGGCGAAAGCGAGGACGAAAGTGCGGGGGGCAACGGCGACGAGGGCGAAGATCGAAAAGTGATGAAGAAATATACGTCGCCGTTTGCTAAATATCTGGTCGCTTTAGACGACGTCGCGAAGGAGAAAATTCGAGAAGCTTTATCCTTAACCGACGAAGAGAATGATGAGAACGACGACGACGGAGGAGAAGAAGGAAGAGGAGATCAACTCACGCACGCGATCGCTTTGGACGCTTCTTTCGCCGATGCCATCCGCGAAGCGTACACCACCGCTGGTGCGTTACTCAACGACCTCGGCGAAAACTTCAAAATCCGCCAGACGCCACCAGTTGGCGCCTTTGCTCTCTTCTTCGCCCTCTCCAAATGCAACCGCCTCACCTTATACGGCGTCCCGTCTCCGGATTCCAACCGGTTGGAAACGCAGCCGTATTGGCCTCGAAAAACGAAAACCGAAAGTGGGGGGAAACCGACGAAAATTGACATCTTTGGCGATCGAGTGTTGTACGCCTTGGTTCGTTTGTTCGCTTTAGAAGGTTTCGTAGACGTTGTCAACTAATACTATCATACTGGGTATGTAATATACCTGGTACTCTTGCATATGATGTAAAATTTGCCTTCAAAATCTCAAAAAAAAAAAAAAAAAAATTTTCTCCCACAAAACAACGCGAACAACAACAACAACTCTCAATTACGAATAATAATACTAATAATAATGGGACGGCCGAAAGGTTCAAAGAATAAAAAGACGTTGGAGAAGATGAAGAAGACGACGACTCCGACATCGAGCGTTGCTGCTGCTGCGAGTGGTGGTGGTACGGATGGTAAAAGTGAGAAGAAAAGAGGTCGAGGCCGTCCACCGAAGAAGAAGATGAATACGACTTTTAAAACGAAAAGCGCAATTACGAAGAAGAATTTCCCGGTTGTTAAATCGAATTCATCATCATCGAATTCGAAGAAGACGACGAAGAAGAAAAGAGGACGACCGCCGAAAACGCCAGAACCGAAAACCACTTCAGCTGCTCCAGAAAAAGGAATTGTTATTCGTAAAGAGTTTGAGTTGATAACGACCGCGGAAAAGAACAGACTAGACCGAGGCGCCACAGGAGGCAGAGGACGAGGACGAGGCAGAGGTGGTGGCAGAGGACGAGGGCGACCACCGGCGTTGCCGAAAGATGTTGTTTTAAAGAGACTGGTGCTCCAGTCAAAAGGCGTGGAGAAGAAGCGAGGACGAGGGCGACCGCCAAAGACGACTCAAACTTTGACGGAGAAAAGGAAACCGGGGAGGCCGAGGAAAGAACCGTCATCGGCTGCGCCGGTAGCGATTCTACCGAAGAAAAGTCCGGGACGACCGAGGAAGAATTCCGCGAGAGTGATGCCACCTCAACAACAAAAAAAACAATCGCGATCTGTGCCACAGTCTACTCAAACGACGGAGAAAAGAAAACCGGGGAGGCCAAGGAAAGAACCATCGGCGGCTGCGCCAGTAGCGAATCTACCGAAGAAGAGTCCGGGACGACCGAGGAAGAACCCGGCGAGAGTGATGCCACCTCAACAACAAAAAAAACAATCACGTTCTCGAGACGTCAACCTCCACGCACTCGAATCCTTCCCTACTATGGAGATTAACGAAAACGTATCGAGAGCGATGACGTTGACAATGGGTTTGCCGTACGCGGAAAAGTTTGTACCGATTTCGCGCAATGGCGCGTTTAAACCGGCGGTTCGTAAAACGCCGCCGCCGCCGAGTCTCGGTGAAGTCATTGAAACACCGTCAAAGCGCGGTCGAGGACGACCGCCAAAGGAGAAAGCAGTAGAGACAAATACAACAACGAACGAAATTCGACAAAAACCACATCAAGGAATCGGGCGTCCTCCTTCAGCGCCCGTTCGTACCGCTACCACAACAACTACCGCTACTACTACTACCAACGCCAAAGCTACCACCACCACTACAGCCGCGCAATCAAGATGGCGGTTGGATTACCACCGCATTGTCGTCACTGGGGGCACTCGAGGCATTGGACGCGCGTGCGCGGAGGAGTTTTTGGGGTTAGGCGCCAAAGTTTTCGTGTGCGGGAGAACGCAAAAGAGCGTGAATGTGGCCGTCTCGGAAATGAGGAAAAAATTCGGCGCGAACAAAGTGTCTGGCATCGACGCCGACATCACGACGAAAGAAGGCCGCTCGAAAGTTTTACTCATGTGCGATGAGTTTTTTGGCGCAAATTCATTCGACGTTCTCGTAAACAACGCCGGTTGGAACAATCGACAGGCGATTACCGCGCAAACCGCTGAAGATTTCCAACAAATCATGGACGTGAACTTTGCCGCGCCGTACTTCATGTGCGTCGCCTCTGCGGAAAGATTATACAGATCTTCGAAAAATCCTTCCGTCATCAACGTTTCCTCAGTCGCTGGTTTATCATCCACCGGTTCTGGAGTCGCTTACGCGGCGAGTAAAGCAGCTTTAGCACAACTCACGAAAACGCTCGCGTGTGAATGGGCCCCGCAAGTGCGGTCAAACTGCGTCGCCCCTTGGGTCACCAAAACGGAGATGTTGGCGAAAGCGTTGAAAGCAAACGCGAACTCGTTGAGAAAGGCGGAGAAGAGTACGCCCTTAGGACGTGCAGCGGAGGTGACAGATATTGCGGCGGCGGTTGCTTTCTTGGCCATGCCATGCAGTCGATACATTAACGGGCAAATTATCGCCGTCGATGGTGGTTTGTTGTGCGAAGCGCATCAAGGCGACTGCGCTCGAGTCGGACCTTTAGCTCGTTAAAATAAATTTCGATTGATTGAATGATTGATGTTATTATTTTATCGTTATTGTTTTGTAATTAAGGCCTACTACATTAATACTCTCTACTATGTTGCTATAAGATAATATATATATCAAACTTTCTCCGCGGTTTCTTTCTGTGGTGGTACTTCTCCCGCGTTGGTAGCATGTGCGGGCGCCTCCGGGACTTTTTCGCTCGGCGCGTTTGGCATCGCGCCTAATGGTTTTTCCTCCGGCGCCGCCGGTAAAGGGTCGTCCCTTAAATAACTCGGAATCTCCCCATTTCCAATCTCATTTTCCAAATCTTCTTCTAAATCCAACTCTAACGCGTCTAATTCGTCCATCAGCCCGTCCTCGTCTATATCCTCCGGCGTCGCGTACGACTGTCCGAGAACCTCTTGCACCTCTTCGTTATACTCTAACAAATCCGCCATTTGGTCGTTCAACGAGTCTATTTTATCGATATCGAATTCTTTTTGTTTAAATTGCGTCTTCAACTCTTTCGACGCCGCTTTCATCGCTCGCACCGTATCCACGGTCGCCTTGGCGTTTTCCGTCGCGAACGCCACCGAGTCGACGTTGTATTGTTGCGAATACAACTGGTCTCGTTGGTGTTCGTACATTTTCTTTTGCTTCAAGATAATCAAGGCTCTTTTCTTTACCGCGTCTTGCGATGGTCCGGGTCGAATTTTCTTAATCTGGTCTCGTGATTTTGCCAATTGTTGGTCGATCAGTTTGATCTTTTGGTCGATTGACTGTGCGCGAGCGTCCAACTTTTATTTGTTTAATATTAGAGAGAAGAAGAGAATGAAAATGAAGATGTCAATTCAATTTGTTTTGTGGTGTTGGACACTCGGAGATGAATAATGAGTTTTGGATGCGCGACGAGAAAAGAAAAAAGAAGAAGAAGACAAAGAAGGAGGCGAAAAGAAGAGAGAATTATTACCTTGCCGGTCGTTTCCTCCAACGAAGGCGCTTCCACCGTCTTTTTCACTCCGAACAAGCGTTTCATTTTAGGGAGAGTTTGTTCTGTCTGTCCAATACTCTAATTGTTGTGAGGACGAGGTGCCTTCGGAAAAACAAGAAGAAGAAGAAGGAAACTTTCTCGAATACGTTGGCACAGTTGATGTAAATGGTGACTGTGTGTAAATTTTTTTTGCTTTTTTTCAATCTCCCGTTGTTTTCACCACGTGGCTCATCCGAAAAGACCAACAACACGATTTTTTGTTTCTTGGCCACGAGAGAAGAAGAAGAAGGAAAAAGAAAAAAGATTCTGGAATCTTCACTTTTATAATATCCAATCACATAATACACATACTCAAAATGTCTATCGCGCAATTAGGATCTACGACTGCGGTAAGTGTTCTATATTTTTTGTCGCGATTTTCGTTCTTCTCGCTCGATTCAACGTTCGCATCTTTGTAAGAAGAGGAGTACGCGCGGCGGACCGATTTTGGCGCGAAAATTTTGTCTTCTCTATAATCTCTTCTCGGTAGTTGAGAAGAAAAAAGAAGATAGATTACCCATCTTCTGCGAGAGACAAGATCGTGAACGCGGAAAGCGCATCGCAGTGGTTCGAGGACGCGCACGAACGAGAAAAGCGAGCGTAAATGTGTATCAATTATACTCGCGCGCACCTTTTTTATGCGTTCAGGAATCGTTCTCGATGTCGCGTTTAACAGAGAGTTTTACTTAAACGCGCGATTAAATTCGAGAGGGACCACTCGTCGTAGTGGTTCTTTGAGAGAGCGAAGGAACACGTGTCCTTTTTTGGTCTCAGAACGACACGTGCGACGAATGGACGGGAAAAATTTCTATCCATTTTACAAAAAAGATTAGTAAAAGTATACTCACCTTTAGATATCTCTTTCTATGCCACTCGTGTTATTATTAAACAGGTCAACACCCGCTCCCTCGCGGGTAAGAATTTCATCGGCTCCAAGGTGTCTTCGGTCACCAACGGCTCCAAGGTGCAAATGTCCAGGTGGAAAGGCATGGACGAGGACATCTCCGACGACCAACAAGACATCGCCAGAGGAAGAGACATGGTCGACTCCAAGTTTCAAGGTGGCTTCGGTATGGGCGGTACGCACAACGCCGTCATGTCCTCCACGGACTACATCTCCCAAGGCCAAAAGAACTTGGACAACTTGTCCGTCGATGGTAACAACTACTACATCTCCCCGTCCTTTTTGGACAAGACCGCCGTGCACGTCGCGAAGAACTTTATGGACTTGCCGAAGATCAAGGTTCCGTTAATCTTGGGCGTCTGGGGTGGTAAGGGTCAAGGTAAGACTTTCCAGTCGAACTTGATCTTCGCCAAATTGGGCATTTCACCGATTGTCATGTCTGCTGGTGAATTGGAATCCGGTAACGCCGGTGAGCCGGCCAAGTTGGTTCGTCAACGTTATCGCGAGGCGTCCGACATCGTCAAGAAGGGTAAGTTGTCTACCTTGTTCATTAACGATCTCGATGCCGGGGCCGGTAGAATGGGCGGTACCACGCAATACACCGTCAACAACCAAATGGTTAACGCCACGTTGATGAACATCGCGGATAACCCCACGAACGTTCAGTTGCCGGGCCAATACGAGGTTGTCGAAATCCCGAGAGTCCCGGTTATCGCCACCGGTAACGATTTCTCCACCTTGTACGCTCCGTTGGTTCGTGATGGTCGTATGGACAAGTTCTACTGGGCCCCGACCTTCGAAGATCGTGTTGGTATTGCCAACGGTATCTTCAAGGCTGATGGTGTCGATGAGGCGGACGTTCGCTCCTTGGTCGAAGCCTTCGACGGTCAATCCATCGATTTCTTTGGCGCCTTGAGAGCTCGTGTGTACGACGACAAGGTCAGAGAGTTCATCCAAGAAATGGGCCTCGAAAACATTGGCAAGAGATTGGTCAACGTGAGAAAGGGCGAAGAAGTGTCCTTCGACGCGCCGGCTATGTCCATCGAAATCTTGCTCGAATACGGCAAAGCTTTGGAGAACGAGCAAGAAAACGTCAAGAGAGTCCAATTGGCGGATGCGTACTTGGATGGCGCCGTCTTGGCTGGTTCCGACGACACCTCCAACACCGCGATGTCCTTGAACTAAATTCAGATGGTACTGCGCGTTTAGAGAAGATTAAGGTGAAGAGAGAGTGAAAGAGAGGAGGAGGTGCGATTTCTCTCGAGAGAAGGAAAAGAGAGAAAAAAAGAGAGCGGGGAGAGAAGGAGGAGCTCAGTGGTGTGTATTGGTACGTTCCATCGTTCTCGGAAGATGGAAGTTGCTGTAGAACTAAAAACATATATACTTATTTTGAAATTAAAATGAATACAAAATAATAACTTAATCGCTTTTTAACGTTCTGCTCTTCCGCGAAGAGCGGCGGGGGCGTCGTTCTTGTCTCCTTTCTTTCGTCACAAAACAGCTCTCTTCCTGTTGTTCACCGGTCTCGATAAAGAAGAAATAAAATGTTTCAAACGCTGCCCTCCTGCGAATTGTCGTCGGTATCATCGCTGAAGGTTTCAACAGCGAACGCGAGATGTAACAGCGGCAAGCAACGCGGAAGCGTTTTCCTTCTCTTTGCGACTTCTTCTTCTTCTTCTTCTTCTTCGGAACGAAAAGATGACGACGGTGAGAAGATTTCGTTATCTGCGTCGCCGAACGAACAACACCAACAACAAAAACAGATTCGTTCATCATCGCGGCGATTAATGCTCTCCTTGACCGCGGCCTCGCTTCCGTTGATCGTTTCCTCGACGACTCTTGAAAATACTCTTTGTGTATCTCCTGTTTGGTCCTTCAAGAAGAAGAGCGTCGCACACGCGGGAGAAGAAAACACGGACAGCTCGGGACAAATCATCCAAAACCCAAAGGACTTGGGAGACGGTTTCAAGCGTTTCTACGGCGAAGCGACCTCGTCCTCTTCCTACGGTGGCTACGGCGGGTCCGATAATAACTTCGATAAGTTCAAGTATTATTTCGAAATCCCATCCAATTACGAGAAAGATACGGTGAACAAAACGGAGAAATCGACGAACGGAACCGACGCGAGGTGGGTGAACCCGAAGGATAAAAAAGCGGAGAAGGCGTATTGCATAACGTTGCCGGGGTACACAAAGCTGAAAGAGGATCGAATGGGGACTTTTGAAGATTTAGCGCTGAGCGATTACACGTTGCAAGATGCAATTTACGTTGTAGATGGGGAACCAACGATCACCGATCGATACATTGGAAAAATAGAGCCAGACGAGGAAGGCAAGGGAGGCCGTCCCGGGCAGTTATACGCGGATTACGATTTAGTCGGCGCGGAATCATTCGGGCATATTTTTGCCACGATCACCGTGTACGGAGGGAGGTTATATTCATTGTTCGTGTGGGTGCCGCCGGGAGGGAGCGTGGAAAACGGGAAGAGAATGCGAGATAGCTACCGAACGATTGAGAACGTGAACCAAGAGCAGATGAAAGCCGATATGGAATTCTATCGACGCTCTTAAAAAAGTAGGGAAAGAAAAAAAGAGAATATAGAAAGAGAGAGTCCAATGTTGTAAATTGTATGTTCGTACTATTAATAGTAATAAAGCTGATAATGTTGTGTGTGTGTGTGTATTGGATGTATTTTAAAACGTCGTTGCGAGATGTTTTGTGTGTAGAAGCCGCCATCTTTTTCATGCATACAATAAAGTCCAAAATGAATCATGAAGCATTTTGTGTTCGAAAGAGACGATTCGATGATAATATATAATATTTTACATCAAACCGATAATCTTAAACCATGGAAATCCGACACCCAAGAAGATGGTGATGTACATGATGGACATGCCAAAGCCGATCTTCCACCAGGTACCCAAGGGAACGTACCCGGCGCCAAAAAACGGCGGCGCCGAGCCGATGCCGTAGTGCGTGGTGCATCCCATAATGTTGGAGAAGATACCCAAAATGATGGCAGAAACCAACGGCGGTGCGCCGCAGGCAATCAAGACGGACAAAAACGCCGTATACATTGCTCCAATGTGTGCCGCACCAGATGCGAAGAGGTAGTGCGAGTAAAAGTACAACAAGACGACGACCAAAAACGCCGGTTGCCAGGCCAAGCCCATACCACTGACGACTTTAACGACGGAATCCGCAAACCACGGGATCAAACCGTATTTCTGCAAGTACGAGGCCATCGCAATCAACGCGGCAAACCAGGTCAAAGTATCCCAAGCCGGACCTTCAGCCAAGCACTCTTTCCAGGAGATGACCCCGGAAACGAGCAAAATGGTCAAGCCGTTCAACGCGGCTGCAACCGAGCCGACGCCGACGGAGGCGCCAAAGACCCAAAGTAAAACGGTCAAACCGAGCGCAAAAGACATAATTTTCTCGTCACCGGACATTGGACCGAGTTTTGCAAGCTCTTCCTTAGCTTTCGCCGGCGCTTCCGGAGAATCTTTCACCTCTGGCGGGTACAAAACGTACAACACCAACGGCGCGAGGATCAAGCAAATCAAACCCGGGACGGAAGCCGCCAAGGCCCATTGACCCCAGGTAATTGTAATACCAGTAACCGCAGCGGCCAAGTTGACCGACAACGGGTTAGCTGCCATCGCAGTGATGAACATACCGGAAGTAATCGTGGACGTTTGGAAGACAGTTGTCATGACGTAACTTCCCATCTTCTTCTCGGTCTTATTCGCCGGATCGGAACCGCACGCGACGCACAACGCCTTCGCCAACGGCAAGAAAATACCCCCGGCTCTCGCCGCCAACGAAGGGATCGCCGGCGCCAAAAGTGCTTCGGAAAACACCAGGGAATACGTCAAACCCAAAGTCGAGGCACCGAACAAAGAGACGATGTAATACGCGATGCGGTTCCCCAAGCCGGTTTTAATAAAGCCTCTCGCCAAGAAAAAAGCAATCGCAATCAACCACGGAATTTCACTAGCAAACGCGGAAAAGGCCGCAGAAAACGGCAACAAACCCGTCGTCATGGATACACCGAGACCAATCATAGCTACTGCACCCAACGGTAACGGTTGCGTGATGATCCCGACAATCGTCGCCACGAACACGGCGAACAAATGCCACGCCTGCGCGGTGACGCCAGCCGGCGCCGGGCAGATCCACAAGAGTAAACCGGCCAAAACCGAATACCCGAGGTTCTTCGCGTTCGCACCTTTGCCATTCACCAAAGCCGAGTTGCCGCTCGAACTCGCCGCGGCAAACGTGACGACGTTCGCGTCGCTTTTACCCTTGGTCGAGTTGGTTTTTTGCCCTCGTCTTTTGTTGTTCAACGAACTGGCGGCGTGGTGGTGATAGTGCGCGGCAAACAACGCGAGCTGTTGGGACGTCAACCGTTTTTGTTGCGAAGAAGAGGTGGTAATTCTCGCGTTACTCTTCTCGTCGTCGGTGTTGAACGATTTTTGAACGAATCGATCGCCTCTTTTCGCGCCGTCGTGACCAACTGATGATGATGCCCCAACTTTATTCGTCTTGGTAACGTTCGATCGGGAATTCAAATTCGTCGTCGCGATGAGAGAAGAAGTACTCCTCATCGTCGTCATCATCGCAGACGGAGAAGAACTCATTCTTTTATGTATCGTTTTATATATTTGTTATTGGTTTATTCGTAGATTATTATTACACGACCTGTTGTCAGTGCGCGCTCTCGAAACAGAAAAGCAGCAACAGAATTTGTACGATGAATAATTTTTTATGAAGCACCACACATTAGGAAGAAGGTTAAAAAACGTTCGTTGAAAGTGTCCTTTTCTGTTGACGGGAGCTTTTTCCTCGGGCCTTTCAAAAAAATGCGTCATCCTCGATCTTTTTTCGTTGCGTCATCATAAAAAATTATTATTCTCTCGTCTCTTTTTCTCATCACGTCATACGTAAAACAGCCTTTCGAGTCTCTCTTTTCTTCTCATCTGTTGAAGAGAGAATAAGAGAGATTTTAGAGAGAGGGAGAGGAGTGAGAGAGAAACTTTACGCGCGGCGCGTTATATAAATAAGCGCTCCTTTTGTGCGCTTCTTCGTTCGACTGAAAAACATCGTCGTCGTCAT
>Ga0209631_10001865_pt1 | contig 25979 bp, 20 predicted proteins | sample COG_08_FD_184752 | JGI IMG/M metagenome (GOLD analysis project Ga0209631, IMG submission 184752) | Pelagic Microbial community sample from North Sea - COGITO 998_met_08 (SPAdes) (version 2) | ecosystem: Environmental > Aquatic > Marine > Neritic zone/Coastal water | place: Helgoland, sampling... | reverse complement strand
AATCCACATGACACCTATGCTTATAATTGTTCAACAAGTTCAAACGCTAATGGTGGATGCGACAGTAACCCTTGGAACAATGCCCCAGTAAACAACCACATGTCCTACTCTTTCTGTTCTTCTCAATTTACAGACCAACAGGGTAGAAGAATGCATTGCATGACAAACACATATCTTTCCAGTTGGACCTCCTATGGAGGCGGTGTATGTGGAGCACAACCTCCTGTTGCAGAATTTACTGGAACACCGCTTTATGGTGTTGGTCCAATGGTTACAACTTTTATCGACCTTTCTTCTCCAACGGCTATTATCAATTCTTGGACTTGGAAATTTGACTTAGGTGCTTCGGGCACTGTAACCTGTACAGGCTGTACGGGTGCTGACGCAACATTTGTTGGTCAAACCCCCCCAACAGATGTTACTTATACCATTCCTGGTCTTTATTCTGTTTCACTTGAAATAACAAGTGGAAATGGTAATGATAGCGAATCGAAAATAGATTATGTAGAAGTAATCAATCCACCATCTTTTTGTGACACTTTAAATGTCCAGTGGAATACTCCGGTATCAACACTTTCACAATTTTCATTTTCTGGAGCTCCAAATAATTGGATGACAGGAGCTCGATCTACAACTTTACAGTCTGCACCAGATGATTTTGTTGCAATGTCGGAAAGATTTCCAAGCGCCGGAGCTGGAACTGTAGTTGGTGGGGTTAGAATTACAATTGGGAATTTTGTTGATGATAATGCTAATTTACAATTTGCCTTAAGTATATATGATGACGCAACAGGAGCACAAATTGGTGAGCCTGACTGGTTGGCTACTGCAACTGCTGGTGGGTATTTAGGAGGCACAGGAGTGTATACTCCTGCAAATTGGTTGCCACAAGATGCCAGCTATTATACAATATGGATTCCTTTTACTAATCCGGTAACCATTCCAAGCGCATTCTTTCATGTTGAAATGTTGATATACCCGGGCGGTGAAAACACAGATAGGTTATTATTAGGTCATTCTGATGACGGTGAGGGCGAAACTGATAATTCAAATTTTGTTTGGAACAGCAATACATCAACAACTGAATCATATCAAAATGATCACGCAGTAGACTTTGACCTTGCTTTAATACCTCTTTTGGGGCCATGGAACCCACTACCGCAAATTGAATCAGCAATTTACAATTCCGTTTGTGACACAACATATGTTGAAATAACCGATACTGTTTTTTACACTCCTTTTTCAGATTTAGCTTCGGTTAAATATCAATTTTCAGATGGTCAAGTATTTACATTTACTCCACCATTTTCTGCAGAAAGAACCGTAAACACTTATTTCACTTCAGCAGGTCCAGTGGATCTTGATATAATAGCCACAAGTTTAACTTGCGGTAGAATAGACACTTTACAAACATCTTTGGTTTATCCATTCCAAACTACTCCCGATGCTGATTTTACAAAAGATCAAGCGAACCCAATTTGTAATACTCAAAATATAACCTTCACTGGCACACCTTTAGGAATGTCTGATTATACTTGGGACTTTGGTGATGGTACAGTTATGTCATCGGGCACTTCAACAACTCAAGCGCATACCTACTCTACGCCCGGAATTTACTATGTCTCATTAACTACAACCGATGAATCTCCATACGCAGCTGACACATTGTTCTTAGAACAGTTTGAAGCCGCAATACCAGGAACCTTTACGCTTGTTGATCAAGATGGTGGGGTAGATAATTATGGTATTGGCGATTGGGTTGGTGGAACATATGATATTGACGACAACGGTGAGTTTGAAGCAGTAAGCTCAAGTTGGATTGCTGGAACATTTTTCACTGCAGATGACTGGATGATTACACCTGCAATTGGACCTTTGCCAGCAGACCAAAAGCTATATTGGGAAGCATTTGCTTCCGATCCAGGTTGGCCTGATGGATATGAAGTAAGGTTATCTACTACCGGAGCGTTACCTGCAGATGTAGGCAACTTTAGTACCTTATTGTTTTCCACAGCTGCGGAATCGACAACCCCTACTAATAGAAGTGTCGATTTATCTGCTTATGCAGGTCAAACAGTATATATCGCCTTTAGGAATAATTCAACCGATATGAATATTATCGCAATTGATGATATTCTAATCGGGACAAAAGGACTGGGCTGTTCAAACACGGATCAAAAATTAGATTATGTTGAGATTATAGATTGTTCTGTAACTCTTCCAACAGCTGATGGTTCTGCAAATATTAATTCAGGATGTGCACCATTAGATGTTACATTTACAGACGTAACAACAATTGGCGATCCTGCAACTTCATGGTTATGGAATTTCGATGATGGAACTTTTTCGACTTTGCAAAACCCTCCTTCCCATACATATACTGCAACTGGAACATACAATGTGATTTTTGAGGCCTGCAACTCAGGGGGTTGTTCGACTGAAACTATAGTGATTACGGTGGATGGAATTGCAGAAGACCCAACTTATACTTATAATTCAACAATTCAATGTCAGGGTGGTACGGATATGGAAGCTATAATAACAGGGGTGCTTGGAGGTGGTTTTACTTCTGTTCCAGCTGCTGGGATTAGTTTAAACGCAACTACTGGATTTATAGATGTTTCTGCATCTACACCGAATACATATGATGTGACCTACACAACTCCTGGGGTTTGTGCAAATACGCTAATTATTTCTGTTACAATAAATGCCGATCAAGACGCTTCCTTTAATTATGTTTCAGCTTCTTACTGTGTCGGTGGAATTGATCCAACACCTACAATTACTGGAACTGCTGGTGGAACATTTACTTCACCGCTTGGTCTAAGTTTAAACCCTGGTGGGTTAATTGATTTATCTGCATCGGATCCTGGATCTTACTTTGTAACATATACTACTGCAGGTCCTTGTTCGGCAACTTCAAATCAAGCAATTACTATCGTTGCAGATGAAGATGCTACTTACACATATAGTTCAACTTCAGAGTGTCAAAGTGGAACCGACATGACTGCTGCTATTACTGGAACCCCTGGAGGCACATTTACAGCTACACCAGCTGGTCTTTCTTTGAATAGTTCAACTGGATCAATAGATGTTTCTACTTCTATGGCTAACACTTACGATGTAACTTATACAACCCCTGGAGCTTGTTCAGCTACTCGTATTATATCGGTTACAATTAACGCTGATGAAGATGCTTCATTTACATTAAGCTCTGCAAATGAATGTCAGAGTGGTACAGATGCAATTGCTACTATTACAGGAACCGCTGGAGGTGCATTTACATCTACACCAGCTGGATTAACTATTAATGCAGGAACTGGGCTAATTGATGTTTCAGCATCGACTGCTAATTCATATACTGTTACATACACAACAACTGGGGCATGTTTTGCAAACTCGAATCAAGCCATTACAATAGTTGCGGACGAAGATCCGACATATTCTTATAGTTCAACTTCAGAGTGTCAAAGTGGAACGGACATGACAGCTACAATTACCGGAACTGCTGGAGGTGCATTTACAGCTACACCAGCTGGATTGACTATTAATGCAGGAACTGGGCTAATTGATGTTTCAGCATCGACTGCTAATTCATATACTGTTACATACACAACCCCTGGAACGTGTTCTGCTTCACTAATCATTCCTGTTACTATTAATGCAGATGAGGACGCCACTTTCTCATACTTATCAGGAACATTTTGTGTGACAGGAGCAGACCCACTTGCAACAATTGCTGGAACAACTGGTGGTTCTTTTACTGCAACTGGTGGACTTACTATTAATGGAGCAACTGGATTAATTGATCTTGGTGTTTCTGGTATTGGGTCATACACTGTTACATATGCCACTGGAGGAGTATGTCCTGCCAGTTCCGATTTCGCGGTAAACATTACACTTGCCCCTGATGCAACATTTAGCTACGCGGGATCGCCTTACTGTGAAAATGGAGGAACTGCATCAGTCACATTTGATGCTGGAGCCAGTGGAGGTACATTTACAGCTTCTCCTGCTGGTTTAAGCATAAATTCTGGAAGCGGAGAAATTGATTTAAACACTTCAACACCTAATACATATACAGTATCTAATGACATAGCTGCTTCAGGAGGGTGTGCAGCTGCTAATACATCAACATCTATAACAATTGACCCAGCAGAAGATGCAACATATATATTCAGCTCTACTGAAGAGTGCCAAGGGGGAACAGACATAACCGCATCCATTACTGGAACAGGTGGGGGGACATTTACAGCCGCGCCTTCAGGGCTAACAATTAACGCAATTACTGGAGAAATTGATGTCTCTGCTTCAGTTCCTGGAGTATTTACTGTTACTTATACTACCCCCGGTACTTGCTCTGATTTCCTTGATCTTGTGGTAACAATTTCTCTGGATGAGGACGCTACCTATTCGTATAACTCTACAACAGAGTGTCAAAACGGAACTGATATGGCTGCTGTAATCACGGGGACCGGTGGAGGTACATTTACAGCCACACCTGCAGGGTTATCAATTAACGCAACTACTGGAGAAATTGATGTTTCAGCTTCTACAGCTGATACTTATGACGTCACATACACAACTCCTGGAATCTGTTCTGTTTCTTCTATTATATCAGTTACTATCAGTGGAGATGATGATCCTTCATTCTCCTATTCAGCAGGAACTTTTTGTTTAACTGCAATAGATCCGGAAGCAACTATTACAGGAACAGGTGGAGGTACATTTACTGCAACAGGAGGCCTAACGATTAATGGAACAACTGGAGAAATTGATCTTGATGTACCGGGTATTGGGTCATACACTGTTACATATGTCACTGGAGGTGTTTGCTCTACAAGCAGCGATGCTGCGATTAACATAACCACATCTCCTGATGCAACATTTAGTTATATTGGAACTACATATTGCGAAAATGGAGGAACCGCTGTAGTAACCTTTGGCGGTGGAGCAAGTAGCGGAGTCTTTTCAATTCTGCCTGCTGGGTCGGGGCTAAACTCATCGACGGGAGAAATTGATCTTTCATTGTTACCCCCTGGGGGGTATACCGTGTCAAATGACATAGCTGCTTCCGGAGGGTGTGCTGCTGCCAATGCAACTGCGCCTATAACAATTACCGCACTGGATGATGCTGGAATCAGTTATAGCTCAACTGGTTATTGTCAGTTAGACGCGGATCCAATTCCTACGATTAATACAGGCGGAGGAGTCTTCACTTCGACACCAGCTGGACTTATCCTTGATGGCGAAACAGGAGAAATTGATGTATCTGTTTCAGCTATTGGAATTTACACTATAACATATACCACTGCAGGGACTTGTCCGAACAGTTCAAATGCATCCATTACCATCTCAGCTGATGATGATGGCACATATACATTAAGTTCAGTTTCTGAATGTCAAAATGGAACTGACATTACTGCTACAATTACGGGAACACTTGGCGGTACGTTTACAGCCACACCTGCAGGATTAGCAATTAACGGAACTACTGGATCAATTGATGTCTCTGCTTCAGTAGGAGGTTTATACACCGTTACGTATACCACAACAGGTATTTGCCTTGCAACATTAGATATTGAAGTAACTATAGCGGATAATGACGATGCTACATTTAACTATGCCGCTGCATCTTACTGTCAAGCGGATGTGGATCCTACACCAACAATCACGGGAGAACCTGGAGGAGCATTTACTTCATCACCTGCTGGATTAGTCGTTGATGGTGTTACTGGGTTAGTTGATTTATCTGCATCTACAATAGGTACCTACACAATCACATATACCTCAGTCGGACCATGCGTTACATTCACAAACGTAACTTTCGATGTAACTCCATTTGATGACCCAACATTTAGTTATTTGGCAACAACCTATTGCACGGGTGCGGGAACTGAAACTCCATCAATAACTGGTGTAACTGGAGGTGGCTTTGCTGCATCTCCTGCAGGAAGTGGAATTGACCCCGTTACTGGTTCAATAGACCTTTCAACGGCAACACCAGGAGTCTACGACATCACTTATACAACTGTTGGTGCTTGTTCTTCTTCTTCTATGGTAACCATAACAGTAACCTCAACCCCAAATATTGCTGTCATTTCAGATACAACCGTTTGTGGTTCATTAACACTGCCTGTAATTTTAGGGAGCGGACTAAGTGGAACTGAGTCTTATTATGATGGTAATGGAGGGTCAGGGATCGCTTACTCAGATGGTTCAATCATTACAAACTCTGTGATATTATTTATTTATGATGCGAATGGAACATGCTCCGATGAAACTTCGTTTGCAATAACGGTAGATGCTACTCCAACCACATCGAGTGCTGGTCTTGGTCAGACTGTTTGTGACACTGTAGGCCTTGTTACTTTAGAGGGAAACAGTCCGGCTATTGGCACAGGTTTATGGACCGTTTTTTCCGGAAGTGGTACTTTTGTTGATGATTCTGATGGAGTAACAGATGTTTCAGGCTTAACCATTGGTGACAATGAATATATGTGGACAATTTCAAATGGTTCCTGTGCTTCATCATCGTCCAATGTAATCATCACAATGGAAGAATGTTTAGCTACTTCTGCAGTCAATCTTTTAATACCCTCTGGATTTACACCTGATGGGGATTTAGTAAATGACGATTGGGAATTGGTCGGGATAAATCAATACCCAAATTGCCAGGTAGAAATCTTTAATAAATGGGGAAATAGTATCTTTACTTCCACCGGCTATACAACAGCTTGGGATGGAACAGTTAATGGAAGTCCGCTTCCTGTAGGAGCCTTTTATTATATAATCCATCTAAACGACGGAAGTTCAGATCCATTAAAAGGAACAGTAACCATCATTAAATAAGTTCAGCTATGAAAAAGATTATATTAAGTTCAATACTTGTAGTTTCAATAGGAAGTCTAACCAGTCAACAACTTGGTCAATATAGCCAGTATATTAACAATCATTTCTTAATGAATCCGGCAGCGGTTGGGGCTGAAAATGGATTAGATATTAGTCTTGGCTTCCGAGAACAATGGGTTGGAATAGATAATGCTCCTCAGAATTACTACTTAAGTGTTAACTCTACATTAAACCTAAACGGAAAAATAATTGGTAACGCATCGCTAAGAACAGGGTCTTCAGAAATTATTCCCGAAACCCCTACTGAGCAAATTAAATTAAAACATGGGATTGGAGGATTTGTAGCTGCAGACAACTATGGGCCATTTAAGAAAATTACTGGAATGTTGGCATATGCTATTCATTTACCCATCACAAATAAATTTCATTGGTCGATTGGATTGAACGCGGGGATGTCAAATTTAAACTTTGATAGAGATCAAATTACCTTGGCAGAAAGTTCGGACAACACGTTTAACGCTTTTGCAGCTAATCAAGGTAAGATAAATTATGTTGATATGAACGTTGGAACTTATGTCTATAACAGCGAATTTTTTATGGGTTACTCGTCAAACCAAATGATGCAAAATAAGATTTATTTTGGGGGTGTACCGACAAACGGGAAGTTGAATATTCATCATTTTTTAATGGGTGGATATCATTTTAAAATTTCGGATAAAATGAAGTTAACCCCAGGGTTCTTAGTAAAATACATGAATCCTGCTCCAGTCTCTTTAGACTTTACTGCAAAATTAACGTTTGATGATACATATTTTGGTGGGTTTTCATTTAGAAATGGAGATGCTTTAATTGTAATGTTAGGAGCGAAATTCAACGACATGTTCCGCATTGGTTATTCCTTTGACTACACGCTTTCTAATCTTTCTGATTATAATTCTGGAGGTCATGAAATTATGATCGGCATCCTCATTAAATAAACAAATAATGAAACTTGTGAGTTTTAGCTTTTTAGCACTTTCCTTTTTCTTTGGAATTGCGCAAGAGGAAATTATTACATATGGTGAAGCTTCTCAGCTAGCGCCATCCGTCAATTCATCCCAAGATGATATCATGCCCTTAGTTTCTTCCGATGGTCAGACTTTATTTTTTGTGCGAGATGCGGGAGAAGAATCCAAAAATGATCAAAATATTTTTCGTGCAAAAAAAACAGAAAATGACTGGGGAAAAGCAACAATTAAAACCAGTCATCTAAACAACAAGAAAAATAATGCGGTAGTTGGATTTTCTAAAGATGGTAATACGCTTTATTTAGTCGATGCATACGAAAAAGGTGAAGATGACAATTACGGGATTGCTCTTTCAAAATTAAGTGGTAAAAAATGGAGCAAACCAAAATATATTGAAATACCAGGGTTAAATTATATAGCCAATCATTTTTATGGGTTTTATGTTAATCCTGATGAAAACGTTATGTTAATTTCTATGGTCTCAGAAAATGGGAAGGGCAAGGAGGATTTGCACATTTCACTCAAAGAAGGGGATACTTGTTGGTCAACTCCAAAATCATTAGGTGAAAACGTAAATTCTGAGGGCTATGAAATGTCGCCATTTTTAACAACTGACAATAACAGGATCTATTTTTCGAGTAATGGTTTTGGTGGCGAAGGTGATGCTGACATTTTTTATATAGATAAGCTTGGTGATGATTGGTTTACATGGAGCAACCCCATAAACCTAGGCGCGAATGTGAATTCAACAGGCTTTGATGCTTATTTCTCAATCGGACAAGATAATCTTGGTTATTTTTCGAGTAACCGAAATGATGGTCAAAACGACATTTTTACTACACAAATTATAATTGAAGTAATTGGTGAAGAACCCCTAGTTGAAGAAGTCGTTATTGAAGAACCCGTGGCGGAGGAACCTGTGGTGGAAGAAGTCGTTATTGAAGAACCCATAGCCAAAGTCATTGCTGAAGAACCCGTGGTGGAAGAACCTATTGAAACAGAAACGAAATCTCAAGAAGCTATTTATACGGTTCAGGTTGCTGCTTATAAAAACGCTTCAAATTATGATGCTAGTCACTTAGTTAGTTTTGGAAGAATTGAAAAAGTAATCCTGGATGATGGTATTACTAGATTTACTTTAGGTGAATTTAAAACACTGAATGAAGCTCTTCAATACAAAAAGCAGGTAAGAAGCAAAGGTCAGCCAGATGCATTTGTAATCATGTATTCTGAAGGTAAAAGAACCTATCCCGAATTAGATAATGGGTCTAGTTCAGAATAAATTACGAAACCATAACCGCCGTTTTTTGCAAGGCTGCAAATTTGTAGAATTAAAAATTTTGACTTGAAAAAGTTCAAGTTTTACCTTTCTATATAAACAGCATTATTAGCCTGCTCTTTTTCAAAAGGTTCTTTAGAACTAGTAGATTAAGTAATGCTCTTTCTTTAATTGGTTTCAAAATATTCATTGTGCCGATTTAAACTGCTTTAAGAACCGTAAATCATTTTCGAAGAAATGACGCAAATCGTTTACTTGGTATTTAAGCATCGCTATTCTTTCGATTCCCATTCCAAATGCAAACCCCGAATAAATAGAGCTATCAATGCCGCAGTTTTCAAGGACATTTGGGTCAACCATTCCACACCCCATAATCTCAAGATATCCTGAATTTTTACAAACATTACAGCCTTTTCCAGAACATATTTGACAAGAGACATCCACCTCTGCACTTGGTTCCGTGAAAGGAAAATAAGAGGGGCGTAATCTAATCTCGGTTTCTTCACCAAACATTTCTTTTGCAAAATAAAGTAGTGTTTGTTTTAGGTCAGCAAATGAAACATCTTTCTCTATATACAATCCTTCTAATTGGTGAAAAATACAGTGTGCCCTAGCGGAAATAGCCTCATTTCTAAACACTCTTCCTGGTGAAATAGTTCGAATTGGAGGTTCTGACTCCTCCATTACTCTTACCTGAACAGAAGAAGTGTGTGTTCGAAGAGCGATATCCTTATCAATAAAAAAAGTATCCTGCATATCTCTTGCAGGATGTTCTTCTGGAAAATTTAAGGCGGTAAAGTTATGAAAGTCATCTTCTATTTCAGGGCCTTCAGATATAGAAAAACCAATTCTAGTAAAAACGTCTAGGATGTCTTTACGAACAATAGACAATGGGTGCCTTGAACCTAGTTCAAAAGGCTCACCAGACATACTTAAATCAAGATCCCCTTTGGTAGATTTAGAATTTCCGATACTTGCTTTTAAATCAATTACCTTGTCTTGAGTAGCTTTTTTTAACACATTAATCTTTTGTCCAAATTCCTTTTTGTGTTCGATAGGAACATTGCGAAATTCCGCTAATAACCCAGTTATTAGTCCTTTTTTCCCAAGCATTTTAATTCGAAACGCTTCAATTTCATTTGGGTCGGAAGAGTTAAACGAATTAACTTCATCCATTATTGGATCGACCTTGTTCAACATGTTTGGGTTCTTTTATTTAATTATTTCCATGGATAGTACAACTACATCCTCTAGAGGTCTGTCTCCAGGTGCAGTAGCTGTTGTACCAATTTTGTTAATTACCTCCATCCCTTTTATTACTTCGCCAAAAACGGTATACGCATTGTCTAAAAATGGAGTTCCACCATTTGTAGTATAGTCTTTCAATTGCTCATCTGCAAATTTAAAAGGTATGAAGCCAGCTAAAGCCAGAGGTTTAATTTCTTCTGTCAAAACCTTAATAGCGTCCTGCGCTTCCTCTCTTTTTGACGGATCTGATCCTATTTTCTGAGCTTCTTGAAGTCGAGCCATATATGCTGCGTTTTCTGGAGCTTGGATAAATGCTTGCATCAAACCATTTTCCTTTTGTCTATTTTGCTGAACTTCCATTTGTTCCAGTTCCTCCTTTTGATACGCTTTCCCGGTAACAACATAAAACTGAGAGCCACTTGACCTTTTTTCAGGATTAACATTGTCCCCTTGTCTTGCAGCACACAACGCCCCTTTTTTGTGATAAAGGCTACTCTTAATTTCGGCTTCTATTGTATATCCTGGTCCGCCTTCGCCCAAAGCAATTCCTGCAGCAGCCCCTTTAGAATTAGGATCTCCTCCTTGAATCATAAAGTCTTTAATAACTCTATGAAATAGCGTATTATCATAAAAACTTTCATTAACCAATTTGATAAAATTCTCTTTATGTTTTGGAGTTTCGTTGTACAAAGCGATTACTACATCACCATGCGATGTTTTTATCCTGACTTTGGTCGCGTTTTCACTCTCTTTTTCTATTTCCTCAACTTTTAGAGAACTTTTTTGTGAATTATTCGTATCCTTTTCTGTTTCTGCAGAAACACCGCAGGCTGCTAAAAACGACACTATTACTGTAAGAATCACCGTGTTTAATCTTTTAACTTGACTCATATATTATATTTTAATAACTTTGTTTTTTTGCAAAGTAAATGAATTTGCAGAAATATTTGAGATAAAAACATATTATACTATGAAAATCCACCTTAGAAATACATTTTTATTTACAGCATTAATCGTTTTGGTTTTTTCTTTTACTAGCTGTTATAAGAAAAAAGACACGATTGCTAATGTAACTGTAATTCTTTCGAACGGCATGGTGCCATGGGAAGGGGCTGAAGTTCGTCTTTTCTATGGCACTAGTGCTGATTCCGCTAGAATTGATAAAATAGCGACTACAGGCGGCGGCGGAACAGCAACTTTTAATTTTAATGAGTTATATAAGTCAGGTCAAGCAGGTTTTGCTGTATTAGACATATATGTTCAAGGTGTTCTTGTTGGAATTATTAAAATTGAAGAAGAAAAAACTTCAGAAGAAACTGTAGTTCTCTAAAACTTTTGATGAAAATACTCGATGATGGCTTCTTTCATCATTAAATCTTGCTCCATGTCATTGAGGTGGGGCATTTTTTTTATGTTTTCGTAATGTGGCCAACCATCTTCATCTCTTCCCAAAAACTCATAATATCCTGCTGGTTCTAATACCGAACAAACAGCAATATGCATCACGTCAACTTTTCTATCTTTGGATAGCTTTTGAAAACCTTTATTTAACTCTTGAACGCCTATCATGAATAGTATGGACTGCATATCCAATATTTCACCAAAATGTTCTGAAACTTTTTCAACTGTTTCTCTCCACTTTTTTTCCAACTCAAAATTCATACTGCAAAAGTAGGAATAATTCATCCATAGCGGAAAAATTAAATTTATATTGCGCCATTAAAACGCAAAACCATGTATAATAATATCCTCTCAGAGTCCAACGGCGCAATTCATAAAATAATCATTAATCGTCCAAATCAACTGAACGCATTGAATAAAGAAACGATCGATGAATTAGGCCAAGCACTTCAATTAGCCGAAGAAAGCAATGAAATAGAAGTTATTATTCTTACAGGTTCTGGAGAAAAAGCTTTTGTAGCTGGTGCAGATATTAAAGAGTTTGCAGATTTTTCTATTGAAGAAGGAAAACTTCTTTCTGCTCAAGGGCATCAAAAACTGTTTAATTTGGTTGAAAACCTTTCTACTCCAGTAATTGCTGCCGTAAATGGCTTTGCACTTGGAGGTGGGCTGGAGTTAGCCATGGCATCTCACATTAGAATCGCTTCGGATAATGCCAAATTAGGGCTCCCTGAAGTTTCCTTAGGGGTTATTCCTGGCTACGGAGGGACGCAAAGGCTTTCCCAGCTTGTTGGAAAAGGGAAAGCCTTTGAACTAATACTATCTGCTGGAATGATGTCTGCTGAAGATGCTGAGAAATGGGGGCTTGTTAACCAAGTGGTTACTTTAGAGAAATTGATGCCAACTTGTGAAAAACTTGCAGGAAAGATTGCCCGTAATTCTCCGAGAGCAATATCCAGTGCTATAATCTCAGTAAACGCACAATATAAAGAAGGTGTTGACGGTTATAAAACTGAAATATCGGAGTTTGGAAAATGTTTTGGTACTGAAGATTTCAAGGAAGGTACAACTGCTTTTCTTGAAAAAAGGAAGCCTGAATTTACAGGTAAATAGACCTCTTTTTCCTTTTTAACAAAAAAGAGGTCTTTAGAAAACACTAAACAATAATTCATGTTATATCTCTAACGATATGACATGTTAATAATATAGTGTTAACAGTTCTTGATTCCTGATCTCATTTGAAGAACAGATATTTGTTTCTTTGAAGGTTAGAACAATGAGTACCATAAAAAAATTAGCTGGGCAAACAATTATCTACGGCGCAAGCAGTATGATTGGAAGGTTCCTTAACTTTTTATTAACACCTATTTACACCTTTTCTGCCATTTTTACGGCAGAGCAATTCGGCATCATCACAGAGATGTATGCTTATGTAGCATTTCTTGTGGTATTTCTAACCTACGGAATGGAAACCGCTTTTTTCAGGTACTCTACCTTAAACAAAAAAGAGGGTGAAAAAGTATATGCAAACGCTCTTTATTCCTTAACCAGCACAACAGCCATTTTCGTTTTATTAACAATTATTTTTTCTCAAAATGTTGCAGATTGGATGCACTACCCTGATCATTCGGAATACATTGTTTGGTTTGCAATTATTGTCGGGCTAGACGCTCTTGGAGCGGTGCCTCTTGCTAAACTGCGACAACAAGGCAGAGCAAAACGATTTGCTGTAATTCAGTTTGCAAATGTAGGAACCAATATTCTGCTAAATTTACTTTACATAGCTTTAATCTACAGTACCCACTTAATAGAAAATGGCGGGGTTGAGTTAAGTAGTTTTGACTGGTTAGTAAATATTGTATACAACACTGACACCGGCGAGCTAAATGGGGTTTTTAAATTAGTTTATGATCCGAAAACTGGCGTTGGATATGTTTTTATCGCCAACCTTATTGCTAGTATTGTTAAGTTTTTATTACTTACTCCGATCATGAATTTTAAAGGTACGTTTGACTGGAAACTACTCAAATACATGTGGTGGTATGCTTTCCCAATGTTGTTCGTTGGTTTAGCAGGAATTGTAAACGAAACTCTTGATAGGAGCATGCTTAAAAGAATACTAACCACTCAGTTTATGGAGGAGGGTCAATCAATAACCGATGCCACGGAAAACGCTTTAATTCAACTTGGAATATATGGTGCGAATTACAAAATAACAATGTTTATTTCAATGTTTATTCAAGCCTTTAGATATGCTGCCGAACCCTTTTTCTTCAATCAGGAAAAAGAAAAAAACTCAAAACATGTTATAGCTAAGGTAATGACCTATTTCGTTATTGTAGTAATTGTTATGTTTTTAAGTTTGGACCTCTTTTTGCCTATATTAAAATATTTCACGCCTAATCCAACATACTGGATAGGTTTGGAAGTGGTTCCTATTTTACTATTAGCAAATGTCTTTTTGGGAATTTTCGTAAACCTTTCTATTTGGTATAAACTTTCGCAAAAAACGAATTACGGAGCTTACATTTCCATTATGGGGGCAACTATAACCATCGCAATCAACTTTATTTTTATTCCAGTTTATGGATATCTAGCTTCAGCATGGGCTACGTTAGCTTGCTATGGAACAATGATGCTAGTTTCTTATTTCTTAGGACAGAAACACTATCCAATTCCATATAATTTAAAAAAGATTGGAACCTACCTTGGCTTTGGAACTATGTTGTTTTTAATTAAAGTCCCTTTTGAGGCTTATGTAAGTTATGCGTGGTATGTTTATTTATACCACTTTGCATTAATCATAATTTTTATTGCGATGGCGTATTTTTTAGAAAAATCCGCGAAAAAAGAGGTACTTTCACAACCTTAATTTTGAATATGAAAATTGAATTAATAAATAAATCGAAACACGCTACACCAACTTACTCTACAAATCTCTCCGCTGGGTTAGATTTAAGAGCGAATTTGGAAGAGGCTGTTGTATTAAAGCCACTTGAAAGAAGTTTAATAAAAACAGGGTTATTTATCGCTTTACCTGAAGGGGCAGAGGCACAGGTTCGTCCTAGAAGTGGTTTAGCTTACAAAAAAGGAATCACCGTCCTTAATTCACCTGGAACTATTGATGCAGATTATAGAGGTGAAATAGGAGTTATTCTTGTCAATCTTTCTGACACAAATTTTGTTGTTGAAGATGGTGAAAGGGTGGCGCAATTAGTAATTGCCAAACATGAAGTTGCTGAATGGGTAAAAGTGGAAGATTTGTCACAAACCGAAAGAGGGATAGGAGGGTTTGGAAGTACAGGAGTTAAATAAAAAAATAAAAAGATGAAGATTATAGTACCAATGGCAGGAAGAGGATCACGGCTAAGACCGCATACATTAACCGTTCCGAAGCCACTTATTCCTGTTGCAGGAAAACCAATTGTTCAAAGACTGGTAGAAGACATTACTAAGGTATGCGGAGAGCCTGTGGACGAAATAGCATTCATTATTGGAGATTTTGGTGATAAAGTAGAAAAAGACTTAATAAAAGTTGCAGAAGGATTAGGTGCGAAAGGGACAATCTATCATCAAGAAGAAGCACTAGGAACTGCGCATGCAATATTATGTGCTAAAGAATCATTAACAGGAAACATCGTTGTTGCCTTTGCAGATACGCTCTTTAAAGCTGATTTTACTTTAGACACTTCTACAGATGGCATCATTTGGGTAAGCCAAATTGATGACCCAAGTGCTTTTGGGGTTGTAAAGCTAGATGATGATAAAGTAATTACTGAATTCGTAGAAAAACCAGAAACTTTTGTATCTGACCTTGCAATAATAGGTATTTACTACTTCAAAGACGGAGAGTTTTTATCTAATGAGTTACAGTATTTAATAGATAATGACATTAAGGAAAAAGGAGAGTTTCAGCTTACTAATGCTTTGGAAAACATGAAGCAAAAAGGAACAAAATTCAAAACTGGAGCTGTTAGTGAATGGTTAGATTGCGGAAATAAAAATGCCACGGTATATTCAAACCAACGTGTTCTTGAGTTTGAAAAAGACACTAACAATGTCTCAGATAAAGCTAATATTGAAAACTCCGTAATTATTCAACCTTGCTATATCGCTGAAAATGCTAGAATTAAAAATTCGGTAATAGGACCTCACGTGTCGATTGGAAACAATACAGTTATAACCAACTGTATTATTGAAAACAGCATCATACAAAATGACAGCGTCTTAACAGGAGCCGCTTTTACCGAAAGTATGATTGGCAATAAAGCAACTTACCAGGTGAATAATAAGGCTTTAAGCATTGGGGATTATACCGAAATAAGTGAATAAATTGGGTAAGCTGTTCTTCATATTGTTTTTTCTAATTGGACTCTCCGGTTGCCATGCTAAAAAAAGCACTTCTGCAGAAAAAGGAGAGAAAGGCTTCTTGTCAGAAAAGAAAGAAATTGCTTTAAAACATCTATTAATAAAAGCAACTACTGAAAAGGTACTGGGGAATTATGAAGAGGCTGAAAAAATTTACTTAGAATGCCTCCAAATAAATTCAAAAAGCGCAGTAACCTGCTTTGAGCTATCTGGGATATACTTATTTAAACATGCTGAAGAAAAAGCAATCGAATATGCGGAAAAAGCAGTAATTTATAATTCAAGCAACGGCTGGTACAAAACGAACCTGGCGGTTATCTATCAAGAGTCAAAACTTTACGAAAAAGCTGAAGGTTTATATAAAGAATTAATCACGCTATTTCCCGAAAGAAGTGAATATCATTTTACGCTAGCGGAAGCTTATTTATACCAGGGCAAGATAAACGAAGCGCTAGAAGTTTATGATGCGATTGAAAAGATATTAGGTCCATCAGCTGACTTAATTATTCACAAACATAAATTGTATTTAAGACTAGGCGAATCTGATAAAGCAATTGCTGAAATACAAAAATTGATAGACCAAAACCCTGCGAATATTGATTATTATAGATTACTAGCAGATTTGTACGAAAACGAAGGTGATGAGTCAAAGGCTCTGGAGATTTATAATAAAGTCTTGAAGATTGATCCTTCAAATGGTACGGTTCATTTGTCTTTGTACGAATACTATCGCTATCATGGAAATCAGGATAAAGCATTGTCCGAATTGACATTAGCATTTGAAAATTCGACAGTTCACATCGATACTAAAATGCAAATCATGTTGCAGTTTTTTACGAATTCCGAAAGAAATGAAAAAGTTAAAACTCAAGCATATGTATTAGCTAACATACTTGTCGATGTTCACTCAAACGAAGCAAAAAGTTTCTCTATGTATGGGGATTTTTTATCTCGCGACGGAAAACTAAAAGAAGCACTTCAGATGTTTAAGAAAGCAGCCAGTCTGGACAGCGGAAAATTCCCTATTTGGAGTGAAATTGTCTTTTTAGAATCGGACTTGAAAGAGTTTGAATTATTGGAAAAGGATACTCAGTCCGCACTTGAAGTTTTCCCTACACATCCAACTTTTTACTTTTTCAACGGGATTGCTAATATTAAACTCAAAAACTATGATAAAGCTATTACATCATTACTAGCAGGAAAAGAAATGGTCTTTGATAATGCACAGCTTCAGGCTGAATTTTTTCAGTATTTAGGTGATGCTTACCATGCAAAAAATGAGCATATAAAATCAGATGAAAGTTATGAAAGGTCATTGGAGCTTAATCGATATAATCCATATGTATTAAATAATTACAGTTACTACCTTTCGCTGAGAAATGAAAAATTAGCGCTAGCCGAAACTATGGCAAAAGAAGCGAATAACCAGGTTCCTGATAGTCCAAACTTCATAGACACATATGCTTGGGTACTGTTTTTAAAAGGCAACTATCAAGAAGCAGAAACACTCCTTGAAAAGGCTATAGCCCTGAGTGCAACTGAGAATGGAACAATTTTAGAGCATTTTGGTGATGTCCTTTTTAAACTTAATAAAATAGAAGAGGCAATTAGTTCTTGGGAAAAAGCAAAAGATGCTGGAGGAGCATCACAACTTGTTGGGGAGAAAATACTTAAGAAAGAATACATAGAACCAGTGGCAGATTAGACGTGACAAATTTTAGAAAATATACAATATTACTTTGCGCAATTGCATCTCTTTATTCGTGCAGCGGTAGAAAAAAAACGATAGATGGTGAAAAACTCAAAAATCATTCGCCAAAATATCTAACAGACTCTCTCTCAAAAACAGAATTTGATTACACTTGGTTAAGAACAAAAGGAAATGCCGTTGTTAATTTTCAAGGTGACAAAAACACCCTTAAAGTGAATTTTAGAATTCGTAAAGACAGCGCAATTTGGACGAGTATTTCAAAAAGTACGATACCATTGCTAAACGCCTTAATTTCCGCAGATTCATTAAAGTTTCTAAAAAAAATTGATGGGAAACAATACTATTTAGGGGGGTATGACGAAATAAACGATTTATTCAACCTAGATTTCAATTATCTTCTTTTACAAGACGTCCTCTCAGGAACTGCAATTATGTTCGATTATGAAGGCAAGTACAAGTCAAAAATAGAAAATGGCATGTATCTGTTATCTTCGGATAAATCGAAAAAAATAGAAAAATTGCTAAAAAAAGGAAAAGGTAATCGAAAGCATTCATTGTTTTATCGGTGTTGGATAGAGCCATCAAATTTTAAATGCGCAAAAGTGGAAATAAATTTTTTGTCTGATAGTAGTGAACTAGAGGTCAATTATTCTGATTGGATTGATGTCGACGGACAGAGTTTTCCTGAAAAATCTTCAATTTATTTTACCACTCCTTACGATACTTTATCGTTAGAGATTAACTACAGTAATAAGGTTAAGATAAACGAACCGCAAAAAATGTCATTTAAAATTAACGATAACTATTCTCCCTTTGAACTAAATGAGAATAAGTAAAGGCATAGCATTGATGATTTTTCTGATTGGCTTTTTGACTTCTTTCGGTCAAAATAAAGATAAATTGAAACAAAAAGAAAGAGAGCTAAAAAACAAGATTTCTAATACTAAGTCTCTAATCAAAACCGCTAGAAACTCTCAACAGATGACTATAGCGGAATTAGGAATAATTAACCATCAAATTGCTTACCGAGAAGAATTGGAAGCAAATTTGAATTATCAAATGCGGAAATTAGATGAGCATTTAAACAGCCGCAAAAAACAAATATTATCTCTCGAAAATAATTTAAAGGAGTTAAAGGATGAGTATGCCAAAATGCTTCAATACGCATATAAAAATCGGAATACAGAATATCAATTAATCTATATATTTTCTGCCGAATCTTATACTAAAGCCTACCATAGGATGCAGTATATTAAACAGTATAAAGACTATAGGAAAAAACAAGTGGAAAGAATAAAAGAAACGAAAAATCTTTTAAACGAAAAAATAACGGAACTAGAGATAAAAAAGCGAGAAAAGAAGGGTTTAAAAACTATCCAAAAAACAGAAAAGATACGTTTTTTAGAAGATAAACAAACTCAACAGATATTGCTGTCTCGTTTAAAACAAAACGAACAGCAGCTTAAAAACAAGTTAAATAAACAAAATCAAGAGAGAAAAAATTTGGCTTCTGCTATCCGCAAAGCAATAGAAAAAGAATTGGAGAAAGCAGCACTTTTAGAGAAAAAATCCGATTTTAAAATTACTCCAGAAACTGCCGCCTTAGCCAAGTCCTTTGCAACTAATAAAGGTAGATTGCCTTGGCCAGTTGCTAAAGGAGAAATAACTGGAAAGTATGGTAAGCATCAACACCAGGTAGTTAAAACAGCAACAATTGAAAATAAAGGAATTGATATTACAACAATAAAGGGAGCAGATGTAAGGACAATTTTTGGCGGAAAAGTAACAAGTATATTTATAATCCCGGGGGCCGGAAAAGTTGTAATGGTTAGTCACGGAAACTATCGAACTGTATATGCCAACCTAAAAGATGTAATTGTCGAGAAAGGGGACGAATTAAGCACCAAAGAAGTGCTCGGGACACTACTGCCCTCTGAAAATGGTAATGTTTCAGAAGCTCATTTGGAAATATGGAAAATCTCAACTGGAAATATGGATACCGTGGACCCATCACTTTGGATTTATAGGTAGTCACATAACCATTACTTCAATATCCAAATTCCTTAATGGATTGTTGTGATACTTTTTCATACTTTTTACTCTAGCTATAATAATGTTTCCTCTATCCATCTGTTTCGAAACGATCGAATTGACTTTTAAAGATATATACCCTAACTTGAAACCTTCAAAATATACTTCCACAGCATTTTTGTCAAAGATGTGGCTATGCTCTCTTCTCAATTCAATTCTACTATTATGTTTAATCCTGTGATAAATATAAATCATATCGTAATAGGATAATTCTGCCACGTTTGTAAGCAATCCAAGGTTTGGCAGTGCTTCTGCTACTTTCAAAGAAGAAATATTATTTATTTGTATCATAATTATTTTGGATATTATTGGTTATGCAGCTAATAATTGTTCATTTAGAATAATCGTTTGACCCAGCTTATTCTTCAAATTAATTTCACTTATTTCATCATCATTAGATAACAATTCATTTGTAATTAGCTCGGAAACATCAATTCCATTGATTATTGGTATTTTACCAATCAAATTATTGAGTTCATTAAAATTGATGCTGATGTTTGTAAAATAACTTTTACCCCCTTTAAAAACTTTGCAAGCAAGTAATAAACCATCATCGTTTCGTTCATATACGATGAATTGAATTTCCATTTTACTCCCTTTTGTTAATGATGATATTGTTTTCATATTCCGTATTGTTAATTATTACAATACAAATATTAGCGATTACTACGTAATGTATTTACGTAGTAATTATCTTCCCGCTTTATGCAAGGAATGAAATAAGAAAAAGCTATTGAAAAAGGCAAAGAAAGTTACACCTGCCTGTGTTTCTAAGGTATCATCGCCTAAAAAGCTTAGTAAGCTAATAATTAAAAAAGCACCATAAATATATCTATCCTTGAATACCTTGAAGATAGGATATGTAAATGAAATAATCCAAATCAACAAGCCAACAAATCCAAATGCTATAAAAAGTGTTAAGAACTGGTTATGTCCTCTTTTTCTATTTTCAGGAGCAAGCCTTGAGTTTAGCTCTATATACTTATCTTCAAAGGCATCTGGAACATCTCCCGTTCCAACTCCTAGCCAAAAGTTATCTTTTACAATTAGTATTCCTGCGCTTGAAAAATTGAGTCTCTGCGTAACAGAATGTCCATTTGAACTAAATCCGCTCTCCTTATTTTTGAATTCAAAAAATATTTGATATAGTCTTTGTTTGATGCTTGATAGTTTAATACAGCTAGTCAAGCCCGATTCAATTTCGGAGACTTCTTCGCTAGTAAGTTCCAAAACACCTTGCTTATCCTTCCTAAGCCCTTTAGAGGTAATATATCGATATATGGTTCCGGAGATTGGTTGGGCTTTTTTATCAATCGAATCAAAGTGATAATCGCTTTTCGAATTCCATGTTTTTTCCACTTCAGTTGGGCAAACATACAGCCACAAATAATACCCATTCTCAGTTACTAAACTGGTTGTATCGTGCATATATCTTTCTCCTGCCGGTGTATGGGTTTCTAAAGATTGAAAAACAACATTATCCTTGATTTGAGAATAATCATTATAAGAATTCATTACGTATAATATCACAAAAACAAGAAATCCAAATCCTGCTGATCCAGATAGTAGTTTAACCCTTATAGAAGACTGCGCTATTACTATGCATATCACTGAATAGGTAAATATTAAAATTAGGACAATTAAGCCCGTACCCGAAAGAATGTAAAGAAAATAACAGAACCAAAAACTCACAGAAACTGTTACCATTTGGAACACCTTTCCTTTTTTAAAGAAATAGTAAAATAATAAAACTATTGCCAAACAAATTAATAAACTTAAACGAATATGAGATATAAAAAAAGAAATGTTACGGACATCTGTTATATCTTCCTTTATCGAAAAAAACTCCAAGTATGCGCCAAAACTTAGCAAGGTGCTTACTAGCAATCCGGCTACAAATACAGCAACAATTAACTCGTACATTCGCTTTGAAAATGCCGGAATAGATCCAATTACAATTGGAAAACTTAAGAGGGGGAGTTTTCTTACTATATCATGAAAGGCATAGTCGTAATCTCTAGTGTTAAAAAGCCAAATTACATGCACAAGAAAGCCTACTACCAAAATTAACGGAGCGTAACTTAGTTCCTTTATTCTTTGCCATTTAGCTAAATAATTACCCTCCAGAACCCAAGCTCCAGCCAGAGTTAGTGAAGAAACGCTCATCAAAAATTTTCCCGTAGAAAGGCCAATTACCAATAGCAGCAAGGCAAATATGTAGATCTTGGTATAAGGGATGTATTTACTAAACACTTTTATTTAGATTCTCCCGATAAAATAACACTGTAACGCACTTGGTTCTGTAAAACATCTTTCGCTTCTTTCATATATGGATCATTTTTGAGAGATGCTTCTACTCGTCCATTTTGGTAATAATACCGTGAAACAATTTCATTTTCAAGAAGCTCTATAATTTCATCTTTATACCGAACCATGTCTTCCTTAAGGCTTGGTTTTAATTTTGCAAAAAGAGCATTAAATTCAATTTCACAATCTCCATAGTACTTTTCTTCCTTAGCAACCTCCCTCAGTTCCTGAAGCATTTCCTCAGAATCCGTTGTGTACTCAATGTCTTTATCTCCTAAATAAGCAATAAAGTCCTTGTAATCGGTTTTTGAAAGTGAAAACGTACTTGCTGGAGGAATTTCTGAGTGGATTCTTTTATAATCTGTTGCATAATTGAATATATAATTCTTGAAAACAAGAACAGCTGTCAGCTTACTATAAACCCCAGGATCTATTTTAATTTCAGGCTCAACTCCTCGACCATCTTTTACTTGTCTGCCATTTTTTGTTGTGAAGGTTTTAATCAAGCTATCTGCTACTTCAGAGACAGAACCTTTGTCGTCTCTGTTTGCGTAATCCAACTTTTGAATGCACCTACCACTTGGCGTGTAGTATTTAGCAATTGTCAGCTTTACTTTACTCCCAAAATTTAAGTCTTTGGTTTGCTGCACTAACCCTTTGCCATAAGTTGTCATTCCAATTATTACCGCACGATCCAAATCCTGCAAACTTCCGGAAACAATTTCGCTAGCAGAGGCAGAATAACCATCAACCAAAACCACTACAGGGATTTCTTGATCAAACGGAGTGTTTAGTGTTTTATACTCTTTATTCAAATCTGTTAACCTTCCTTTAGTGGAAACCACTGTCTCTCCTTTGCTAATAAAAAAATTCACAATGTTTACAGACTCATGTAAGAGTCCTCCCCCATTCCCTCTAAGGTCGAAAACCAATTTTTTCATACCACTACTATCTTTTAAATATTTCAGCGCCTTCAAAACATCTCTACTTGCTGTACTCGTAAACGAATTTAGCTTTACATAGCCAATTTCGTTATCAACCATCCCATAATAAGGAACCGAAGGGATTTTAATTACTTCTCTAGTAATCATTGTTTCGCTAGCAACACCATCCCTTTCATATTTAACCTTTAGAATAGTTCCTGCTCCACCTTTTAAAATAGCACTCATTTCTTTCGTGGTTTTTCCAGCTACTGATTTACCATCAATCTCCATTATAATATCGCCCGCTATAATTCCTGCTTTATCAGTTGGAGAATCTTCATAGGGCTCCGAAATCACAACATGAGAGTCTTGCGTTTTTATCATTGCGCCGATTCCACCATATTGCCCAGTAGTCATAAACCGATAATCTTCTATGTCACTTTCTGGAATATAAACAGTATAAGGGTCTAGGGACCTCAGCATTGCATCAATCCCTTTTTTCATTAAATTTCCTGGCTCTGGCTCATCAACATAAAACGTATTAATGTTATCGTAAACAGATGCCATTATTCGAATATTCTTAGTTATTTCGAAATAATTATCATCATTATTATTGGAAATTAATGTAGACGTAACAGTAGTTGCGCTGATGAAAATTCCTGCTATTAGAAAAATATAAATTGACTTTTTGGTTTTGAACATAGGTTCTATTTATCTGTAATCTCTTTCGTTAAACGATTTAAAAGTAAGATTATTTTATTATCCACTATTTCTGACTGAGGAATATCTTTTCCCAGGTATATCAAAAATAGAGAAACACGTATATTTTGACTTTCTGCAGCCTTCTGGCAATCGTTTTTACGTTTACGATATGCTTCTCTTAATTTCCTTTTTATCTGATTTCTGTCAACCGCTCTTTTAAATTTTCTTTTTGGAACAGAAAACACCACTTTCAACCCTGCTTCACCGGTTTCTTTTACCCATACGATTTTAAAAGGGTAATCATTCAAATGTTTCCCTTTGTTATAAATGTGGGATATAGAGACACCACTGGTTAATCTATCCGATTTAGATAAGGTATTTTTCATGGAAGCATTTGATTAAAACAAAACAAGGTCGACTAAAGTCGACCTTGTAAATATACGCACGACACGTAATAAAATTATTTTTTCCCTTTTAAATATTGTTCAATTGCCATTGTCATTGAAGGGGCATTTGAGCTTGGTGCTTGCACATCAATTCTAAACCCTGCCTCTTCTACTGCTTTGGCTGTAGTTGGTCCAAACACCGCTATTTTAGTTCCGTTTTGGATAAATTCTGGAAAATTCTTAATCAAAGATTGAATTCCTGAGGGACTATAAAAAACCAGCATGTCGTATTTAACAGCACATAAATCAGATAGATCACTACAAACCGTTTTATAAAGGGTAGCGTTCTTAAACGCAATTCCAAATTTTTCTAATTGTTCTGGAATTACTTTTCGCTGTATATCAGAACATGGCACTAAAAAGTTTTCCTTTTTATGCTTCTTTAGTACATCCCCTAGATCTGCGGTGGTCTGTTTTCCAAAAAAAATTTTTCTTTTACGATAAACAACATAATTCTGCAAGTAATACGCAACTGCCTCAGAAATGCAAAAGTACTTCATATCATCAGGCACTGTAAATCGCATTTCCTTAGCCATTCTAAAGTAATGGTCTACCGCCATACGAGATGTCAAAATTACTCCCGTAAAATCAGACAATAAAATACGCTCTTTTCTAAACTCCTGCGCGTCAACACCTTCTACATGAATAAAAGAGCGATAGTCAACTTGTACGCTATATTTACCTGCTAAATCAGAAAATGGATTCTTTCCGCTTTTAGGCTCCGGTTGAGACACTAGAATGGTTTTAACTCCCACAATTAATTCGTTTTTAGTTAAACATTCAAAATTTGCCAACCAATAGCCCATATGTTACGACTAGAGGCAAAATTTCGAGGGTGCAAAGGTATAAAATAATATAATACCACGAAACTTTAACACCTAAGCTTTGTATAATACTTTGAGATAGCCTAATAACATAGGATCCGGCTAATAAAAACGCACAATACACCTCTCCGAGATTTTGACTTTTTTCACCCAATAGATATATATTTAAATTAGTACTGTGCGGAAAAAACAAAATTGCAACTATCCCAGGAAGTAACAAAACCCCTATTATTTGATAATATCTATAATTATAACTTTTTGCTTTTTCCAGCACATCACGAGACTCCGAAAGGTCTTTAACTAAACTGATTATTGCAATTTTTACCCCTAACAATATTAATAACCCGCAGACAACCAATCCATAAAACCAATAAGGATTTACTGGAGTAATTATTCTAGCTAATATCTTGTATAAAAGAATAGAAATTACAATAATTGAATTGAATACCAGAGCAACTGAAAGCCGAGAGGATAAGCCATGAGCTGCTTTATAGTCTTGATTGGAAAGCGTAAAAGAAAAATATTGATGAAACGCGTCTCCAATAACTCCAGCTTTCATATGTCTTATTATTGCATATGAAACAAGAACTATAATAAGTGGGATAAGCATCCATTCTACAGAGGAAATTTTATCTATGGGAATTCCCGTTTCATTCATTTCGATTGCAAAAATAAATTAATCCCATTGAACCCCGACCAAACTACTAAAAAGAAAAACAACTATACAAGAAAGTAGCTATCGGCTTTATAGTTTTTCACGAATACTTTTATTCGCAATCTGTTGTAAAATCGGCAAATACTTCGATTTCTACATCTGGCC
>Ga0209631_10001864_pt1 | contig 25986 bp, 20 predicted proteins | sample COG_08_FD_184752 | JGI IMG/M metagenome (GOLD analysis project Ga0209631, IMG submission 184752) | Pelagic Microbial community sample from North Sea - COGITO 998_met_08 (SPAdes) (version 2) | ecosystem: Environmental > Aquatic > Marine > Neritic zone/Coastal water | place: Helgoland, sampling... | reverse complement strand
TTTTTCAATACCTCTTAACAAAAGACCACAGTTTTCACCAGCTCTTCCTTCATCAAGAATTTTTCTAAACATTTCAACACCTGTTACAGTAGATGTTTGCGGTGCTTCACTTAAACCAACGATTTCAACAGGATCTCCTGTTCTGATGATCCCAGTTTCAATTGCACCAGTTGCAACAGTACCACGACCAGTAATTGAGAACACATCTTCAACAGACATTAAGAATGGCTTATCAGTATCTCTTTCTGGAGTTTGAATCCATGTATCAACAGTATTCATTAATTCCATAACAGAATCAACCCATTTATCCTCACCATTTAAAGCTCCTAATGCAGAACCTTGTAAAATAGGAGTGTCATTAAATCCGTAAGAATCTAATAAATCAGTTAATTCCATTTCAACTAATTCTATCAATTCCTCATCATCAACCATATCCACTTTATTCATGAATACAACTAATCTAGGAACATTTACTTGTTTAGATAAAAGAATATGCTCTCTCGTTTGAGGCATTGGTCCATCAGTAGCAGCACAAACTAATATTGCACCATCCATTTGAGCAGCACCAGTTACCATGTTCTTTACGTAATCCGCATGACCTGGACAATCTACGTGAGCATAGTGACGAGCTTCTGTTTCATATTCAATGTGAGCTGTATTAATAGTAATACCTCTTTCTTTTTCTTCAGGAGCATTATCAATTTGAGAGAAATCTTGTTTTTCAGCAAGACCTGCATCAGACAATACTTTAGAAATTGCAGCAGTAAGTGTTGTCTTACCGTGATCCACGTGTCCGATCGTTCCTACGTTCACGTGTGGTTTGGTTCTTTCGAAATTCGCTTTAGCCATATCTAACGTTGTTTAATTTAGTTTTTATTTACTTATTTACTTATTACTTATTCTTCTATTTGAGCCAATGATGGGAATTGAACCCATGGCCTCTTCCTTACCAAGGAAACGCTCTACCCCTGAGCTACATCGGCTGATATCACTCATTAATGGAACGCAAAAAAAGGAGAATTGAAATTAACAATACTCCTTTTGGTTCTTTTGAGCGGGAGACGAGATTCGAACTCGCGACCCTCAGCTTGGAAGGCTGATGCTCTACCAACTGAGCTACTCCCGCTTAACTTGCACAAAAGTAGTTGATTAATTGACTTCTTAAACAGAAAATTCAAAAAATTCAAAAACTTTTACCAAAATCTTTTGTGGGGGGAGAAGGATTCGAACCTTCGAAGGCTGAGCCATCAGATTTACAGTCTGACCTCGTTGACCGCTTGAGTATCCCCCCAACAATATTTTAAAGAACTAAAGGAGTCGATATAAGGTATCCCTTCTACCAAACTCAGGATAAACTTCTCGCCCTAATGATTAAAACTCAATTAAGAATATTAATCATTGTTTATCCTTTCAATGCCACTGAGCCGATGGAGGGACTCGAACCCACGACCTGCTGATTACAAATCAGCTGCTCTAGCCAGCTGAGCTACATCGGCTTCTAACTGCTTACTACGCTAACTTTTTAGCAAAAAAAACAGACCTTTCCGTAAAAAGGTCTGCAAATGTACTAAAGTTTTCCTTGTTAGCAAAGAATCCTTTTTTTTTTTTAACTAAAGGTAAGACATTATCAGTTTAATGCTTAGCTGTTAGCTTTTCTTTATGCTTTTTAATTTGCCTTCTAAGTGCCTCAACAGCCTCATCAGCAGACTCCTCAAAAGAGTTACGTTGTTTACTAGCAAATAAATCCTTTCCAGGTATAGCTACTTTAATCTCTATAACCTTATTCTCATGACTGCCAGCCTTCTCAACTTTTAGCTTTACTTCCGCACCAATAATATTATCATAATATTGTGATAATCGTTCTACTTTCTCTTCAACAAAATCTACTAATTTGTTGTCTGCATCAAAATGAATTGCTTGAATCTGTATGTCCATAATATTTAAATTTTAATTTTAGCTCCTTGGATGAGCTTGTTTATATACATTTTTTAATTTCTCTATTGAGTTGTGCGTATAAACCTGAGTTGCAGAAAGACTGGCATGCCCAAGCATCTCTTTTATCCCATTTAGCTCAGCTCCATTATCCAACATATGCGTGGCAAACGTATGCCGCAATACATGTGGACTCTTCTTACTTTGACTCGTAACTAAACTAAGGTAATGCTTTACTTTTCTATAAACAAACTTTTGATATAGTTTTTCACCTTTATCTGTTACAAATAAACTTTGAGTACTTCCAGGAAAGTCATTTCGTTTAAAACGAATGTAGTCAATAATTTTTCCCCGCATAACACCAGTAATAGGAATCATTCTCTCTTTATTTCTTTTACCTACTACCTTTATTGAATCTTCAAGAACACTCCCTTCTTTGAGTTCCACTAGTTCCGATAGTCTCATTCCTGTACTATAGAATAATTCCAAAATTAACCTATCTCTCGACCCAGAAAAATCATTAGTAAATTCAACTTCGGAAAATAAAGATTCCATATCTTGCCTCTTAACATAATGCGGCAATCTTTTTTCTACTTTAGGCGCCACAACTTTTTGCATTGGACTTTCCTCAATCAAAACTTTTGCCTTTAAATACTTGTAAAAAACTTGTAATGTACTTTTTTTTCGATTAATTGTTCGAGAACTAATTCCGCTCTCCACTAAGGTAACCATCCATGAACGAATCATAACATGAGTAGCCTCTTCAATACCAACTTCAAAAAGAACAGACAAATAGACATCGAACTGCAGCAAATCCGTTTTATAAGAAACTATTGTATGCTTAGAATACCTTTTTTCAAATTCAAGATATTCTAAAAACTTATTCACCATAGACATTTTTAAACAAAAAAAAGGGAGCATTGACATCAATGCTCCCTTAATACGTATGTATTTAAAAAATGTTAGTCTTCTCTAAACATATTTTCAACGTAAACCGCTTTTATTACCTCAGCTCTTCTCTCAACTGAAGGTTTAATAAACTGCTTTCGCTTTCTTAGTTGTTTTAAAACACCTGTACGATCAAATTTCTTCTTGTACTTTTTAAGTGCTCTCTCGATGTTTTCTCCTTCTTTTACAGGTATTTGTAACATATCTTAATAATTTACTTTTCTTAAAATTTCGCTTATTCTCTCAAAACGGACTGCAAAGATAATAGAATTTCCTTTTTATCAAAACTTTAATCTCAATCCTTCAATAAATCTCTTGAAATAACCAATTTTTGAATCTCTGAAGTACCTTCTCCAATAGTGCACAATTTAGAATCTCTAAAGAATTTCTCTACTGGAAACTCCTTTATATATCCATAACCCCCAAAAATTTGTATTGCTTCAGTTGAAACGGTAACTCCAACCTCCGAAGCTTTATATTTAGCCATTGCAGAAAGTTTATTTACATTTTCACCTTTCATTAACTTATCCGCAGCCTGATATAATAATAATCTTGAAGCTTCTGTTTCAGTTGCCATATCCGCCAGCTTAAAAGAAATTCCCTGGAATGAAGAGATAGATTTTCCAAACTGCTCTCGTTCTTTAGAATAATTAATCGCAGCATTTAAGGCTCCTTCAGCAATACCCAAAGCTAGTGCACCAATTGAGATTCTTCCTCCATCCAATATTTTCATTGCTTGAATAAACCCCTCTCCTTCAGCTCCCAACATATTATCTTTGTGCACACGACAGTTTTCAAAAATAACTTCAGCGGTTTCCGAAGCACGCATCCCCAACTTATCCTCTTTCTTGCCAGCTTTAAATCCTTCAGTTCCTCTTTCTACAACAAAAGCTGTCATTCCTCTTGAGTCTAAAAGTTCACCGGTACGAACAATTACTACAATACAATCTCCCGATTTACCATGGGTAATAAAATTTTTTGAACCGTTAATTACCCAGTGATCTCCATCTTGCTTAGCAACGCATTTCATTCTCCCAGCATCCGACCCAGTACCAGGCTCTGTTAGACCCCAAGCACCAATCCATTCTGCAGTAGCTAATTTTGGTAACCACTTTTTCTTTTGGTCTTCATTTCCAAATTTCAAGATATGGTTCGTGCATAAAGAATTATGTGCAGCTACAGACAATCCAATTGATCCACAAACCTTTGAAATTTGACGAATCACCATAATGTATTCGTTATAACCAAATCCACTCCCACCATATTCAGAAGGAACCAACACCCCCATCAAACCTAACTCTCCTGCTTTTTTAAACAAATCAACCGGAAATTCCTGTGATTCATCCCATTTCATGATATTTGGTCTAATCTCTTTTTCAGCAAAATCTTTTACCATCTGCTGTATCATTAATTCATTTTCTGAAAGATCGAAATTCATGTTACTCTTATTACTTTATCTATTAATAATTAACTATACTCTTATTAAATTCAGCATATTTATTTAATGCTTCTTTTCCTTTTAAAAACTCTAATTCTACTACGAAAGAAAACCCTGACACCTGGCCTTCACTTTTTTTGATTAATTCTGCTGCAGCAGCTGCAGTTCCGCCCGTAGCCAATAAATCATCATGAATTAAAACATGCATCCCTTTTTCTATAGAGTCAACATGCATTTCAATTTCTGCAGAACCATATTCCAAATCGTATTTATGAGAAATTGTTTTTGCCGGTAACTTTCCTTTTTTACGAATCAATATAAAGGGTACGCCTAATTTCATTGCCAATGAAAACCCAAATAAAAACCCCCTGCTCTCCACTCCTGCAACCACATCAACTCTTACACCTTCGCATTGTTTCACTAATTCATCAACTATATCAGAAGATAAATTTGCGTCCTCTAAAATGGGTGTAATGTCTTTAAACATTACCCCTTTTTTAGGAAAATCTGGAATAGTTCGAATAGCCTTATCTACTCTTTCTGATATTGACATTTTACTTTGAACTCTTTATTAGTCTAACAACTTTAGCGTCTATTCATCATAGAATCTGTTACTCTGTTTTTAAATAGAGTGCAATTTTACGGTATATTTCATCATTTACCAAATCAGATTTCTTTATTTCTTCGATGGTTTTGTATGCCTCTCGACTTTTCCTTATTTGAACTATAGAGTTCGCTATATTCCAACTTATATAAGGATGTTTCTTCAAATCAGCTGTTTCACAAGTATTTATATTAATTTTAACAATATTTACTGAATCAAGAATTAATCTATTTACATTTTGATCTATCACCTCTGGAAGAATGCCATAAACCTCTTTTAACTGTTCAACACTCGTAAAACCTCCTAATGCCGACCGGTATTTTACAATTTTATTGGAATAATAAGACCCAATCCCTTTGAGAGATTTAAAACCTGTAGTGTCTGCAGCATTTATTTTCACTTTAAAATTATTTAATTCGGACTTCAAAGAAGTAATATTGCCTTTACCAAACTCATTCTTTTTATATGTATTGTCAGTTTTGCTCTTATTAATCACAAAACCAAAATCACACGACAGAAGTTTTACTTCAGTTGTATTAAAACCGAGCGGAGCAGCTTGCACCTGACCTTCTTTTGCACTTTCGACACTGGCAAAACCCCCTATATAATAGGAGTAAATGCCGTTCTTTTTATTACAGACAACTTTCTCCAATTCAGAAAAACCATCATAAACAGGAATAGTGTCTTCAGTTAATTTAACAAAGTAACATTTGTCTGCAGAATAATTTGATTTTGGTTTTGACTTAACTTCTAGAACTATGTATGGCTCCAACAAAATATATAAAGAGTCATCAACAACATACAACCTCTTCAAATCTTCTTTTTTGTAAAAAAATCCGCCTTTTTCTCTATACTTAATAATAGACTGGGTTTGTTTTTCGGAAAAACCTAACAACATCCATGATTCTTCATTAATTTCATTTGGGTTAAACTCAAAATATTGGATTTCCTTAACTTCTTGATGTAGACTATTATCAATTTTAGTTAAAGATTTAATCTCTTCCGATAGATTAACATATTCTACTTTTGAAGAACTTTTAAATACATCAATTAACCAATAGCCAGACGAGGCCAATGCCAATAACACAATTAAAGCTATGGAACCCTTTCGTTCAGAACTAGAGTAATTGAAAAAATCTTTTAGTTTGTTTTTCATAGCTAATTGCAGCTTTACAAAACCTGAGATTGCTATATGCTTTTATAAAAAAATTACTTCCCTGTAACCGTTTTTATCTTATCCATAAATTTTTTAAGTTCATCTCTCACTTTTGGAGCCAGAATAAATAATCCAATCATGTTTGGAACTAACATAGCAAAAATCATTGCATCAGAAAAGCCAATTACAGAACCTAATTGTGACGCAGCTCCAACAATAACAAATAAACAGAATAAACCTTTATATATATACTCTACTCTTTTTGACCTTCCAAACAAATATGACCAAGCTTGATACCCATAGTAAGACCATGAAATCATAGTAGAAAATGCAAATAATATTACCGCGATAGTCAATACTATTGGAAACCAAGAAATAGAAGCGGAGAAAGCCCTAGAAGTTACCTCTACTCCTTGAGTTACTTCTTGCCCATATGTCATTATATCTCCATTTCCATTACTAATAACAAGAACAAGAGCTGTCATTGTACAAACTAAAACAGTATCAATAAAAGGCTCCAATAAAGCCACCAAACCTTCACTTGCAGCATACTTAGTCTTTACAGCAGCATGCGCTATAGAAGCAGAACCTATCCCAGCTTCATTTGAAAATGCCGCCCTTCTGAATCCCTGCACCAAAACTCCGAAGAATCCACCAGCAATCCCCAAACCTGTAAATGCGCCTGAAAAAATCTGACCAAATGCACCTGGTATCTCAGCATAATGAATTCCTAATATTGTAAGCGCAGAAACAACATAAATAACAACCATAAATGGAACAATCTTATCTGTGACACTTGCTATTTTTTTGATCCCCCCTATAATTACTATTCCAACCAATATTGACATAATTAAACCAAAAATCCATCCACTACCACTCAAAGGAGATGTCTTAGAATTTCCAATAAAATTATTTTGCGCAACGACCATTGACTTATCTCCTCTCTCAATAACTACCGAGTCCCCCACAGATTTAACAACCCCCTTAAAGATGGATGGCTTATAACAGATAACTTCTTCCCCTACCCAAGCCTCTGAAATCGAATCTTTAAGTTGAATGTCTGAAGCGAGGAGTATTGAGTCTTTTCCAAAATCTTCTATAGTTAACCCGACTAAATTATCCTCTTCAACATTTAATTGATTTAAAAAAACTGAATCTTCGGTAACTCTATCAACAGTATACGATTCATTTTCAAAATGACTATAAAAAACTTGGCTACCCTGCACCTCTTGAAGATTAGTTGTAGAATCAATTTCAGATTGCGAATAACTTTCTAACATAGCAAATGCTTGATTCGATTGAAACATATTTCCTCCACCAAAAGAGCCGCCAATACACATTATTGCAAAAATAATTGCCAAAATTTGCCCAGCTCTCAAGAAACCTTTTTCCTTCAAACCTTTCGATAAATAGTACATCGGCCCACCATACACGGTGCCATCTTCTCCTATTTCCCTATACTTGACACCCAATGTACACTCAGCAAATTTCGATGCCATACCAATTATACCGGCAATTATCATCCAAAAAGTAGCTCCCGGACCACCAATTGAAATTGCTACCGCTACACCAGCAATATTACCCAAACCTACTGTCGCAGAAAGAGCGGCGGTTAATGCTTGAAAATGCGATACTTCCCCATGATGATCTTCATTTTGTTCAACACGTATTGTATCAACAGCATCTCCCTCCACTTTGCTCACACTATCTGAAGCTTCTACATAATCATCTCCGCCTGATTCAATTTCATCATATTTTCCTTTTACAATATTAATAGCTGTAAAAAACCCTCTAAAATTTATAAGCTTGAAGTACAATGTAAAATACAATGCGCCTAAAACTAACACTATTAAAACCCAAGGAACTTTTATCGTATCTGTAAAAGGAATACTATAGAAAATTAGATCGACAAACCAACCCGTATATGCACCAAAAGCTTCATCAATCTTTTCGTCAATACCTTTTTCTTGCGCAAACAAAATTGTAGGCATCAGTATTAGTAGTAGAGATAATAATTTTTTCATTTCATTTTTTTTGAATCCACACAAAAATATACATTTATTTCACCAATTCAAGTTCCTGAGAAACAATCGCTAGTCCTTCTTCAAAAGAAACAGGATTATAGCCCAATTCGTTTATTGCCTTATCTAAAACAAACCCAGTCTTAGGAGGCCTTTTAGCAGCTTGATTAAGCGCAATAGATTTGATCGCAGAGATACTGGATTTATCTAAATTGAAAAAATCAGCAACTCGGTTCACTAATTCCAAAATGCTCATTACATCTTTTCCTGAAAGATGATAAACTCCCTTTGCGTGTTTATCAGCGATAAGGATACATCCCTTTGCTAAATCAGCAGCTAATGTCGGTGAACGATACTGATCATCTACAACATTGATTGGATCACCTTTTTCCAATGCTCCTTTGGCCCAAAGAACAATATTACTCCTACTCATCTGCTCTACCAAACCATAAACAATAATCGTTCTAGCTATTGCCCAGTTTTTATACTCACTATTTTGAAGAACTTTCTCAGAAGCAAATTTTGATTCACCATAATAACTTAATGGATCTGGCGTATCACTTTCCGAATAAGGCCCATTTTCTCCATTAAAAACAAAATCAGTTGATAGGTGAATAAGGTGCGTATCGTATTTTTCAGATTCAGCTAGTAAATACTCAACAGCATTTACATTCATTTCCCAACAACCTTTTTTATCACCCTCACAATCGTCAACATTAGTCATCGCTGCAGTATTGATTAAAATATCCGGTTGATGTTTCGTAAATATATTTTTAACTTGGTCAGCATCAGTAATATCTAATTGTTCATATACAAAACCTGCTATTGAACTAATCCTATTCGCTCCCTTTGAGGTTGCAATTAACTTGTAATTAGGCTTTGCGTGAAGTTGTTGAACTAATTTCTGACCTAACAAACCGTTCGAGCCGGTAATTAAAACTGTTTTCATATTGACATTACTTCTGCATGATACCAAAGATCTGATTTAGACTTTGGATTTGTTCGGGGTTCCCCAATACAAACAACTTACTACCCGGAACAATTGCGGTTTCGTCATTAGGGTTTATTTCGTAATTACCATCTGAGGTTTTGTATCCTATTATATTACAAACAGGAAATTGTTTTTTCAAATCTGCCAGAGATTTGTATTTACAATCTTCTGGAATATCCTGAAAATCTATTTCCTCCAAATTAACTTCATTCTCTCCTTGAATAGAGATTTGATCTAAAAACTCAACAACATCCGGTGTTGAAACTAACTGAGCCATATGAGAACCACCTAAAGAATCGGGCATAATCACGTTGCTTGCTCCGGCAATCTTTAATTTTTTGACCGAAGCCTTTTTTGAAGCTCTAGAAATTACTTGAAGTTTTTTATTTAATTCTTTAGCGGACAATACAACAAATAAATTCTCAGAATCCGACGGCAAGGTGGTGATAAGTGCTTTTGCATTCATTACCCCAGCCTTCACCAGTAACTCATCATTAGTAGCGTCTCCTTGCATGTAAAGAATACTCCCATCTTGCCTGAACCTTTCAATTACATCTTCGTTTTGCTCTACCACTAAAAATGCATCCCCATGTGCTTTTAGGGTATCAATAGCTTGGGAACCTACCCTTCCAAAGCCACATACTATCACATGTCCATTTAATTTATTTATTTCTCTCAATGCTTTATAATCTTTAAAGTAAATTCTATAATCCCCGCTCACAATATAAGCAGTTATTGAAGATATTGCATAAGCAAAGGTACCAAAACTGGTTATAATTAAAAATGCTGTAAAAAGCTTACCTGCATCTGACAGAACATGCACCTCTCCAAAACCAACCGTTGATATGGTTATTATTGTTTGATAAAAGGAATCTAAAAGTGACCAACCCTCCACGACCATAAACCCTAAAGTACCGCCAACAACTATTAACGCCAGTAATACAACGGCATAATATACTCTAGAAAAAAACTTAAAATTAAATAACATACTTACAACTCTCTATAAATCCCAAACCGTTTTTCTTCTTTTTTTAAACCTAAAGAATTCTTTATGCTCAAGGATAAAAGCCATTGTTAAATAAATTATTAGTGGACTTCCAAATGTTAAAAATGAAATATAAATAAAAAACAATCTAATTCGAGATGCTCTCATTCCCAATTTATCTCCCCACCATTTAAAAACTCCAAACGACTGTTTTTCGAAATAGTCTAGTATTGATTGAATCATAACTTATAAAATCTTATTTATTGAGTATTGCAACTCCTAGGTTGCAATTTAAACATTTTTTTTTAGAACAGTAATTTCCATACAACTCTATTAAGGCCTGTGATTCAAAAGCTGAATTAATTGGCATTCCTAAGTACGACCATTTAGTAGTTATTTTATTTATTTCCGGTTGAACTTCCTTTAACAGCGTAATTGCATAATCAATATAAGATTGATCTGAAATAGCCTTGCCGTAAGCGAAACATACTGGAACCACCGTGTTAATTAGAATATTATCCAATAACATCTTACCAGCGGTATTTTTTGTGTTTTCAGAATACTTACCAAACACATAATGATTTTTCCAATAAGAAGAAGTTGACGTTTTAAAGATTTCTTTAATTTTACCTGTTGACTCCTTATTCCTTATCAATTGAAAAAAACTAGAATTAGATGAATACAACATTGCCAATTGACCAATCCTAATAGAAGGAAAATTAGGAGGTCTTAATTTCGAATACCTCCATTGAACATTGTTCATGGAAACAAGTCCATATTTTTGTTTTTGAAACAAGTACTCTTCTTTTAACTTAGAAAAATATTCACCTTTCAAATCATCGTCTAACATTCCAGATTGACCAAACAATAATGCCTCTAAGGTAAAACAACTCTTACTCTCTTTTTGAAGCAGCTTTAAAGGAGTTCTTCTTGCTAAATCCATCATGGGGTTTCCGTTCACTTTCATTCCAAAATACCGAAATATAAAACGATAAAAAACTTCATCCCAGTCTCCATTTGTTAATATTAGCTCTTTCTCAATCGCTAAAGATTTTCTCTCCAATCTTTCCAGCAACATTCGATCCAGCCAAGCGTTGATTTTTAACTGTGAAATAGTTGAAATTGACTTTTCGCACGGAATCCATTTTTGGTTAGAAATAAATCTCTCATATCCAAAATAATGTTCGTGATCCAATAAATCTTTTAGTTCAATAGTAGGAATTAACTCCGATCTTTGGTTATAAATTTCCTTATCGTGGTTATAGACTACATGTAATATTACATTGTTATAAGCTTTATCAAATTGATGTTTATGCTTATCCCAATCAGACGTATTTACATGAATCTCAATATTCCCAAACCACTTAATACTGCCAATTGATATTTGAGCCTGCAAAAAATCTGGCCCTGAATCAAAATTATGAATACCTAAATTTACTATTTCTAGAGCTTCACAGTCTTCTGTCTTTAATTCGATCTTATTAAATAAACCAAATTTCCATATATAATGTAAGTAGTCTTCTATCATGCATTGTTTGAAATGTTAAAAAAACAAAACAACAGATTACCTACGTAATTTATTTACGCATTCATTGAATCAACAGTACACAAGACTATTTTTTTATCAATCCGAATTCCTTTAACTGAACAGCCATTTGAGATTGAAGCTCTTTTGATTTTTTTCCGGCAGCTGACGCAAAATCATTTCCTGATCCTGCGTAAATAATCCCTCGAGATGAATTAACTAACAGACCGCAAGTATCATTCATCCCATATTTAACGACTTCTTCCAAACTTCCTCCCTGAGCTCCAACACCGGGAACGAGTAAAAATGCATCTGGAACAATTGCTCTGACATCGCTTAACATTTCTGCTCTAGTCGCTCCAACAACGTACATTAAATTTTCCTCATTACCCCATTCAAGAGACTTCTCTAGAACTTCCTCAAAAACTCTCTTACCTCCTTCAATTTTTTTATATTGAAAATCAAGTCCTCCGACATTACTTGTAGCAGCCAAAAGTATTACCCATTTATTACTAAATTCTAAAAATGGAGAAACGGAGTCATTTCCCATGTATGGTGCAACGGTAACGGAATCAAAGTTGAAATACTCAAAAAAGGTTTTTGCATACATTTTTGATGTGTTTCCAATATCTCCCCGTTTTGCATCAGCAATAGTAAAGATATCACTAGGGATATATTCCATTGTTTTTTGAAGAGACTCCCAACCTTTAACACCTAGTGATTCATAAAATGCTAAATTTGGTTTATAGGCAACGCAATAATCTTTTGTTGCATCAATAATCTGTTTGTTGAATTCAAATATTGGATCATCTAACCCCAATAAATGATCTGGAATCTTTTCGAGGTCTGCATCTAAACCAACGCAAAGAAAACTCTCCTTCTTGATTATCTGATTAAATAGCTCTTGTTTTGTCATTTGAAATAATTCACTAGTTATTCTACTCCTCCGGCCTTTAATTTCTCTGCATTTTCTGCCATTTTTAATGCATCAATCATTTCCTGAATACCGCCGTTCAAAAACGCAGGTAACGAATACATTGTTTTATTGATTCTATGATCCGTTATTCTTCCCTGAGGGTAATTATAAGTTCTAATTTTTGCAGATCGGTCACCTGTAGAAACTAGAGATTTTCTTTGTTCTGAGCGTTCTTCATGCGCTTTATCAACCTCCGCTTGATACAAACGAGAACGAAGAGTTTTTAAAGCTTTATCGTAATTCTTATGTTGAGATCGACCATCTTGACACTCCACAACTGTACCTGTAGGTAGGTGCGTTAATCGAATCGCAGATTCTGTTTTATTAACGTGCTGACCACCAGCACCCGAAGCTCTAAAGGTGTCCTTCTTAACATCTTTCAAATTTAATTCAAAATCAATGTCTTCAGCCTCCGGCAAAACAGCGACTGTTATTGCAGAAGTATGAACCCTTCCTTGTGATTCTGTTTCTGGAACACGCTGAACACGGTGCACCCCGGACTCAAACTTTAATGTTCCATAGACTTCTTCCCCATTTACCTCTAGAATAACTTCTTTATAGCCTTTTGTGGTGCCTTCACTGGAGTTAATAACTGAGCTTTTCCATCCCTTTTCCTTAAAATACATTGTATACATTCGAAAAATGTCCTCAACAAAAATACATGACTCATCTCCTCCTGTTCCAGCTCTAAGTTCAACTATAACATTTTTATTATCATCTGGGTCCTTCGGAATAAGCAACCACTTAATACTTTCGTCTAGCTCTTCTTTTTTCTCCTGCAACTCATCCAACTCTATTTTAGCCATCTCCTTAAATTCCGGGTCGGATTCGGTTCTCAAAATTTCTTTAGAAGAATCTATATTTCCGATGGTGTTTTTATAAGCATGATAAGCCTCTACCAAAGGTTCCAAATCTTTGTACTCTTGCGTAAGCCTAACATACCTTTTCATGTCCTGAATGATATCAGGATCGACTATAAGCTTTCCAACTTCCTCTCTTCTGATAAAGATTGCTTCCAATTTATTCAACAGACTATTATCACTCATACCTTTACTTGAATTTTAATAAACGAAAGTTCCTTTATCAGAAACTATTGTTAGTTTTTTCGAGTCAGATGCCTCCACTCTTCCAACAATTTTAGCTTCAACATTATAAGATTTGCTAATTTCAATAATCTGTTCGGCAAATTCTTCAGGAAGATACACTTCCATTCTGTGCCCCATATTAAATACCTTATACATTTCCATCCAGTCAGTATTGGATTCTTTTTGAATCAAATCGAACAAAGGTGGAGTCTTAAACATATTATCTTTTATAATATGAAGATTGTCTACAAAATGTAGAATTTTCGTTTGAGCACCTCCACTGCAATGCACCATCCCATGAACGTTTGATCTATGTTTTGATAAAATTTCCTGTATGATTGGTGCGTAAGTGCGTGTTGGTGAAAGCACTAATTTACCTGCGTTAATTGGCGAATTTTCAACCGTATCTGTCAATTGTTTTGACCCTGAATAAATTAATTCTTCAGGAACGGAAGGATCAAAACTCTCTGGGTATTTATTCGCTAAAATTTTACTGAAAACATCATGACGAGCAGAGGTTAAACCATTGCTGCCCATCCCGCCGTTATATTCTTTTTCATATGACGATTGCCCAAATGACTCCATTCCAACGATTACATCTCCAGGCTGGATATTTGCATTATTCACTACATCAGAGCGTTTCATCCTCGCAACAACGGTTGAATCGACAATAATTGTTCGCACCAAATCTCCAACATCAGCTGTTTCTCCTCCTGTGGACTTAATAGAGACACCAAATGACTCCAAATCAGACAGTAGCTCTTCTGTACCATTAATAATTGCTGACAACACCTCTCCTGGAATTAAATTTTTATTTCGGCCAATAGTAGATGACAATAATATATTATCCGTAGCTCCAACGCACAACAAATCATCAATATTCATTATTAATGCATCTTGAGCTATTCCTTTCCAAACAGACAAATCCCCTGTTTCTTTCCAGTACATATAGGCCAATGAGGATTTGGTACCAGCACCATCTGCATGCATCACTATACAATGGTCTTCCGAACCCGTAAGATAGTCAGGAACAATTTTACAAAATGCTTGAGGGAACAGACCTTTATCTACATTTTTAATTGCAGCATGAACATCTTCTTTTCCTGCTGAAACTCCTCTTTGGTTATACCTTGTTTCGGTTGCCATATCCACACTTATTTTTCAATTTCAAATTTCTAGTTGCAAAAATACTTAATGCTGTTTATTTCTTTACAAAGAAAATTGAATACTAATTAACAATATCCTTAAACAAAAAAGCATCCTATCTAATTAAGATAGGATGCTTTTTAATATTTTGAAGTAATTACTCTGTTGTACCCTCAACAGAATCAGATGGCTTGTAATCAAAACTCAACACTCTAAATTGAGTACGTCTATTTCTTTGATGGGCTGCTTCTTGTTCTTCTTTAGTTGCCATTTTCTTGATCATTTCACATTCAAGACCAATTGCTCTTGGCTGAACTTTACCATAGCCTTTAGCATCCATTCTGTCAGCAGGAATACCTTTTGAAACTAAGTAATCAACACACGATTGCGCCCTTGCCTGCGATAATCTTTGGTTATAAGCTGCTCCACCTCGACAATCTGTATGTGCCTGCAGTTCAACAATAATTGAAGGATTATCAATTAATGTCTGGTATAAATCATTCAATGAGTCCTTTGCGTTTGTTTTATCATTTACCAGTAACTCAGATTTATCATATGCATATTGCACCTCAGGGAAATCAATTACAGTCTCAATAGTTGCTGGTTGAATAAAAATTTCTTCAATAAAGTTGACTCCATGGTCATACCCCATTGTGGATAAGCTCGTTTTTGCTACTAAATATTCATCCTTACTTGCGTCAAAATTATAATTTGTTTCCTTCTTGATAAATCTCTTACCATTCTCTTCATCAAATTTAAAATTACCTTCTTCATCTGTCGTTTTAGTAACTTGAGAGCCATCCGTACCAACTAATGTAATGGTAACACCAGGTATTGGTTCACCCGTTTCTTTATTCTTAACATACACGTCTAAAGTAAATTGAACCTCAGGTAAATTAAAACTGTATAAATCATCTTTACCTTTTCCTCCGTCTCTATTTGAAGTAAAAAAACCTCTAGTTTCTGTCCCTCTTTCAAAAATAATTCCGTAATCATGCTCTGCAGAGTTAATTGGATATTTCAAATTCTCGACATTCTCCCAAGTTTTATCAGCAGTCTTTTCAGCTCTAAAAATATCTAACCCACCCATACCATGATGACCTGTGGAAGAGAAGAACAAAGTACCATCTGTGCCCAAATGAGGAAACATTTCGTCACCTATAGTATTAATTGAAGCTCCCGCATTAACCGGTATTCCCCAAGATTTCTCTCTTTTATTATATTCTATATACCATAAATCCTTTCCCCCTTGACCACCAGGCAAATCTGCAGCAAAAACCAATAAATCCCCTGTCTTATTTAGGGTTGGATGACCACAAGAAAGTGAATCTCCACCTTCAGGCTTTAACACTATCATACTAGCATTTTTCCAGCTACTCCCTTGTTTTTCAGCAAAAAAGATATCACAGCCAATATTTTCTTTTTTCTCTCTAGGACAGCGCGTAAAGAAAATCTGAGATCCTTTAGAATTCAGCACGGCCCCACCTTCATTGTCTCCTGTATTAATTGTTGTAGGAAGCAAAGTTGGTTCACCCCATTTACCTTTTTTATCCCTTGTAGAGATCCAAAGATCCATGTAACTCTCACCTGTTCTTAAATCTATCTCGTCACCCGTAGAACCCTCTCTAGACGAAGAAAACAATAACTGTGTGTGCTTCTTATCCCCCCAAGCAGGAGCATAATCATAATGGTCTGTATTCAATTGGATTTCTGCCATTACCACATGTCTTGTTGGATCATCTTTCCATTCCTTAGCTTTTCTACAAGATTCTGCTCCTGAAGTAGCGACAACATCACCGGGCTTTATTGTTAAATACTCTTCATATTGCTCTTGGGCCTCTTTATACTCACCTTGTTCTTTTAAAACTTCAGCTAAATAGAGTATTACTATAGGGTCAGTTCTGTCATACTTAAGTTTAATCGCTCTATTATAGTATGTTTGAGCTTGGGCCGGTTCAATTAAATTTCGATAACATTCTCCTATTTGAAAGTTAATCCAGGCTTTTTTCGTTGGTTTAGCTTTTGCTTCAGCTTTCTTATAAAGCTCTTTAGCAGAAAAGTAAGATTCATTTTTATATGCATTATTAGCATCTTTCACGAAGTCCTTCTGCGCAAAAGAAGCACTTGAAACCACACAGAAAGCTGTAATACAAGTAATTAATCTAAGAATATTCATAATTGGTCCGTTTTTCCCCTTTACTAATCTTTAAATAGATATAGTCATGCGAAAATAATCAAATATTTTTATCCTTCTAAGTTTTACCACTATTTTTCAGTTAAAATGGCTGTTAAAATTTCGATTTATATAAAAAAGAACCACCTTAAATAAATTTCTAAAAATGATTTATTTTGTAAGTAGCAACTCTCTCAATTTAGGTAAACGCCAATATTCATCATCAATTATCAGCTCTAATTTATCAGCATGATATCGAATCTCATCAAAGTAAGGCTTCACCTTATCACAATAGGCAATTGCTTTATTCTCTGAATCGTTTAGTTTATTCGCTTTCTTTCTTTCATCAACCATCTTATCCACGTTCTCTTTAATAAAAATAACATGATCGGAAATTTCTGAAATCAAACTCACCTGAACTTTTGAAGCTTTCTTTCCATTACTTCCCAAAACATCATATAATCCTCTAACGTTTCGAATCAATTCATTTTGAAATTTAATTGCTGAAGGTATAACGTGTGTTTGACAAATATCACCGAGAATTCTTGCTTCAATTTGCAATTTCATTATATAATTTTCTAAATCAACTTCGTACCTAGCCTCAATTTCCCTTTTAGTCAAAACATTCAGCTCTTCAAATAGAGAAACATATCTCTTACTCTTCATAACGTTCAGAGCTCTTGGAGTATCTTTAAAATTAGACAAGCCCCGCTTTTTTGCTTCTTTCACCCATTCATCACCATACCCATTGCCTTCAAATCGAATAGCCTTAGATTCAGTAATCAGCTTTTGAAGCTCCTTTAAAATAGCCTCATCTTTTTTGTCTCCTTTTTTAATTCTCGCATCAACATCTTTCTTAAAATCTATCAATTGCTTAGCTACAATTGCATTTATTGAAACCATTGCTGCCGAGCAATTTGCGGTTGAACCAACTGCTCTAAACTCAAATTTATTACCCGTAAATGCAAAAGGAGAAGTTCTATTTCTATCCGTATTATCTAATAATATTTGGGGTATCTTTCCGATACTTAATTTTAATTCTGTTTTATCTTCTGGCGTCATTTTTCCTGCCTTAATAGACTTTTCTAAATTATCCAACATTTGCGTCAATTGCGACCCAATAAAAACAGAAATTATTGCTGGAGGGGCTTCATTAGCACCTAACCTATGATCGTTAGAGGCTGATGCTATACTTGCTCTTAAAATATCAGCATTTGTATGGATTGCTTTAATTGTATTGACGAAAAATGTCAAAAACTGTAAGTTAGATTTTGGATTCTTCCCAGGCGCTAACAGGTTCACTCCAGTGTTTGTACTCAAGGACCAGTTGTTATGTTTTCCCGATCCATTTAACCCGGCAAATGGTTTTTCATGAAGCAGAACTCTTAAATTATGTTTGCGAGCAATTTTCTCCATTAAGTCCATCAATAATAAATTATGATCCACAGCTAAATCTGCTTCCTCATACATGGGTGCGCATTCAAATTGATTTGGAGCGACTTCATTATGACGCGTAGTGACAGGTATTCCAAGCTTTAATGCTTCAACTTCATATTCCTGAATAAACATCAAAGCTCTATCTGGGATTGACCCAAAATAATGATCATCTAATTGCTGTCCTTTTGCTGGTGCATGACCGATTAAAGCCCGACCTGACATCATTATATCGGGCCTTGCGTTATATAAAGCGCTATCTACCAAAAAATATTCCTGTTCCCAACCTAGACTTGCTTTTACTTTCGTAACATCCTTATCAAAATATTGACATACCGCAGTTGCAGCTTTATCGACAGTGTGCAACGCTTTTAGTAAGGGCATTTTATGATCCAAAGACTCTCCTGTGTAAGCAATAAAAACCGTTGGAATACACAATGTAGTGCCCATTACGAATGCTGGAGAAGTAGGATCCCAAGCAGTATAACCCCTTGCTTCAAAAGTGTTTCTTATTCCTCCGTTTGGAAAGGAAGAAGCATCCGGTTCTTGTTGAACTAATAATTGTCCTTCAAATTGTTCAATCGCTTTTCCACCTTCAATTGGAGTAAAAAACGAATCATGCTTTTCAGCAGTTGTACCGGTCAATGGCTGAAACCAATGCGTATAATGTGTAACACCTTTGGTTATTGCCCAATCTTTCATTGCAGTAGCAACTTGGTCGGCTACTGATCGATCTATTCGCTCACCTGCCTCCATAGCATTCTTCACACTTTTAAATGCTTTATTGGTTAAACATTCCCTCATTGTAGAAATATTAAACACATTCTCACCGTAATAATCAGAAACTCTTACATCAGGAAGTGCAACTTCTCTAGGCTTTCTTTCTAATAAAATATCGAGTGCTTTAAATCTTTGATTGGACATTTTCTCTATTTTAAATTAAATTATCCGCTAAAATACTTCAAATTCCTGCTTTTCTGTATTTTTAATCGTATTTATTTATTAACACCCTTAAGATATAGGGGGTGTTCCGATAAAACCGTTAGTTATTTGGAAAATTATATAAAAAAACAAGGGGGTAATGCTAAAATCTAAATATTATTTGACACAATAATTGAAATATACACTATGTAACTTGTTAACAACATAACTCCTTTCAATCTACCGAATTTTGCGCCAAAATAAAGCATTGGCAATAAGGCTATTGCAATTCCCGCAACCCAATACATATCAAAATATAAAAACTGACTAGTGTCTGCTGATTTCAATCCAATTGGACTCACAACACTTGTCAAACCAATTACTGCCATAATATTAAAAATATTAGAACCTATCAAAGTTCCAATTGAAATATCCGATTGCTTTCTGTATGCAGCGACACATGAAGCAACAAGTTCTGGTGCCGAGGTTCCAAAAGCAACTATAGTAACCCCTATAACTGATTTAGACATCCCTAGATTTACTGCTATTTGTACTGCTCCTTCTACGAACCACTCCGAACCAAAGTAAAGCCCAATTAACCCCAATAGCAAATAGCCGACAGTCAGTAATGTGGACTCTTTAACTGGGTGCTCTTCTATTTTTAACTTAGACTCTTTCCTAGATCTTCTTATCAGCCAAGTAACAAAAGTAACCAGAAACGAAAACAGCACTAAACCTTCCCATAGTTCAATTACACCATCAAACAAGAAAATATAAAACAAAATTGTAGCCAACATCATCACTGGCCAATCAATTACTTTTGTTTGTCTCTCCACTATAATTGGAAAGATTAGAACGGTCAACCCAAGTACCAAGGCTAAATTTGCAATATTAGATCCAATCACATTTCCAACTGCTATCTCAGGACTTCCTTCAGCAGCTGCTTGTAAACTCACCAACAACTCTGGAGCAGAAGTTCCAAATGAAACAACTGTCATCCCAATAACTAAAGGGGAAATCTCTAAATTTCTTGCAATCCCAACCGCGCCTTTGACTAAAAATTCACCGCCAATAACTAACACTGCAAGACCTAATATGAGTAATATAAAATCCAATTATTTTTTATTTTCAATTGAGTCTTTGATTTCGCTCTCAAAACCTTTAATCTCCTTAACTGAATCTTTAGCTGAATCGCCAATCTCTCTCTGAATATCCTGAGTAGCATCTTTAAACCGGCGCACAGTTCGCCCCATAGTCCTTGCAATTTTAGGAATACTTTCTGAACCAAAAAACATCAAAACTATCAATAGAACAATGATAATTTCGCCTCCGCTAATACTATTTAAAAAGAACAATGACATTAGAATTTCAAAAATACAAAAAAAGCCCCTCCTTCCGCTAGTATCGGAATGAAAAGGCTTTTTTTAAAATTATTTAATACTTATTCTTATTTCTTATCTGTGTTAACAGGCATTATTGATTTTGTTAAATCAACAACTGAAGGTGACGCAATGCACAAAGATGAATATGTACCAACTACAACACCAATCATTAATGCGAACGAGAAGCCTTTAATTGACTCACCTCCAAATAAGAATATAATCAACAACACTAAGAACGTACTTAATGAGGTATTTAATGTCCTACTCAAAGTACTATTCAAAGCTCTATTAACCACAGACTTGGCATCATCTCTTTTATGAATCCCAATGTACTCACGAATCCTATCAAACACAACTACGGTATCATTAATCGAATAACCCACCACCGTTAATATTGCAGCAATAAAAGCTTGATCTATTTCCATTGAGAACGGCACAATACCATACAATATAGAGAATAACCCAAGAACGACTAACACATCATGAAACATTGCTAATAATGCACCTAGCCCCCATTGCCATCTTTTGAAACGGAAAGCGATATACAAAAATATTGCAATTAAAGAAAATATAATTGCTCTTATTGAACTTGTTATTAATTCACTTGAAATTTGTGCATCAACACTACGTTGGTTTGTAATCTCAAATGTTTTACCACTTGCCCCAGCAATTGTACCTCTTTCAAATTCAAATTGATTGAACGCTAATGTCAAAACAGAATCAACACGTCTTGTAGAATTTTGACTCTTATCCTCGTACAAGTATTTAGTGGTAATCTCATAACTGGTAGTTTTATTATTTACCGTTTTTACTAAAGGAGGAACCTCAATTCCTTCTTCATTAACTGAATAAGAAGCAATTGCAGCTCTCAAATCTTCCTGACCTTGTCCAGGCATTTCAGTAAATTCAACTCTATAAGTTCTACCTCCTGTAAACTCAACTCCACCGTCTAAGCCCCTTGACACTAAAGAAACAACACCTCCGAGAATAACCATAGCAGAGATTACATAGAAAAACTTTCTTTTCTTAATAAAACCTATCGATGTATTGGTAAATAAGTTGGCGGTCAATTTATTTGAAAATGACAAATTCCATTTCTTATCAAGCATGAAAGTAAAAATCAACCTTGTAACAAATATGGAAGAGAATAAAGATGTAAACACCCCTATAATTAATATAGTTGCAAACCCCTGAATTGGTCCAGAACCAAAATAAGCAAGAATAATCGCAGTGATTAACGATGTAATATTCGCATCTAATATCGCTGAATAAGCATGCTTATAACCATCAGATACAGCTAACTTAATTCCTTTACCTGCTCTCAACTCTTCACGAATTCTTTCGTAAATAAGTACATTAGCATCAACAGACATACCTATTGTTAGGACTAAACCTGCAATACCAGGAAGCGTTAATGCCGCTCCCATAGAAGCTAACGTACCTAAAATAAAAAAGATATTAGCAATAAGAGCAACTGAAGCAACAATACCGGCTTTACTATAATAGAACACCATGTAAAGCAATACCATCATCAATGCAATAACGAACGACCACATTCCTGAATTAATATTTTCAGCTCCTAATGAAGGCCCAACTATTGCCTCATCAACAATTAACGCTGGCGCTGGCAATGATCCTGCTTTTAAAATATTTGCTAAATCTTGAGCCTCCTCTATTGTAAAGTTACCACTAATTATAGTACTTCCATTTGGAATTGCCTCGTTAATATAAGGATAAGAAAAAACTTGATTATCTAATATAATTGCAATTGCACTTCCTACCTTAGCCGCGGTCCAATCTTTCCAAACTCCAGCACCATAAGATTTCATCTGAACAGTAACCGATGGCTTATTTTCTTGGTTATAATCTTGATAAGCATCTTTTATATCCTCGCCCGTAATTTTATAATCGCCATCTGTTTGAACAGCAATTAATGAATATGCACTAACGTCACCTCCTTGATCTTCCTCTTCACTTGTCCAAAGGAAAGAAACATTCGATGGCACCAAGCTACTCATAACAGGATTTTTTAGCATAAATGAAACTGCTGCGGTATCTAATCCTTTCGCATACCCCACTTTAGGACCAATGTTTTGCTGTGTGAAAGTAAATTTGCTAAATAAAGGCCCAGTATTAGCTACTAAATCCAAACTATCTGAATCAGCTTTTTCAATAGCAAGTTGTTGAGCTATGATCAACTCATTCTTTGTATTTATCTCACTTAATGAATCATAAACCAACTTATCATACCCAGTTAATAAATCGGCAACACTATCCGCTAATACCTCGTATTCTTCAGGAAGCTCTGCAACCTCACCCAAAGTATCTTCAATAACTTCAGATACACTTACCTTCTTCAAAGAATTATTTAACTTAATAAATTCACCTCTTAAATTTTTATGGTAAGCATTTAAAAACTCCAGGCTCGCCGTTGATTGCAATAAATTTCTTACACGGTTTATGTCTTTAGCTCCAGCTAGCTCGATATGCAAACGACCAGATAATGGTTGTTTCTGTATATTTGGTTGACTTACTCCAAACTTATTAATCCTTGCCTCAATAATTCTTTGGGTCTTATCAATAGCTTCGATCGATAATGCAATTAATTTTTCTTTAATATCTAAATTAGTCATTTCTGCTGGAAAGTGCCCCTGATTGGCAACATTGAAATACCTCATCGTTTCACCTTTCCATTGACTCTCATCATAAGCTAAGAAAAACAGCTCAACAAAATCAGCGCTTACTCCTTTTCCATAATTAGCCATTGCCAGATTAAAGGGCTCTTTAAACGATGCTTTCGGCGAGTTTCCAGCTAGATTCCTTAACAACTCTGGAATAGAAACTTCCAATGTAACACTCATACCTCCTTGTAAATCTAATCCAAGACCAAGCTCTTGGTCTTTACACTTCTGGTACGAAATTCCGAAAAATGGATAAATTTCATCCCCACTGCGATCCGAAATATATTTTCCTTCATAGTAGTTCAACACATCTTCCTTTCCACTTTCCACAGTAATCGTATCAAGCCCCAACACAACATCAGTGTCACCACTTAACTGCACTAAATCCCATTGACTCTTTGCCTCAACTAAGGCTTCTTTTTCTACACCCTTCGTGAAAAATGTAAATGATAGTTGGTAAACACAAGCTATAACTAGCAACACTGTAAATACCCCAATCGCGCTTTTATTTCGCATTTTATATAATAATTTAATTAATTCCCATTAAAATTTAGGGCTGCAAATATATAATTTCATAATATGATTAGCAACATTATTTCACTTTCATATAGGTTATGTGTTATATATTTTTTTAAAACCCTCCTGAAACACCTGCAGAACCCTGAAAAACAACGCGTTAAATATGAAGTAAATTAACCTTACCCCCTCAATTTTTCTTTCGATTTCCCAATATTTACTTGATTAAGCTTTAAATTAACAGATGGTAATTGATTACTCAACTTGTAACATATTTATATAATTAAAGGATTTTAACCTATCTTTGTGTCATTACTACTTCGGTTAATTTATATTGTATCATGAAATCTAATTTACTCATTTTACCTCTCTTTATCTGTACAGTTCTTGTTTCTAGCTGTAGGAAATACAGCGCTGGAACTGGAGGGAAAGCACAAATCACCGTTAAAGTAATAAACGGAAACGTAAATATTCCAAGAGCAGATGTTCATGTCATGTATAATGCCACTGCCTTTCCTGGGACAACCGCTAACTATGGCAACACTGTTATAGCAGACAATACTGGGGATGCAATATTTGACAATTTAAAAAGAGGTAATTACTACTTCTATTGCTCTTTTGTTGCTGATAGCATTGTAAAAGAAGCAGGTGCATTTATTAACATAGCGAGTAAGTTTGGCGAACAACATGTTGTTATTGATTTTAACGAAGAAGATCCATTTTAACAATAACGGACCAGTCCTAAAAGCTGGAGATTAACTCCAATTTATATTTACCATTTATTGAATATTTATGTTTTCGCTCAAGCCGTCCCGATAGCTATCGTGGAGGCTCTTCTTTTATTCACTCTTTCTTATTTATTTTTAAAGTGTTCATGAGGTCGGCTGCGCCTCAGTTCCATTGCCAAAAGAAGCAAAAGTCTAGTGTCTTCAAAAGGTCTTCCGAGAAAACATATATCTACCGGAAAGATTCTAGCACTATGGACTTGCGAAAATGCATCGCTATCTGAAAATTAATTAGCACAACTACTTGAAGGCACGATTAATATCACGTAAAAGTTTTTAACTTAAAATCATTTTTGTTGCCGGGTTTGTCGCAAGAACTAATCCCTCAATAAAATTACCTATTGCCCAACAATAACAAATATTTATTCTTAACCATTAAAAAGGGGCTAACATAAATGGTATCCCCTTTTTAATAAATATACTATTGTGTTTTAAGCATTCACCTCTAAAAGACCATTTGTCTTTCTAACACCTTCAGCGCTTTCTACTAATTTTGCTTTTTCAGAAGCACTCAATTCTATTTCAACAATCTTCTCAATACCATTTGCTCCCAATATACAAGGAACACCTATTGAGATATCACTTAATCCAAATTCTCCTTCTAATAATGCAGAACAAGGAAACATTTTTTTCTGATCACATCCAATTGCTTGAACCAATGCAGAAACTGCAGCTCCAGGAGCATACCAAGCACTTGTTCCTAGCAAACCTGTTAATGTTGCTCCACCTACCTTAGTATCTTCAACTACTTGCGTCATTCTTTCTGCAGATAAGAATTCAGAAACAGGAATACTATTCCTAACCGCTTTTTCAATCAAAGGCAACATTCCTTTATCACTATGACCTCCTATAACCATTCCATCAACATCAGAAGCTGGGCAACCCAATGCCTCACTTAATCTATATTTGAAACGTGCGCTATCTAAAGCTCCACCCATTCCAATAATTCTGTTCTTAGGCAAATTAGTAGATTTATGTACTAAATATGCCATAGTATCCATTGGATTACTTACAACAATAATTATTACATTAGGAGAATGTTCGATTAAACTTGAAGAAACAGATCTAACAATCCCTGCGTTAATACCTATTAACTCTTCTCTAGTCATTCCTGGTTTTCTAGGAATACCACTCGTGATAACCGCAACATCACTTCCTGCAGTCTTTGAATAATCACTTGTACTTCCGCTAATTTTTGTGTCAAATCCATTTAACGATGCACATTGCATAAGGTCCATTGCCTTTCCTTCTGCATAACCTTCCTTAATATCAACTAGTACTACTTCG
>Ga0209631_10001863_pt1 | contig 25989 bp, 23 predicted proteins | sample COG_08_FD_184752 | JGI IMG/M metagenome (GOLD analysis project Ga0209631, IMG submission 184752) | Pelagic Microbial community sample from North Sea - COGITO 998_met_08 (SPAdes) (version 2) | ecosystem: Environmental > Aquatic > Marine > Neritic zone/Coastal water | place: Helgoland, sampling... | reverse complement strand
CATGACGATTTAAAAAATGCTCTCGAAACAAAAAAGATTAAAGTAACAACTATTTATAATACTCGTGGTGGGTTTGATACTACGTGCGTTGAAGGAAAAATTGATTAGTATTTTTGGTATGAAACACAATTCAAATTAGTTAATTTTGAAGCCTCTTTTTAAAAGAAAGAAAACCTAATGAAAAAAGTTACTGAAAATAAACAATCTAAATTTATCGGAATAGGTTTAACACTAGGAATAGCCTTTGGTGCAGCTGTAGATAATGTAGGTCTTGGGATTGCTCTGGGTCTTGCATTGGGAGTCGGCATAGGAACTAATAGCGCAAGATCCGTCAAAAAAACTAAATAAATTTCGGAGCCGGTAGCTCAGTTGGTAGAGCAGTGGCCTTTTAAGCCATTGGCCGTGAGTTCGAGTCTCACCCGGCTCACTCTTCGGTAAATTATTTTATCGTTAAAAAAAACCCACTTATTAAAGTGGGTTTTTTTATTTTTATGTATAAAATTAATAGAGAGCAAAAGTACATAAAACTTTAAAATCTAATAAAAAACCTTCTAATCAAACGAACTATAATTCTAAATATTGAGTATAAAAAAAAGGGGTTTGTACCTAAAATTGAATTCTTTATTAAGTTAAATATGGCTTCTCGATTTATCTTAAAAAAATTATATATATAAACAAGTATAACTGTAGACAAAACAACAAGAGCAATTTTCAAGTATATCATAAATTAATTTTTTTATTTTTTAGATCAGAAACCAAATTTTTTACGCCCTTTTCTGCATTCTGAGGAATAATTTTAAAGTTTATATTATTCATATTTTCTTTTGCATTGGGGTCAATATAATAACAATCTGCATTGGAAGATACATAATCAACTAATCCGGAGGCCGGGTATACAGATAATGAAGTTCCTACAACAATTACTATTTCAGCAAATTGAAAATATGGAATTACTTTTTGAATCATTGGCACTTCTTCTCCAAACCAGACAATATGAGGGCGAAGCTGATTCCCTTCTTCACACAAATCACCAATTTCTATTCTTTTTTTATTAATTTGATAAACTAACGAAGCATTTTTACTGCTTCTTGCTTTTTTTAATTCACCGTGCAAATGAATTACATTTGATGACCCTGCACGTTCATGTAAATCATCTACATTTTGAGTAACGATTGTTACATTAAAATATTTTTCCAATACTACTAAAGATACATGGGCTTCATTAGGTTGTGCTTTACTTGCTTGCAATCTCCTTTGATTATAAAATTCTAAAACTATTTCTGGATTAGCTTTCCATGCTTGAGGTGTTGCAACATCTTCGATTTTATGATTTTCCCATAAACCATTACTATCACGAAACGTTTTGAGTCCACTTTCAGCACTAATGCCAGCTCCAGTTAGTACAACGACTTTTTTCATGTGTCAAAATAAGCAATTTTTAGTTTATTGTTTAATTTTACTCTTTCGGGTTGGTGTAAAGTTTGTGTATACTGATGACGATATGACCGAACAGTCAAACTTAAAAAGGGTTCTGTCGCTTACAGATGCCACTATGATAAATGTAGGTGGAATTTTAGGATCGGGTATTTTTATGGTACCGGCTACGGTTGCACTATATACTCTTTCGAGCTCTCTTTTTTTTCTAGCATGGATTGTAGGGGGTATTATTAGTTTATTTGGAGCCCTATCAGTTGCTGAGCTAGGGTCATCAATGCCAGAAGCTGGCGGTCAGTACGTTTTTTTAAATAAGGCCTATGGACCAATTTGGGGTTTTCTTTACGGCTGGTCTGCGGTAGCAGTGATTAACACTGCCTCAATAGCTGCAGTTGCAATGGCTTTTTCGGAGTATCTTGGTTTCTTTTTTACTCTTAATTCTTTTGAAGTTAAAAGCATTGCGATCATCTCTATTTTAATTTTAACAGTAATAAATATTATTGATGTAAAATCCGGAGCAAAGTTTCAAAACCTTTTTACCTATGCAAAAATTACTGCTATTGGTATAATAATATTTCTCGGACTTTTTCTGGGTGATGGATCTTCAAGCAATTTTATACCAATACTAACCGATAAGTCTTTTTCTTCACTTGTAGGTCCCTTGGGTCTTGCAATGGTAGCGGTATTATGGACTTTTGATGGTTGGATTTTTGTAACCTACGTAGCTGGAGAAGTAAAGAATCCCGGCAAAAATATACCACTATCAATCATCTTATGTATGATTATCATTCTTTCTATATACCTAACTCTAAACTATGTCCTTGTTTACATTCTGGGTTTTGATAGAATGATAGGATCTGAGTTAGTGATGTCAGACGCTGCGTCAATATTTTTAGGAAATAAAGGAGCAACTATCGTTACTATTGTAATCCTTATTTCTTTAATTGGTGCTAACAATGGATTTATACTAACTAGCGCACGTATAAATTATGCAATGGCAAAAGATGGATTATTCTTCAAGCAAGCTGCAAAAATACATAAAAAATTCAAATCACCAACTAATGCTCTTATGATGCAGTGTGTTTGGTCATCCCTTTTAACACTAACTGGAACATTCAATCAACTAATTACCTATATAATTTTTGCATCTTGGATTTTTTATGCTATGTCTGCTGGTGCTGTAATTATCCTAAGAAAGAAACTCCCTAACCTTAAGCGGCCTTATCGAACTCCACTATATCCCTGGATCCCAATCATTTTTATATTATTTGCAATATTCCTTACAATTAATACTATTTTAGAGGCCCCAAGAGATGCAGCTATTGGAGCTCTTTTAATCTTAGCAGGCCTTCCTTTTTATAGATACTGGAAAAATAATGAACTACATAAAGAAAAATATTAAGAGTGCGGTTAATAATAATCGTGATTTAATTATCTCGTTTATAAAAAAGATTGTTAGAACGCCAAGCCTTGCTAATGATGAAGCAAGTGTTCAATATATCATACATAAAAAGCTTGAGGATTTAAATCTAGACTCTCAAATAATTCCTGTTATTTTTAGCGAATTAGAACACCATCCTGCATTTAACGATGATGGGTTTTCACCTGAATCACGAATCAATGTGACAGCAAAATGGAAAGGATCTGGAAATTCAAAATCACTTATTTTAAATGGTCATGTTGATGTTGTTCCCACTGGTCCAGAAAATCTATGGAATGACAGTCCTTGGTCTGGAAAAGAAATAGATGGAAAGATTTTTGGAAGAGGATCGTGTGATATGAAAGCCGGACTGTCGTCAGGATTATTTGCAATTGCAATATTGAAAAGCTTGAGATTCAAGCCAGAGGGTGATATTATTTTTCAATCAGTAGTGGGAGAAGAGTCTGGCGGGTGTGGCACTTTGGCAAATATTGTCAAAGGCTACCGTGCTGATGCAGCAATTATATTAGAACCAACTTCATTAAAATTATCTCCGATTCAATCAGGTGCTCTGACTTTTAGATTGATAGTTCATGGTAAGGCTACGCATGCCTCAATGAGGTGGGATGGAGTAAGTGCTATAGAAAAATATGCAGATCTTCATCATTCAATTATTGACTTTGAAAAACAACGCCATCACTCGTTTAATACTGAACATTATAAATCTAGAGAAAGGGTTGCACCAATAAATATCGGTACTATTCAGGCTGGACAATGGCATTCAACTGTTCCAGAGTCCGTAATAGCTGAGGGCAGACTAGGTGTATTTCCGGACGAATCAAATGAAGATGCAAAAAAAAGTTTTGAAGAATATATTTTAAAGATAGCTAAAAATGATCCATGGTTATGTAAGAATCTTCCCGAAATTGAATGGTTTGAAGGGCAGTTTGAGTCTGGTCAAACGCAACTTGATGATCCTCTTATTGAAGAGCTAAGTAATATTTATAAAAGTGTCTGTAATAGCAAGGCGATAATTGAAGGAGTTACTTATGGATCAGACTTGCGCCTTTTTACAAATCATGCTAATATTCCAAGCGTTCTATTCGGCCCAGGAGATGTCCGTTTAGCTCATGCAGCAAATGAATATGTAACTATAGAGGAAATAATGATCTCTACTGAAATTGTTGCAAATATGATAGTTAATTGGTGTGGAGGTAGTTTTGAATAAAAAGTTTGGCTGTCAAGATATGACTAGCACTATTAGGAAGGTGCTAATTAAAGACCCAAAAAGCGCATACAAAAATCAATTCAATATTGATGCTCAATACAACGACTTGAATTATTTTGGTAAACCAGACTTTGAAATATCGTTAAAGGATTATGATTTATTTGAATCTATATTGCGTAAAAATGGAATTGAAATACATTATTTACCTTCAGATGATATTACAAGCCTTGATTCAATATACACTCATGACCCCTGTTTAGTTTCAAACTCAGGTGTCATATTATGCTCAATGGGAAAAGATCTTAGAAAAAAAGAGCCTGAAATGATTTCTAATTATTTTAAATCTTTAGGTATTCCAATAATTGGGAAGATATCTTCTCCAGGAAAACTTGAGGGTGGCGATATTGTCTGGATAGATAATAGAACTGTAGCTGTTGGTGTGGGCTATAGATCCAATCTTGAAGGGATTTTACAGTTAAAACAGATTCTTTCAGATGATATAGATGAAATTATTCCCGTACATTTACCACACTGGACTGGTCCAGCAGATTGCCTTCATTTAATGAGCAATGTTAGCCCTATTGATGAAAATCTATTTCTTGTCTACTCAAAATTACTTCCTGTTAGTTTCAGAGAATATTTACTAGGTCGAAAAATTAAGCTTGTTGAAGTTCCTGATGAAGAATATGAGTCTATGGGTTGCAATGTTCTGGCTATTGCTCCAAAGAAAGTGATAATGATTGAAGGAAATAGTATTACTAAAAAACTTCTTGAAGATGAAGGTGTTGAAATATTTACATATTCGGGTCTAGAAATTTCAAATAAAGGTGCAGGTGGACCCACCTGCCTTACGCGTCCATTTTTAAGGAGTTAGTAGGTGCCAAAAAAACTTAAGACAATTGATAATCAATTCACTATACCATCAAACTGTTACTTTGAGGAAGGTTTCTTAGATAAAGAAAAAAAGGAAATTTTCTTAAAAGAATGGCAATTGATCGGTTCTCGCTCGCAAATAAAAAATCCAGGTCAAGTGCTAGTAGCTGAAGTTGCTAATAATCCAATAATTATTACTTGTCAGGAAGATAACACCTTGAAAGCATTTTATAATGTATGTCAACATAGAGGTGGGCCATTGGCTTATGAAAACTGTTCGGTGAATAAACTGCAATGTAAATATCATGGATGGGTATATAAATTAGATGGCAAACTCAAAAATGCGCGAGGATTTAAAGATTCAGAACTTAACATTGAAGATTACGGTCTAACCGCTATCAGTGTTACGGAGTGGATGGGTCAAGTCTTTGTAAGCCTTTCTGAGAAGCCTAACGATCTCAATCAACAGATTGATAAAATAAAGAGTCTCATTTCACCAATAGATTTTTCAAATTACACTTTTAAGTTTAGAGAATCGTATGAAATTAACTGCAACTGGAAAGTTTATATGGATAACTTTTTAGAAGGTTTTCATATTCCATTTGTTCACCCTGAACTAAATAAAGTTATAGATTACAAGTCTTACAAGACCGAAATATATGACCGGTTTTCAGTGCAGTGGTGTCCTTTAGATAGCGAATTGAGTCCGTATGGAAAAAGTGATAACCCACAACAAAATAAAGCTTTCTATTTTACAATTTATCCTAACATAATTTTAAACATTGCCCCTGGTCGCCTTCAAACTAATATCGTTGAGCCCAAGGGACCGAAACACTGTGTTGTCCATTTTGATTATCATTTTGATAATCCTATAAAAGCTAATATTGAACAAGATGTAGAGTTTAGTGAAATGGTTCAACAGGAAGATGTATTAATTTGTGAGAGTGTTCAAAAAGGACTTGAGTCTGAGGGATACGACAAGGGAAAATTTTCACCTCTAAATGAACAGGGCGTTTTTCACTTTCAATCACTAGTTAAAAGCTCTCTGAATTTATGAGCAGAATTGCTCAGATTGGCTCTGGAATGATAGGTACCACTATGGCCTATGATCTGTCACAGGTACATAATATTGCTGTAGGTGATTATAATGAACAGTCACTTAATATTGTAAAAAATCTCAACAGTGATATTGAAACAAAAAAGCTTGATGTTACTGATTCATTTGCACTAAAAAATTTCGTTCAGGGTTCAGATATCGTTCTGCTTGCAGTTCCAGGTCATTTAGGTTATAATGCTTTAAAAACCATCATTGAATCCAAAAAAAATGTCGTTGATATATCTTTTTCAAATGAAAATTTTTTAAAACTAGACCCGCTTGCTAAAAAAAATGGCGTTACAGTAGTTGTTGATGCTGGCTTAGCTCCTGGAATACCCAATTATCTTCTGGGGTACCATAATTCTCAAATGAAAATAAATTCATTTGAATATTATGTTGGAGGTTTACCTAAAAACCCTAAACCTCCCTTTTTTTACAAAGCACCGTTCTCGCCTATAGATGTAATTGAAGAATATACGCGTCCAGCAAGAATGATGATCAATGGTAAAATTATTACGAAACCAGCTCTTACAGAAATTGAAAAAATGTATTTTGAAAGCATTGGTTACTTGGAAGCATTTAACACAGATGGATTAAGATCAATTCTTTTCACAATGAAACATATTAACAATATGAAAGAAAAGACCTTAAGATATAGCGGACATGCAGCTTTAATGGCAAATTATAGAAATGCTGGAAAATTTGATAAGGATCAAATATCAAAAACCTCCGATGAACTATTTGCTGCTTGGAAACTAAAAGATAATGAGCCTGAGATAACAGTTATGAAAATAATTATTAAAGGAAAAGATAAAGATATAACTTATGATCTTTTCGATGAATATGATTCAAAGCTAAACTTTACCTCGATGTCCAGAACTACTGGTTTTACTGCAACCGCTACAGTAAATATTATTTTAAGAAAATTATTTGAAAAAAAAGGTGTGTTCCCCCCAGAGCTTTTAGGCTCACACCTTGATTGCACTGAATTTTTAAATTCGTATTTAAAAGAAAGAAAAATTCAAATCAATCAAAAAATAAATAAACATTGAAAATATTTATTTTTGTAATAGCCTAGAAGTTAACAGTGACTTTAAATTTTGTAGTTATATAAACCGTAAATAACAGTTTTTAATACTATGAATTTTTCAAGACGACATATAGGACCAAATAATAATGACATTGCTAAAATGTTATCATATCTTGGTTTTGATTCAATCGAAGCATTAATAAGTGCTACCATACCAGATGATATTCAATTCAATGAAGTTCTTAGTATTGGGGAAGCTATAAGTGAATATGATTTTTTGAATACAATCAAAAAGATTGGTGAAAAAAATCTAGCAGTAAAAACATATATTGGAACAGGTTATTATGGAACGATTACCCCGCCTGTAATACTCAGAAATATTTTAGAAAATCCAGGCTGGTATACAGCATATACACCCTATCAAGCTGAAATTTCACAAGGCCGGCTTGAAGCGCTGCTTAATTTTCAAACAATGGTAACAGATATGACAGGGCTTGAGATTTCTAATGCTTCACTCCTTGATGAGGCAACTGCAGCTGCAGAAGCTATGGTTTTAATGTATAGATCGCTACGAGGTAGGAATACTTTTTTAGTATCCGACCAATGCCACCCACAAACTATTGATGTATTAAAAACACGGTCTAATCCAATCGGTATTAATCTTAAGGTTATGCCGACAGAAAAATTCAAATTTACTGAAGAAACTTTTGGCTGTTTAATTCAATGTCCAACATCAGATGGAAAAGTGTTTAGCTATAAAGCCCTATCAAAAGCTGCACATGATGCAGGTGCATTTATAGCAGTAGCAACAGATCTTCTTAGTCTTGCACTTATAGCTGAGCCGGGTTCCTATGATGCTGATATTGCGATAGGAAGCTCTCAAAGGTTTGGTGTTCCATTAGGGTTTGGCGGTCCACACGCAGCATTTCTTGCAGCTAAAGAAATCTTCAAAAGAAAAATGCCTGGCAGATTAATTGGCTTATCTAAAGATAGTCAAAATAACTTAGCATTTCGAATGGCGCTGCAAACTAGAGAGCAACACATAAGAAGAGATAAAGCAACATCTAATATTTGTACTGCGCAGGTTTTATTATCAGTAATCGCTGGTATGTATGCCGTTTATCACGGGCCAAAAGGAATTTTTCAAATTGCTAAAACTATTCACGAAAATACTAAAGTACTGGCATCTTCACTCAAAGAAAATGGTTATGAAATTATGCATGATCAATTTTTTGACACCATTAGATTTGGAACAAATGGAAAAGATATCAATTTTGAAAACCTAAAAATTAATGTGAGAAGCTATGAGGGTGGTGATATTGGTATTTCAATAGATGAAACTACTTCTAAAAATGACATTAAAAAACTTCTTCAAATTTTTGAATGCAATGAGGTTTCAAATAATTTTTTTGCTTTAAAAGAAAACAGATCAACAGAGTATTTAACTCATGAAGTCTTTAATTCATACCATTCAGAGACTGAAATGATGCGGTATTTAAAAAAACTTGAAACAAAAGATCTTAGCTTGAATACAAGCATGATTTCCCTTGGTTCGTGTACGATGAAATTGAATGCTGCTGCTGAAATGATGCCAATATCATGGCCAGAATTTAGCTCAATTCACCCTTTTGCTCCCGAATCACAGACCCTTGGATATCAAAAACTTTTCAAATCACTTGAAAGCTGGCTTGTTAATATTACAGGTCTCCACTCTTGTTCATTGCAGCCTAATTCTGGAGCTCAGGGAGAATATGCAGGCCTTCTGGTTGTTCGTGAATACCATCAAAATAACGGTAACTCTCAAAGAAAAGTTTGCCTAATTCCTGAATCAGCACATGGTACTAACCCCGCAAGCGCAGTTATGGCTGGTATGGAAGTAATCGTTATAAAATGCGATAAGTCTGGAAATATTGACGTAAATGATCTCAAGCAAAAAGCTGAAGAAAATAAAGAAACACTGTCAGCGTTAATGATAACATACCCTTCAACTCACGGTGTTTTTGAAGAATCTATTTCTAATATTTGTGATATCATTCATGAGTTTGGTGGTCAAGTATACCTTGATGGTGCAAACCTTAATGCAATGGTGGGACTTTCAAGGCTAGGTGACTTTGGAGCTGATGTATGCCACATAAATCTTCACAAAACCTTTGCGATACCACATGGAGGTGGAGGTCCTGGAATGGGTCCAATTTGTGTTGCTGAACACCTCTCTCCTTTTCTTCCAGGCCATCCATATTTTAAAAATAACGATAAATCCATTACTGCTGTATCAGCTGCCCCTTTTGGAAGTGCAGGCATTCTTCCTATATCATGGGGATACATAACTATGCTTGGGAATGATGGCTTAAAAAAAGCTTCGCAAGTTGCAATCTTAAATGCAAACTATATGGCCAAGAGGCTCAATAAGGACTACAAAGTTCTTTATCAAGGCTCCAACAAAACTTCGGCTCATGAATTTATTATTGATCTGAGAGATCTAAAAAATGAAACAGGAATTAGCGATGAAGATGTCGCTAAAAGATTAATTGATTACGGTTTCCATGCTCCTACTATGTCATGGCCTGTTCCAGGTACACTTATGATTGAGCCTACTGAAAGTGAATCACTAGTTGAGCTGGATAGATTCTGTGATGCTATGATTTTAATTAAACGCGAGATAGATGATGTTGTATCTGGAAAATTTGACACAGACGATAACCCGCTTATTAATTCCCCTCATACAGCGCTTACTGTTATGTCTGATAATTGGGATCATAATTATTCAAGACAAATTGCCGCTTATCCTGCTCCGTGGCTTAAGGAACATAAATATTGGCCAAGCGTAGGAAGAGTTGATAATGCTTTTGGTGATAGAAATCTTGTGTGTACCTGCCCTCCTCTTGACGCCTATACTAAGTAACTAAATATATTATAACGGTGTTTAATTTTTTAAAAAACGATATACTAAAAATTCTTGATTCTTCACAAGATGAAAGAGATGCGTTATTTTCACATAGAATATATAAATCAATTAAGAATATTGATGACCTTCATATCTTTATGGAAAACCATATATTTGCAGTTTGGGACTTTATGTCAATACTTAAAACACTCCAAAAAGAATTAACCTGCACCGAAATTCCCTGGGCACCGAAAGGCGGTGGAACACCTGCTAGACTATTAAATGAAATTGTAACTGAAGAGGAATCTGATATTGACATCTACGGTGAATATAGAAGTCACTTTGAAATGTATTATCAAGCAATGAATGAGGCTGGGGCAAATACGCAAAAAATTGAATCTTTTTTGAACAACCTACACTTGGGAATTAATAAATCGTTAGTCAAAACAAACCCGCCTAAGCCAGCGGTTAATTTTGTAAAGACTACATTTTCAATGCTAGAAGATGCACCCGTACATGTTGTAGCATCTATGTTTACATTTGGAAGAGAAGAGGTTATTCCAAATATGTTTCGATCAATTATTAACAAAATTGATAAAGATATAAAAGGTAAGCTCAAAAGCTTTGTCCACTATTTGGATCGCCATATAGGCATTGATGAGGATGAGCACGGACCCGCAGCTTTAAAAATGGTAAAAGTTTTGTGTGAAAACGATGAAACAAAATGGAGAGAAGCAGCAGAAGCCGCCAAAATGACAATGAAAGCAAGAATAATTTTTTGGGATGGAATTCTTGTTGAGCTAAAAAGCGCTTAGCGTACTAATTCTCCTTTAATATAACCCATATCCGAACTAACTAGTTTTACATTTTGAACGGTATTTATTATTGAATGATCTGCTTCAACAGCTACTTTAATATAATTATCTGTATAACCAATAATTTTATCATTCTTTAAATATTCAAATAGCACTGGTCGTGATGATTTAATGAATTTATTTTGATGCGCTTCTAATATTTTCTTAGAAAAATTTCTAAGAATTAAACTTCTCTTTGATCTTATTTTTTTATCAACTTTATTTTCAAGATTTATTGCACGCGTATTTGCCCTTTCTGAATAAGTAAAAACATGTAAGTATGAAATTTTCAATTCATCAATGAAGTGATGACTTTCAACGAAGTCATTATCTGATTCACCGGGAAATCCAACAATTACATCAGCTCCAATCGTTGCATCGGGTATTAAATCTTTAATTATTGAAACGCATTCAAAGTATCTTGATCGCTTGTACCTTCTTTGCATCAAAGTTAAAATTTTATCGGATCCAGACTGCAATGGAATATGAAAATGAGGCACGAATTTTTTTGAAACTGAACAAAACTCAATAATTTCTTTGGTAAGTAAATTTGGCTCTATTGAAGATATTCGCAATCTATGCACATCAAGATTATCCAGCTCCTTAATTAAGTCGAAAAAACTCTCATTTGTTTGTTTACCAAAATCTCCAATGTTGACTCCAGTAAGAACTAATTCTTTTGCTCCTTCATTTATTGCTTGATTAGCAAGATCAATTGTTTTCTTGATTGAATCACTTCTGCTTTTTCCACGAGCCAGAGGGATAGTACAGAACGAACAAACATAATCACAGCCATCCTGAATTTTTAAATAGGATCGTGTTCTGTCACCAATAGAATATGAAGGAATAAAAGAGCTTGTCTCTTTAATATTCGATCTAACTACCTTACTTCCTCCATTAAGATCAAGCCTGTCAAGCTCATTCAATAAGTTGAATTTATTTTCTGAACCAACCACTAGATCAACTCCTTTAATATTAGAAATCTCTTCTGGATTTAACTGGGCATAACATCCAATAACGGCTATTTTAGCGTTAGGATTAGATCTTTTTGCTTGACGGATTAGTTTTCTTGCTTCTTTATCTGCATTATCAGTTACTGAGCAAGTGTTCAGCACATAGAAGTCAGCATATTCTTTATATGTTACTTTTTCAAACCCTCTATTAACAAAATCTTTCGAAATCATAGAGGTCTCTGAAAAGTTTAGCTTACAACCCATCGTGTGAAATGCAATTTTTTTGTATTCAGTGCTCATAAATTAAATTAAAATTGTCCACAAATTTAATCAAATATGATTTCACAGTTATAATAGTAATTTGTACATTTTGAAATGTCATCAAAAAATAAAATTAAAGAACTGCGAGACAAAATCAACTTTCTTGATGATGAAATCATCAAAATACTTGAAGAGCGTTTTTTAATATCTAAAAAAATAGGAGAAATTAAGTTTAATTCTCAAAGCAAAGTATTAGACGCAAAAAGAGAACGCGAAATAGTTGATCGCCTTAATACGAATACAAAAATTATCAGCAAAGAATCTTTGGGTTTGATATATCAAAATATCTTCAAAGTCTCGCGTGAAATTCAATCATTAAAAAATAAGTTTGGTAACAGCATTAAAAATGATTAATATTGATCTGATGATTTACACAATAACAAAAAATTATTTTAGCAGCTATTACTTTTTTAACCCTGAGAGGGTTTTGCAATAGAAGGTATATCTGCTTTTATTGATTATGCAAAACCTCGGTAATTATCGGGGTTTTTTTTTATGTAAAATGTAAGGAATAAAATGAAATCTATAGGAATACAGGGTGGCGAAGGAAGTTTTTCAGAGGAAGCCGCAAATCAATTTGTATTAAATCATGGTATTGATGATTTTAAAATTATTTATCAAATATCCTCTGAAGGCGTATTGGACGGTATAGATACCGGTAAAACAGATTTTGGGATTATTGCAATGGAAAATGCTCAGGGCGGTGTTGTAATAGAAAGCGTTGAAGCACTTGCAAAATATAAGTGCGCAATCGTTGAAATGTTTCATATTTCTGTTGATCAAAATTTACTAGGAATTAAAGGGGCAAACGTTGGAGATATAACAGAGATACATTCTCACCAACAAGCTCTAAGGCAATGTAAAGATTTTTTGAGTGAATATTTTTGGACCAGGCCGCTAATTGAAGAGGACGATACAGCAGAGTCAGCCAGAAGGCTTTCGCAAGGTAAGCTTCCAAGCACATCTGCTGTTATTGCTAACAAGGCATGTGCTGAATTATATGGTTTAGAGATACTTAGAGAAAGCATTCATGATTTAAAGCACAACCTTACTTTATTTCTTGGCTTAACTAAGCTATAATATCTATGAAAAGTGTTGGCATAATTGGGCTTGGAAGATTCGGGAAGATTTTAGCAAATATCCTACAAAAAGGATATTCTATATCTGCGTATGATTTAAATGATATCTCTCCAATAACAAATATCAACTTTTATAATCTTGACAAAGTTTTGCAGGAGCGCGTTATTTTTATTGCAGTTCCAATAAGAAATTTTGAGTCATTAATAAAAAAAATATCGCCCAAGTTGAAAAGCGGAACGACTTTGATTGATGTTTGCTCTGTCAAGTCCTACCCTGTTAATATAATGCTTAAAAATATTAATAAAGATATTGGAATCATCTCAACGCACCCAATGTTTGGCCCCGATTCATTTTCAACAAATACAAAATTAAAAATGATGATGCACAAAGTCCGTGACCCGGAAAACCAATATATTTCATGGCGTAATTATTTTTCTAACCAAGGAATTGATATAATTGAAATGTCGCCAGATGATCATGATCGTCTTGCGGCAAGAAGTCAAGGAATAACGCATTTTCTAGGAAGAATGCTTAAGCAGTTTGGTATAAAAAAAACGCAAATAGACACTCAAGGCTTTAAGGACTTGCTTGACTTAGTTGAGCAAACTTGCAATGATACCTGGGATTTATATACAGACCTGCAACTATATAATCCATACACTTTAAATGTAATTACAGAATTACTAGGGTCTGCAGAATCACTAGATAAACAATTAAGGGAAATTAAAAATGTGGAAAAAAAATAGCTGGAAAAATTATGAAGCACTTCATATACCTAATTATGAAGATCCAGAAAAACTTGATAGTGTTCTAAGTACACTTAAAGGATTTCCGCCCTTAGTTTTTGCTGGTGAGGTGAGATCCCTGCGAAAATCGCTAAGTCAGGTTGCAGAAGGACATGCATTTTTACTTCAAGGCGGAGATTGCGCAGAGAGCTTTTCAGAGTTCCATGCTGATAATATTCGTGACACATTTCGTGTTATTCTACAAATGGCCGTTATACTTACTTCTGGAACAAACCTTCCTATAATAAAAGTCGGTAGAATGGCAGGTCAATTTGCAAAACCACGATCTAGCCCTACTGAAGTAAAAGATGACCAGGAATATGAAAGCTATAGAGGGGATATAATTAATAGCATTGAATTTGATAAATCACTACGAAAGCCAGATCCTGAACGAATGTTAAAAGCTTATTCGCAAGCAGCGTCAACACTAAATTTGTTACGCGCTTTTGCTGATGGAGGCTATGCCGATTTACGCTATGTTAATTCATGGAATATGGGTTTTTTAAAATCTGGTCCAGAATATGAAAGATACAGAAAATTAGCTAACAAGATTCAGGAGAGTCTAAATTTTATGGAAGCTCTTGGAGTAAATTCTGATAACACTATTCAGCTTCGTAAAACTGAATACTACACATGTCACGAAGCTCTGCTTTTGCCTTACGAAGAATCCTTAACTAGAGAGGATTCTACAACTGGGGATATTTATGACACCTCTGCTCATTTTGTATGGATAGGTGACAGAACAAGGTTTCATGATAGCGCTCATGTTGAATTTTGTAAAGGAATTCAAAATCCTATAGGTATTAAATGTGGTCCAACCTTAGATCATGACGACCTTATAAAAATTTTAGATAAACTAAATCCTGAGAATTCACCAGGAAGAATAACCTTAATTTCTCGATATGGAAGCGAAAAGGTTCAGGATCATCTTCCAAGACTAATAAAAAGAATTTCTGATGAAGGCAGGACAGTCGTATGGTCATGTGATCCAATGCATGGAAATACTGTAAAGAGTTCCGATGGAACAAAAACTAGGCCATTTGAAAATATTCTAAATGAAGTAAAAAATAATATTAAAATTCATAATTCTCAAGGCAGCTGGTTTGGTGGTATTCACCTCGAAATGACTGGTCAAAATGTAACGGAATGCACTGGTGGGATAGATGATATATCAGAATCTGATTTAAAAGACAGATATCATACGCATTGTGATCCAAGACTTAACGCTAACCAAGCTATACAGCTTGCTTTCTTGATTGCAGATGAGCTGAAGAATAATGCCAGCTAGAGGAACACTTATTCTACCTGGAGATAAATCTATATCTCATAGAGCTGTAATGCTTGCCGCCCTCTCCAAAAAGCAATCAATAATCAGCAACCTATCAGACGGAAAAGATGTGAAATCGACAATTTCATGCTTAATAGAATGTGGAATAAAAATTAAATACTCATCAAAAGATCTTCTTGTGATTGGTGGAAAATTTAATCATCCAAAAACAGATTTAGATTGTGGCAATTCTGGAACCACAATGAGACTGCTTATTGGTCTTCTTGCAGGGCGAGGAATAAGCGCAAATTTTACTGGAGATAAATCTCTATCCAAAAGACCCATGAAAAGAATAATTAATCCTTTAAAAAAAATGGGTCTTAATATTTTAAGTAATGAGCTATTTCCGCCAATAAGTATTTCAAGTAGCAAACTTAATGGAATCGATTATATAATGCCAATTTCAAGTGCTCAAGTAAAGTCTAGTATATTACTTGCAGCGCTGGGATCAAGTGATAATACAACCATAACAGAAAATGATATAACTAGGAACCATACAGAAATAATGCTACAAAATATTGGGGTTAATATATTAAAAAAGGATAAATCAATAACTGTAAGTTCTTGTAATAAATTTTTACCTCAAAAAATTTCAATCCCCGCCGACCCTTCAACAGCAGCTTTCTTTATTGGTACTGCAGTTTTAATCCCAGAGTCAAAACTACGAATCACGAATTTACTCTTAAATGATACCAGGATTGGGTTTTTAAGGGCATTAGAAAAAATGGGGTGTACTTTTAATTATTACAATTTACATGAAGATTCCGGTGAAAAAGTAGGTGATGTCGAGGTAGAATATCATAGGTTGCTTGGTATAAATATCGATAAAACCGATATCCCATCAATCATTGATGAGCTACCTATGCTTGCGTTAATCGCTACTCAAGCCGAGGGAATTACAAGGGTTAGTGGCGCTGAAGAGTTGCGAGTAAAAGAGTCTGACAGAATAAGAGCGATATGTAAAAACTTGAAAGAGATTGGTGCGAACGTAATTGAAAAATCAGATGGTTTTATTATCAAAGGAAATACAAAACTAAAATCAGGTAAAATTGACACATTTAACGATCATCGAATTGCAATGACGTTTCATATTGCCTCTATTGTATCTGGAAAAGACATTGTTCTGAACAACAAAGAATGTGTAAATATTTCTTTTCCGAATTTTTATAAAACATTAGAAAATATTTTACGATGAAAAATTTTGCAGTCATCGGTTTTCCAATTGAGCATAGCTTGAGCCCTATTTTGCACCAAGAAATATATAATGAGCTTGGCCAGAAAATAACCTCAAGTAAGATATCTGTTAATACTAAATCGCTTTCTAGATTTGTTAAGAGTAAAAGAATTAATTTTTATAACGTAACTATTCCCCATAAAGAAAATATAGTTAGTTTTTTGGATAGCCTAGAAAGTTCAGCAAAAGAAATAGGGGCAGTTAACTGTGTAGCAAACTTAAAAGGTTACAATACAGACTGGATGGGATTTAAAAACTCTATGCTTGAAAATAATATTATTCTTGATAATAAAAATTGTATTATTCTTGGCGCTGGGGGAGCAGCAAGAGCTGTGGCATATGCATTAATTAGATCAAATTGTAATTCAATTACAATTATCAATAGATCAAAACAAAGAAAAAAAGAAATACTAAAATGGATCGATGGTTTTGGCAATTATAAAAACAATTCAAGTCAAGGTGATATTATTATAAACTGTACGCCACTGGGTATGTGGCCCAACATAAAAAATAAACCAATTTACAGTGGTACTATCTCATCTAAGCAGGTTATAGTTGATACTATTTACAATCCCTATGAAACCTCGTTTTTAAAGTACGCAAAAACTTCAGGAGCTAAAACAATTAGTGGTTTAGATATGTTTATTCATCAAGGATTGGCTTCTATAAATATTTGGGAAGAAAATGATATTTCTCAAAATATAAATATAAACAACATTAAAAAATCACTAAAGGCGAAACTATGCTAAAAAGATTACAATTTTTAACTTCAGGCGAATCTCATGGAAAAGGACTCCTTGGGATACTTGATGGGCTACCAGCAGGATTTGAGATAAGCGAAAAATATATTGATCGCCAACTTAAAAGACGTCAAATGGGTCATGGAAGAGGAGGTCGAATGAAAATAGAGAAAGATCATGCCCAACTGTGGGGCGGAGTTCGACATGGAAAAACGCTTGGATCCCCCGTTGGAATACTTATAGATAATCTTGATTGGAAAAATTGGACTAAAAAAATGTCGGTTGAACCAGTGGAAGAAAAAATAAAATCAGTCACTCTACCTAGACCTGGGCACGCTGATCTTGCAGGTGTTCATAAATATGATTTTGATGATATTAGAAATATTCTTGAAAGATCGAGCGCTAGAGAAACAACAATGCGCGTAGCTTTGGGTTCTGTCTGCAGAAAGCTTCTTGAAGATGTTGGTATACATATTGGGAGTCGTGTTGTTCAGATACATAACATAAAAGATAAATCCGAATATCAATTAACACCTAATATTATGAATGACAGAGCTGATGCGTCACCAGTTAGATGTCTAGATAGTAATACAGAAAAAGAAATGGTAGATGTTATAGATAAAGCAAAGGCGTCTGGTGATTCAGTGGGCGGTATATTTGAAGTTATTGCAACTGGGGTCCCTTATGGGCTTGGGTCTTACACTCAATGGAATAATAAACTACAAGCGCGAATATCAACAATGATGATGAGTATAAATGCATTTAAAGGTATTGAAATAGGTAGTGGATTTAAAAGTGCCTCACAATTTGGAAGTAAGGTTCATGATGAAATTGGCTATGAGAATGGAAAGTTTACAAGATATACTAATAATGCCGGAGGTATAGAAGGTGGAATGAGTAATGCTCAACCTATAGTGCTATGGATGTCAATGAAGCCAATTTCAACACTTATTAAACCTTTGAGATCTGTTGACATAGTTTCGCATGAAGAAAAAAATGCTCATAAAGAAAGAACAGATTCATGCGCAGTTCCAGCAGCGTCAGTAGTTTCTGAAAGCATGCTTTGTATAACACTTTTAGATGCGCTACTAGAAAAATTTGGCGGTGACAGTATTGGGCAATTAAAATCTCACATGAATAGTTCAGCAAAATATTGAAGAAAATATTTTTAATTGGTATGATGGGTTCAGGGAAAACAACAATTGGTAAATTATTAGCAGAAGAACTGGGAGTTGATTTTGAAGATTTGGATACATCTATTACAAGAAGATATAAAATGTCAATTAGCGAAATTTTTTCAGAGCATGGTGAAAGTTTCTTTCGCGAAGCAGAAAGCATCGCGCTCATGAATTCCACAGGTATTGTTATTTCTTGTGGCGGCGGAACAGTTCTAAACAAAAATAATAGAAGGTATATAAAAAAGGGGCTTTCATTTTTTCTAAACGTAGAAATAGATGAATTAAAGAAAAGGCTTAAAGACGTAAGCAATAGGCCGTTATTAGATGATGAAAACCTTAAACAAAGTCTTGAGTCTTTGTGGAAAAAAAGAGAACACCTATATTTGCAAACCGCTGATCATATTATTAATGTAAAGAATAAACGTCCCAAAGATATTACAAAAAAAATATCAGGATATATCAAATGAGCGATATTGTTGTAGACCTAGACTATAGATCTTATAAAATAATTGTAAGAAATGGAGCACTAGAATCTTTTCCTAGTTATTTAGATAATAATTTAAGTGCTAAAAATCTTGTATTAATAAGCCATGATTCGGTAATGAAATACTATGGATTTAATCTCAAAAATAATCTTGAAATCTTAGGCCATGAAGTCATTGAAATTATCTTACCTGACGGAGATGATTCAAAAGACTTAGAAATTTATAATAAAATAATTACAAAAATGATTAAGGCGAATTGTGATAGATCATCGATTGTTATAGCGCTTGGTGGCGGAGTTGTTGGCGATATATCTGGTTTTGTAGCATCTTCATTTATGAGAGGGATTAAATATTACCAGATCCCAACAACTCTGTTAGCTATGGTTGATTCCTCCATTGGTGGAAAAACAGGGCTTAATTTTTCTAGAAAAAAAAATATAATAGGTTCAATTTATCAACCTGTATCTGTTATAGTAGATCCAAATTTATTAGAAACATTACCTATTATTGAAAAAGTTTCCGGGTTAGGTGAAATAATAAAATACGGAGCCATTAAAGATATTAACCTCCTAAATAGTTTATCAATATGGATAAAAAATATTGAAAATTTTCCATACACTGAAGCTATTGAAAGATGTTGTGAAATAAAGGCTGAAATTGTCACTCAAGATGAACATGAGAATGATCTAAGAAGAATACTAAACTTTGGACATACAATTGGTCATGCATTAGAGTCTAGTTTAGGTTACCATAAAATTAAACACGGGGAGGCGGTTTCTTTTGGAATGAAATGCTCTGCGTACATATCTCATAAAAAGGGTTTTTTGACTAATGAAGAATATAGTTTTATTTTTGAGATAATTGATCAATTGCCATTACCTAAATTAAAAGACATAAATCCTGATCAGATAATGCACTATATCAACTACGATAAGAAGAATGAAAATGGAAAACTTAACTTTGTTCTTTTAAATGGGCTTGGTAAAGCTGAGATATCTCAAGACGTATCAAAGTTAGAAATTTTAGAATCATTAAAAACCATTAGATGAATATTAAAATAATAAATGGACCAAACTTAAACTTGCTTGGTGAACGTGATAATGCTATTTACGGAAAAGAAACTTTAAATGAGATAAAAGACTGGCTTAAAGATAAGGTAGATAGTAAGCAATCGGTTGAATGGTTCCAGTCTAATCATGAAGGTGAAATCATCGATGAAATACATAAGTCTATAAATACTTGTGAAGGAATTATTATTAACCCCGGAGCCTTCACACATTATTCTTACGCGATAAGAGATGCTATTGAGGCTGCTGATATTCCAACAGTTGAAGTTCATTTAAGCGATATTCATAATAGAGAAGATTTCAGAAAAAATTCTGTTATTAAGGATGTATGTATGGATCAAATTTTTGGCCTTGGGAAAACTGGATATTTAAATGCAGTTAAAATGCTTATTACTTACAAAAGCAAAAAAAAGAATAGTTAGTTTTTAAAATTTAAAATTGTTTTCTCAATAATTTTGCAGCATTTTAATAGCTCTGACTGATTAATCGTAAGTGGAGGAGCAAATCTAATTATATTCCCATGCGTTGGCTTGGCAAGTAATCCATTGTTTTTTAAAGCGTTGCAAATATCTAGTGCGGTTGAACTTTCAGGTGAGTCATTGATCACTAAAGCATTTAATAGACCTTTGCCTCTGACAAGATTTAGAAGTTCACTTTTTTGAATTATATTATTCATCTCATCTCTAAATAATTCGCCAAGTTTAAATGCATTTTCAGCTAGATTTTCTTCTTTAATTACCTCAAGCGCAACTTGAGCTACTCTACAGGCTAACGGGTTGCCCCCATATGTAGACCCATGTTGCCCTGGTTTTATTGTTAACATAATTTCATCTGAGCTCAATACCGCTGAAATAGGCAAAATTCCACCAGACAGCGCTTTACCTAAAATTAAAATATCTGGCTTAATATTATCATATTCGCTGCATAACATTTTTCCCGTTCTCCCTAAGCCTGTTTGAACTTCATCTGCAATAAAAAGAACGTTCTTTTCTTTACATAACTGATACGCCTCTTTTAAATACCCTTCATCAGGAACAATAACTCCAGCTTCGCCTTGAATTGGTTCAACCATAAATCCGGCAACGTTTTCATCTTTTAATGCACTACTAAGAGAGCTTAAGTCGTTATAGGGTATAACTTCAAATCCTGGCATAAACGGACCATAATCTTCATAGCAATCTGGATCAGTTGAAGACGAGCAAGCAGCAAGCGTTCTTCCCCAAAAGTTACCTTCAGCAAATAAAATTTTTGCTTTATTCTTTTTAGTTCCTTTGACTTTATAAGCCCATTTTCTACATAATTTTAAAGCAGTTTCCCCTCCTTCTACTCCAGTATTCATCGGAAGAACTTTATCATACCCAAATAATGAGGTTATATATTCAGCATACTCCCCTAGGGCATCAGTATAAAACGCTCGAGATGTTAATTGTAATTTTTCTGCTTGATTAACAAGCGTAGAAACAATTCTAGGATGACAATGACCTTGATTAACTGCTGAATAAGCAGAAAGGAAATCATAATATTCATTCCCATCAATATCCCATACTTTTATGCCTTTTCCTTTTGAGAGAACCACCGGTAAGGGGTGATAATTGTGCGCACCATATTTATTTTCAAGATCAATTGCATTTGATGTATTTAAACTTATTTTACTCATTATTAATTTTTTCCATATTTTTTATTTAAAATTATATTATGCGTGATATTCTTGTAAGGATCTCACAATTACCTCTTCTTTTTGATTAGATCTTAGCGCTCTAACAGCAGCAGAAGCAGCTGATAGAGTTGTTATTGCTACAATTCCTTTTTGAATGCTCGCCCTACCAATTGCCTCTTCATCGTAACGCGCCATCGCGCCAAAAGGAGTGTTTATTACAAGGGCTATCTCACCATTTTTTATTCCATCTACTACATTGGGACGACCCTCCCCTACTTTAAAAATATTTTCAACTTTTAAACCATTTCTTTTTAGCTCTTTAGCGGTTCCACTTGTCGCAACAAGCTCAAAGCCAAGCTCCACTAAATCTCTTGCTATTGGAATAGCGTTCAATTTGTCAGAGTCATTTACTGAAATAAAAACTTTTCCTATTTTTGGAATTACATTTCCTGCGCTAATTGAGGCTCTTAAAAAAGACTCTCCCATTGATTCAGAAATTCCCATTACCTCTCCGGTAGATTTCATTTCTGGGCTTAAGAATATTGATTCTTCTGGGAATTTATTAAATGGTAAAACAGCTTCTTTTACAGCAATATGATTGAATTGGTCCCATTGTTTCAGATTGAAATCTGACAACTTTGCACCAGCAGCAATCCTTGCTGCTAATCTAGCAAGTGGAGTATTGGTCACCTTACTTACAAATGGAACAGTTCTGCTAGCTCTTGGGTTAACTTCAAGAACATATACGGTATTATTTTTAAAAGCAAATTGAATGTTAATTAAACCTACCACTTTTAATTCTAGCGCCAATTCTTTTGTAATCCTTGCAATGCTATCCATTGCACTTGTATTTATTTTGTAGGGAGGAAGAACGCATGCTGAGTCACCTGAATGTATACCAGCTTCTTCAATGTGCTGCATAACTGCTCCAATATGAACAGAATGACCATCGCAGAGTGCATCAACGTCAAATTCAAAAGCGTCTTCTAAGAATTGATCTATCAAGATTGGGTGCCCTTTTGTCACATCCGCATTTCGAGAAATATAATCTATTAACTGAGCTTGCGTGTATACAATTTCCATTGCTCTGCCACCAAGCACATAACTAGGCCTTGCAAGTATAGGGTATCCGATACTTTTTGCAACTCCTATAACTTCATCCAAAGTTCTTCCAGTTCCATATTCAGGACATTTAATTTTTAATTTTTCTAAAATTTTACCAAATTTTTCTCTGTCTTCGGCTAAATCAATACTGGTAGGTGAAGTCCCAATAATAGGAACACCGGCTTCATCAAGCGCTTTTGCTATTTTAAGCGGAGTTTGCCCTCCGAATTGAACAAGTACACCATCGGGTTTTTCAAATTCAACAATATTTAATACATCTTCATAAGTCACTGGTTCAAAATACAGTCTATCAACTAAATCAAAATCCGTACTTACAGTTTCCGGGTTACAGTTAACCATAATAGTTTTATAATTTTGATCCTGAAGTCCAAAAACTGCTTGAACACAACAATAATCAAATTCAATTCCCTGCCCTATTCTGTTTGGCCCTCCGCCAAGAATGATCACCTTTTTTCCATCTAATGGTTTTATTTCATTTTCATCATCATACGAAGAATAACAGTAAGGTGTTTTAGCTACAAATTCTGCTGCGCACGTATCTACTACTTTATATGATGGGATTATTAAATTCTTCTTTCTTTCAATTCTAACCTCATCTTCAGTAATATTTTTCATTTTAGAAATTTGAGCATCCGAAAACCCATTTTGCTTAAGCTTAAGAAGTGAAGTGTTTTTGTCGCAGTTAACTAAATATTTGATTTGATGCAAGAACCATGGATCAATTTTAGTTGATTTATAAACATCATCAATTGATACACCTTCTTTTAAAGCCTCTCTAACTTTTAACAATCTAAAGCTTGTTGCATACTGAAGCGTGTTCATGTCTAGAGTTCGTGCTCTTTTTAGTTCTGGATCATCATCAATAATGGTTTTGGGCTCTAACCCGTTTAGCCCTACCTCAAGCGATCTAAAAGCTTTTTGAAGAGATTCTCTAAAGTTTCTTCCAATCGACATTACTTCACCAACACTTTGCATCTGGACGCCTAAATGCCCAGTAGCAGATGGAAACTTTTCAAAGTCGAATCTTGGCACCTTAACAATTACATAGTCAATTGTAGGTTCAAATGCAGCTAACGTTTTTCCAGTGATGTCATTTTGTAATTCATCAAGGGTATATCCTACAGCTAATTTTGCAGCTATTTTTGCTATTGGAAATCCAGTAGCTTTAGATGCGAGAGCTGATGAGCGACTAACGCGGGGGTTCATCTCTATAATTATACATCGACCTGTTTCAGGGTTCACAGCAAATTGTACATTCGAACCACCGGTTTCTACACCGATTTTTCTCAAGCATTGAATCGACCAATTTCGCATACGCTGAAATTCTTTATCCGATAGAGTCATCGATGGAGCAACTGTAATTGAATCACCGGTATGAACACCCATTGGATCTATATTTTCAATGGAGCAAATAATAATCGCATTATCTGATTTATCCCTTACGACTTCTAGCTCATATTCTTTCCAGCCAAGCAATGACTCTTCTATTAACACTTCTGATATAGGGCTAGCTTGAAGTCCATTTTCCACTAAGTCTTCAAACTCTTCATTGTTGTAGGCTACAGAACCACCCGTCCCTCCAAGTGTAAAGGATGGACGAATTATTAATGGAAACTGTATTTTATCAAGCATCTTTTTAGCTTCTTTCCATGTATTGACAAAACCGCCTTGCGCAGTGTCAATTCCTATTTCGTCCATAGCCTTTTTAAATTTCTCTCTGTCTTCAGCCTTATTAATTGCGTCAATTTGTGCGCCAATTAGCTCAATATTATATTTTTTTAATGTACCGTTATTGTATAATTCTATCGCAATGTTTAAAGCAGTTTGACCTCCAACTGTGGGAAGTATTGCGTCAGGTTTTTCTTTTTTAATAATTGCTTCAATGTAATCTGGAGTTATCGGCTCAATATATGTGGCATCAGCTAAATTAGGATCAGTCATTATTGTAGCTGGATTAGAATTAATTAAAATAACCCTATATCCTTCTTCTTTTAACGCTTGGGTTGCTTGAGTTCCAGAATAATCAAACTCGCATGCCTGACCAATTACAATCGGACCCGCTCCGATTATTAAAATAGAATTAATATCATCTCGTCTTGACAATTTCACACTTTCATTAATTTTAAAAATTTTTCAAAAAGATATCTACTATCATGAGGACCTGGACTTGACTCAGGATGATGTTGAACAGAAAAAGCATTAAGCTCTTTACATTCAATTCCTTCGCTAGTATTATCATTTAGGTTTATGTGGGTTGACACAACATTTTCTGGTAAGGAATTGAGATCTACAGCAAATCCATGGTTCTGACTGGTAATTTCAACGGTCTCTGTTTCCAGGTTCTTTACTGGATGATTTATTCCTCTATGCCCAAATTTGAGCTTAAATGTTTTTGCTCCTAAAGCAAGTGATAGTATTTGATGACCAAGACATATTCCAAATATCGGCTTTGTACCCAATAAATTTTTAACCATTTCAACACCATATGTTACCGCTGAAGGATCTCCTGGGCCATTGCTTAAAAATATTCCATCAGGGTCAAAATCTAGAATTTGATCAGCGGTAGTTTTTGCTGGAAATACGGTCACCTCACACTCATTCTGTTTTAAAATATTTAAAATATTGCGCTTGATTCCATAGTCAATTGCAGCAACCTTAAACTTTCCACTTTCTGACCATTTATAAATTTCTTTGGTACTGACTACTTTAGCTAAGTCTAGGCCATTCATTGATGGAGCATTTTTAAGTTTATTCGACAAACTATTTATATCAGTGTCCACTGAAGAAATAATCCCATTCATAGCACCTTGATCTCTTATATGACGAGTTAACGCTCGCGTATCAATACGCTGAATACCTACAATTTTATTGTTTTTTAAATATGTATTAAGAGAGTCAGTAGATCTCCAATTTGAAGGAGAAATAGACTCTTCTTTTATTACAAATCCTGCTACTTGGATTTTATTAGATTCAACGTCTTCTTCATTAATTCCATAATTACCAATATGGGGTGATGTCATTGTAACAATCTGACTACAATAAGACGGATCTGTTAATATTTCTTGATAACCGGTCATACCGGTATTGAAACATATCTCTCCAATTGTTTCACCAGGAAAACCCAATGATTTTCCCTCAAATTTTCTACCATCATCTAATAGCAAAATTGTACTATTAGATTGCACCAGTATTTTTCTCCATTACAATATTAGAAATAA
>Ga0209631_10001862_pt1 | contig 26007 bp, 46 predicted proteins | sample COG_08_FD_184752 | JGI IMG/M metagenome (GOLD analysis project Ga0209631, IMG submission 184752) | Pelagic Microbial community sample from North Sea - COGITO 998_met_08 (SPAdes) (version 2) | ecosystem: Environmental > Aquatic > Marine > Neritic zone/Coastal water | place: Helgoland, sampling... | reverse complement strand
ATTTGCATATATTTTACTTTTTAAGATTTCATGCACCCCCCACACAATATTTTTTAAAATTATTTCTTTCTAACATAATCCTTAACTCCTTTCCTATATTCAACCGCCTCAGTTGCTGACTTCTTAGCATGGCAACTGTTGCATAGTGTTTGCAAATTAGATTCATCCACCTTACTTCCTCCCATGCTTATTGGCTTGATGTGATCAATACAATTCCCTGCTGTTGTCTTTCCTTTCCTGGTGCATTCCTCACATAATGGATTGGCTTTAATATAATAACGCCTTAACATCCTCCATTGTTTTGATTGATAAAACGAACTGTTATCTGTCTGTCCATAAATCTTTCTTTTCTTTGGTATCCATGGCCGCCTGTTTCCTTTTGGTAATGTTGGCATTATAATAAATCCTTTGCTTGATTAATAATCTCCATTGCATTCTCATCCTGTTGCTCATTAACAATGTTGGCAAACATCTCAACAATATATCTTTTATCTCTTCCTGTTGCTATTGCATAACCTATCATTGACATCAACAACATGTTATCCAAATACTCCTCATCATGTTGATTGCCATTCTGTATTGCCATCTGTTTTAATTCCTCCATTGCATCATGTAATAATAATGATGTTGCCGCTTTTATAAAAACATTATCCATTCTTAATATCTTTATATGTTAGCAATGTATAAGTAAATTTATTCCCCCAAATGTTTCTTGCCGTTTCACAATCATTAATAAACTCATTGTATTCATTTGCTTTCTTAAACACTTGGCAACCCGCACTCCATTTATTAACCATTGTGCTTTCTGTTCTTGGATTGCTCCTGTGTATATTAATTCCAAACATTCCTTTGTCTATTGTTTCACAATCATAATCTAAAATAATATCCTTATCATTATCCCTGTAAACTTTAACATCTCCCCATGATTGACATAATGCTTTATATTTCCCATTGTGTTTCCTTAAACCATAAACTCCCCTGTATTGATCGGGAACTAATAATGCTGTTCCTTTTTTATCAATGGGATTCTTTAACCAATAACTCCCTGCATCTGTTGTAATTGTATATTCATTAACAACCCATTCATCATCCTTTTTAAATATGCACATTAATGAATCATCAAAACTATTTGCAACGCTTTGTTTACTTCTGATGCCAATAATATTAAGATTGTAATTTCCTCTTTCAAAAAACTTATATCCTTTCCTGTCCATTATTTCTTTTAACTTTGCTATTATTATAATATCACCCATTTAATTCTGTTATTAAATAATAATACTCAACATCAACCTCTAATACATATTCAATGTTTCTGGGATAGTCTAACAATGTATCTCTGTCAACTCCCTCCCAAATTGTATGGCATCCCTTTCTGCTGTTGCCATTTCCATCAATACCATCTAAACAATGATATGTGATGTTTCTTTTATCTGTTACTAAATCTGAACGCCTACTTCTTGGAATGATATGCGAATGACTTAATGGAACATCTGAACGGCCACATCCTGTGCAATAATGGCCACGCTCTTCTGCAATCTCTTGATATACTTTCTTTAATTCTTTATTAACTGTTGATTGCTTTTTACTGATTGCTTTCATTCCTCTTTGTTTCTTTCTGCTCCATATACGATTCAATTGTTTTTAATGTTGCTGGTAATCCTTTGCATATCTCTGCATAATAACCTCTATCATTCAAATCATTAATCCAATCCCTTTGCACATCTGTTGCTCTTCCTTTGATTGTTTTTAATTCAATGAATAATCCAAAGTAACCACCTCTTGCCTCTGTTATTTGTAAGTCTGGGAATCCCCTGCTGTAACCTGTCCGCTTTGCTTTGATGGCCTGTCTTGGCCCTGTGTATATACCGCCCAATGATGCACAAAATCTCGCCTTTGGATATTTTAGTTTAATCCAATTAACAACTTCTGTTTGCAATCTTTCCTCACTCATTGCTCGGCAAATTAATGTTTAATGTGTTATTACTCCAAAACAAAACATCATTCATAAGCAAACTAAATTCTTTTGTTGTAAGTGTAGTTGTGCTTTTAATTACTTCCTGCTCTTCTCCATTGTCATCAACAACATTTCTTTTAAGGAATTTATATTTTATTAATGTGTGCATCTCTTCTTTTGTGTATCCTATTTCTTTTGATAATATATCAATCCAACTCCAATACAAACTGTTCTGCTCCTTTGATCTGTTTGCACTCCTTTTCCTAATTCTTAACTCAACATCCATTCCCTCAAATTCTCTTAATGAATCCTGGAACTTTCTGCTGTTATTCAGTTTTAGTTTCCCCCCCTTTACTGTGCCAAAAACTTTCATGTATTACAAAAAATAACATTAAAACTGATGCAACCAATATAAATGGCAACAAAACAGTTGTGATTAATAATCTTCCAAATTCTTTCATGGTGTAAAGTAAAACATTAGTTTTCAACATTTGTTATTTATTTATATTTTTTATTTTATCCAACTCAAATTCTAAATGGTTAATTGCTTTCTGTATGCAGTCAACACTTGTTTCATGCTTACGCTTTGCTCTGACAATATAACTTAATGCTGTCCCACAATTATATCCTAAATCAAAATCCTCAATCACTTTTCTTGCCTCATATCTATAAACCTTTCCAATGTAGTAATTAGGTGTTTTGTCTTTTGAATAATCAATGCTTTTTTTAAATGGTTTGTTTCTGTCCATATCCCAATAATATTTATTCTTAACCTTTATTTGTGTATTTGTTTTTCCACTCATCCTCAAATCTTTTTAAATTATTATTCAAACTTTTTAATTCATCATTTTTTATTTTCATTTCAATAATTGTATTATATAAAAATAATATAACTATAAATGAAATTAATATTACATAAATCATTTCCTTTCCTTTTTTAATATAACTAAAATCTGCTCATCATTATAAACGGGCCTACTGCCTTTGTAATCATTCGGATTGAATAAACTTTTTATTTCTTTAATCTTATCCTTTGAATCATATTTAACAATCCAACCCCTTTGCACTCCATTTTTATCTGTGCAATTTAATGTTTTCTCTATTGCTTTAATCATAACTTTGTAATTCTTTCTTTAATTATTTTATCTAATGTGATAAATGTAATATTGTGCTTTGCTTGTATTTGCTTTGATGTTAAGTTTAATGATAGTGAATTAAAAATCCTTTCCTTATCCTTTTTACACATATACTTAAATTGTCTTTTGCCGTTCTTGTATTCCATTTTAATTTGTTTATTCTTTTATTTCTTCTGTATAACAATTTTCACAAATTTGTGAATCATCAACAAAATATGTTTTACTTTCTTCAATATCACAAACTTCACAAAAATTTATTGTTGGCTGTTGATTGATTGGATTGTTCGGATCATCTGCTGTATGTTTATCCATAATTATTAAATTTTGTGCAAATTACTAATTTAATCTTAACTTTTGTTTATACTCAATCATTAATTTTGGTTGCTGCTCCATTATTGCTTTAACATGCGGTTGAATAACATGATGATTGCCCAACTCAAAATGATGCCAACCATCCCAAATTTCTGCTTTCATCTTGTTTAACCACTTGCACCAGGTTGATGCACTAACAACAAATAATTCTGTGTTACGCACTCCATTCTCAAATGCCAAAACTACTGCATCAAATGGCATAAATGCATAACGCCTTTTTAAATCCTTTGCTAAACTTTGGGCCAACATAACTTTGTTTTGCGGATCATTATCCTTTTGCCCTAAATCTGCATATGTTTGTGTTAATACATCAACGCACATTAACTCCAAATCTTGTTGGTTTATTTCTTTAATTTCCATTTTAAAATAATTTTGGTTGTTTTAATATCTCATCAACTCTTTTTTGACTCATTGTAGCATGTTTTTCTGTTATTTCATAACCAATAAATTTTCTGCCCTCCTTAACACTCATTGCACATTCTGTGCCACTTCCTGCAAATGGGACAATTACCAAATCATCTTTTCTGCTGCAAGTGTTTAAAAATATTCTTGCCAATTTTTCTGGTTTTATTGTAGCATGATCATAATTATTTGTTTCATAATTTGGTAATTTTATTACATCTCCTAAGTGTAAAAAGTTGTTAAAAGGCCTCCTCAAATCTTCATACTCTTTCCTCAAATCTTCATACTCTTTCCTCAAATATTTATTATTTAAGTATTTACGAACTTTCAAATATTGATCTTTTGTTATTACATTATCCCCATTTAACCAATTAGAAACACAACCCGTTAACCCACCTGTTCGGCTTGGGAATAATTTAGAAATTTCTTTATTTGTTACCTTTGCATTTTTAAACTCAATTTTCAAATATTTACTAAATGGATTATTTGGTTTTAAAAACTGATCAAATATTAATTCACCTCCTGTTTTATCTCCTTTTTTTTCATACATTAAAATCCTTTCTGTAAGAGGTGCAAATGTTCGTAAATCTTCATTAAATCTTATTTGCTGTTTGTGATCGTTTGTATTTTCCCAAACTACACAATTTAATAAATTAAAATACTTATCAAAAATGATTTGAGAATATGCAATATTTTTTGCATCTCCATACCATAGTAATGTCCCATTGTCTGCCAATAATCTTTTGCATTCAATTGCCCATTTTTCAACATCTTTTAAATAATCATCAAAAGTTTTCCAAATAAAATCAAATTCCCCTTTAGTTTTGTAATATGGAGGATCTGCAATTATCAAATTTGCACATTTATCTGGCAAATCATTATTTAAAAAATCAATATTAAATACTTTGTTTATTTCTTTAATTTCCATTGTGCATATTTTTTAACATTTGTTTTGCTTTGTCATGGCTTGACAATCTTTCCATAACTTTTGATTCCATTTGGCCCTTATCTTTTCGCATATTTTCCCAATTCCTAACGGCTGCTTTCCAACATTTCATTTTGTTTTTCCCAACTTTCCAACCATTTGATTCATAATAATCAAAAAATTTGTTTGCATTAATTTTATTGCCTCTTTCCTCAATGTAAAAAGAAATTTCAGAAATTAAAGGTTTTTTAAATCTCCCTTTAGTAGTTTTATTATTAGTTGTATTATTAGTTATTGTATTATTATCTTTATCATTTTCTAAATACCCCCCTTTAATATATTTACTACCCCCTGCACCTTTATTAAATACCCTATTTAATTTTTTAACTACCCTAATTGTTCGGCTTTTTATTTCCTTTCCCTCATATTCATATTTTATTAATATAAAACCATTTTGCTCCAATGAATTTATTATTTGGGAACATCTGCCCTTTGAAATTCCAAAGAACTCACCAAAGTATTTATTTGATGCCCAACATCCTGTTTCATTATCCAATGAATCAATCTCAACTAAAAACAATTTCTCAATTAGTTTCAAATCTTTATTTAACCAAACCTCTTTTGGAATCCATATCCCTTTAAAATCTCTTTCCATATTATTCAAATAATGTTGTTTGCCCTGTCCCTCCAAAAATTATTGTTTGTTGCTCTAATGCGTTTAAAACATCAACCTGTGCCTTTATCCTTTGCTTTAAACTTATAATATAATTGTCCAATTCCTCAATGTTATTGGCTATAAAATAACCTTTGCCGCACGCACATAAACCTGGAATTAAATTTTTAACTCTTATCACATTAATTATTTTCTGAACTTTAATTCCACTCAACCCAACTGCATCTGCTATTTTACCGCCTGTTACGGCCATATCTTTGCCATGCTTTGTTTTTAATCCTTTTATGATGGTTGGCATCAATTCCAATTCTTGTTCGTTTAAATCGGCTGTTATCGTTTCAAATCCTTTTATCATTGTTTATTAATTTAAAGGGGTTTTTACACCCCCTATTATTTTTAGTGTAATTCGTTAAAGGTAATTTTTTTAATCTGAGTATATCCCTTTTTAATTAGGTTTTTTGCGATACTCTCAGCACTTAACCAAGAAATTGAACTATTTGATTTGATTATTAATTCATTCTTATTTATAGAAAGATTTGTAATTTTTCCATTTAAAGATAAATTTTTATCTAATTTAATTTTTGTATTTTGTGTTTTTGTTTTCATTTTGTTTATTTTTTTTGTTTGTTTGATGGTGTAAAGATAACAATTTTTAACAATTGTGTAAAACGAAACAATAAAACTTTCAAAAATATTTATCCCTATCTAGTAAATCACTAAAAAAAACTTAAAAAATTGTTGTTTATTGGCCCAAATTATCGGCTTTTCAGCATAAATAAAATGTAAAAAATGCGTTTTTTTGGCTTACTCAACTGAATTGTTGGCTTTTTTTAACTTTTAAAACGGCAAATCTCCATCATCCCCAACATCTTGTTTACTTCCTACAACTTCAATTTGCCATGCATCAATTGAATGATAATACTTTCCATTCCATTCCCTACTGTAAACATTAACATCAACACTTAATTCCTGCCCCTCGCTAAATTGTTTCAATCCTTTTACTTTGTCCTCACCAAATACACTGAGGCAAACCTCTGGATTGTAATCTGATCCTGTGTTTAAAACAAACTCCTGTTTCATCCATTCCTTTCCTGCTTTAGATGTTCCAACTTGTTTTTCCAAAACTCTAACTAATTTTCCTGTAATTTTCATTTTTTTAAATTATTTAATTCAACTTTTATTTGTTCTAACTCTTGTTTTTTTTGTTCAAATTCCTCACCATACAAACTAAATGATTTCATTTCCTCCATAAATCTTTGGAACTTTAATTTAATTGCATAATCAATATCCAATTGTTTATTAAATTCCCTCACATGGTAAATGCTTGTTGCATGGTTTAATCCTTTCACATGGTTTTTAATGTGTGCATGGCCTATCTCCACAAAGTTGTAAAGATAATATATAAACATTCTTTTTGCCATTATAACATCCGCCTTTCTGCATCTGTTGTTTATTACTTGTTTTGAATCTACATTCCACATGTTGGAACATAATCTTAATGCTTCCTTAATTACTGCTTTCATATTTCTATATTTATTATATTAGGTTTAATTGTTCTTTTGTCGCATAATACCGCACATTTACGGCACTTTGAATAATCATTTATTGGCTTTGCCTTAAATGTTTTTAAATCGTTTCTGAATGTATCCAATAACATTCTGTAATCATCCATTGCACTTGATGTAATATCAATAAGAATAAATTTACACCAACCGCTCTTTCCAAAAACTAAATAAAAGAATGGCAAATAAACTCCCTCCATTAAATAATACATTTCTACATAATGCAATGCCTGTCTGAAATCTTTATATTGTAAATCCTCCCAGGCAAACGGATTCCATTTACAACTTTCATCCTCACGCACTCCCGTATATTTCAGATCCATTAATGCCAACTCGCCTTTATACTTAATTAAAGCATCTGGATGTCCCACTAAATCCTCAACCTCCCAATGCGGCTGCACATCAACCAACTCAATTTCCAAATCTTTCATTGTCTGTTTAGATTGCTCTGCTAATTTTAGCAAATCAACTTCACGCTTTAACTTTTTACCTGTCTTTCCTTTTGGTATTTCGTAAACCTCGCCACCTCTACTCAATCCAATTACATGTTGCTCAAATACCAAACCATCCAACATTGCTGCACTTGGTTGTGATCGGTAACCATTCAAATATGATTCCTCCCATTTAATTGGGCAAACATCTGGATTATAAAAATCCTTTAATGCTGATTGACTAATTTTGAAATCCCTCATAAACTTTTTCTTTTGATTCATTTATTGTTTCCATGATTGTATCATAAACTGTTTCAACCCCAAAATCTCCTGTTTGTTCCATTACATTATCAATCTCTTTTTCATATGCTCGGGCTGTGCTTAACAACTTATTAAATCTCCTTTTAACATTTAATTTATGTTGATCCTTTAATATTGAACATTGTTCTGAAACACATTTTACCAATGCCAACAAAATCACGCTTTCAATTTCTTGCTTTACTTTGTAACTCATTTCAATTTATTTAAAGTTTCATTTGGTTGATGCTCCATCTCATCCTCACCTTTCATATTTGTCCATTGCATAGTTTTTATTATGCATCTCGCCAATGCTCTTTTTTCTGCAACTTCAACCTTAAATGTATTTCTACAATTCTCTTTGTTAGCACTTCCAAAAGTTTCAATGATTGGCACAAACTCATCTGCTGATGCATCAAACCTCATGCTTACCGCTTTTATTACAACATTATCAATGTCGCAAACTATCATTTCAAATGCAATTTTTATATTGTTTTGATTCTGTATTTTCTCAATTCCACTTTTTGTAATTATCACAAAACCTCTTTTGTCTTTGTAAACATCAGATGGCAATAAATTGTGTAATTTGTAAAACTTTGTTAATTCTTGTTTTGTCATTTTATTTTCTTAAAAAATTCATAAATTTATGCATTGCATTACGCCATGCATCCTCAGTTGTTCTTTCATTTTCTTTTGATAGGCAAACGCCTAATGATGATTGTTGATATTCAAATGAATCAATATACAACTTATCACATAAAATGCGGCCCTCAACATTGCGAACTCTGTAAAACCATTTGTTTTTCCATACTGTGTAAACGGGCAAATCTGATGCATCAATTGTTTTGATGATTGATTCTGTATATTCTAATTCCATATTAATAATGCTTTTAAAATTAACTCTACTAATTGAACTGCTGCCAAAACAATATATATTGCCCCAATCATTCCCAATACCAAAATTGTGTGATCTAAAAAATTTCTCATCTTGTTTTTTTTATGGGGGCTTTTACACCCCCTATTTAATTTAATTTATTTTATTAACTTAATTTTGATTTGGCCCATTTTTCTGCACTTTTAAAAGTTGCATAATCTTTTGAATTTAAAACTTGCTCATGTCCATTATATATTTGAACATACATTGCTCTAAATCTTCCTGTTGCATCATTGATAATGTTTACTGCCTTTGTTCCTTTTGTGTTTTTTAATGTTGTCATGTCTTTAATTTTTTTGTTTGTTTGATGGTGTAAAGATACACCTTTTTAACAATTGTGCAAAATAAAACAAAGAAATTTTAAAAAAACTTTGTTTACTAGGTATAAAAAAAGAAAATGCACCACTAAATGTGATGCAAATCCCCCTTTTTAAAACTAAAATTACGACTAAAAACGGGACAAATCTATATAATTATTTTAAAAATTGTGTTTTTTGGCTTGCTTTTTTCTGCACTCTTTGTATTGTAGGCCATCAACTCCTTATCTATATTATAACCCTTAAATCCATTTGTATCTTGTAAGTCAATTCTGATGTCCTGCCTGCCCTCCTTTAACATAACATAAATATTCTGTGCTGCTCTGCTGCTTAAATTCAATGCGTTTTCACTATAAGCATTCGCACCAACTAATGATGAACTCCTAGCAAATAAATCTGTAATCATTGTTTCATGTAAATGTCCACACATCATAAAATCAATTTGAATTCCTTTTCTTGCATACTTTGCCACTACTTTTGCAATTCTGTTGCTGTCCATCTTTCCTAATTGATGCCCATGTATTAACAATACATTTTGCCCTGCAACCTCAACAATTAATTCCAATGCGTTTCCCCTAATAAAATTAATGTCTGGCAATAATAACCTCAGCATTTCAAATATTGTGAAATCATAATTATCACTTGCAACAATATCAACCCAACCCAATTCCTCATTAACTCGGCTTTCATTTCCTGTAACACATCCAACGCTTATTTCAGCAACTGAACTTATATCAACAATAAATTGCTTTAATAAATGAACGCCCAAAAATGTTGCCTTAGCCCTGTTTGTTGCCATTGCCAACTTTTCATCCAATCGCCTATCTGAATTAATCAAATCGCCTGTGATGGCCAACAGGATGTTATCAACCCCATGAAACTCTGCATATCTTTTAACATAATGTGCAAACTTTTGCAACCTCTTTGATGCAACTGTAAAATCATATTTGTTATGATCTAATGAAACCAACTCATTGAAATGTGTGTCTGCTATCTGAACTATCATTGCACCCCTTTCCTCCTTTGGTTCTTTTGGAATCTTAATTTTAAACTCGTTTCTCTTTAATAGTTTAATCAACTCCTCATTATAAGATATTAAAGAATTTTCAACCCTCGCATGTTCCCTAAATGATTTGTTTGATATTCTATTTAAATCTTGGGCCTTTTGTTTTTGCTTTGCCAACCTAACATTATACTCAACAATTTCCTTATCTGCCAAATTGTATTTTATAATCTCAGCAATTGATTTCCTTAAATGATCAACTGAAACATCCAATCCATGTCTTTCAATTAATATTTCACTAATTGCAACATAACCATTCCCCAAATGCCATAAGTCTGCAATCTCATTATTGTAAATTAAGTATTTGTTTTTCATCTTGTTTGTTTTTAATTATCTTTTTATTTTTTCATATGAACGTCCACCAAAATATGCTCCTATTACAGTAATCAAAACAATTTGCAATAAGTCTTTCCAATTTGCATCAACTACAAAATCAATTGCTCCTGCATCAATAAAAATCAACAGAACTGTTGCAACAACTAAAAATGCCAATGTTAATGGCCTAATGTTTTTGCTCAACCAACTATCAGAATTCATGTCAGCTTTCCATCTTTCTGTAACTTCCTCCTGCATCTTTGATTCAAAATCAAAAATCATTTGCTCTAACTTTTGCTTTGCCAATAACCTTTCTTCATCTGATGTTGTTAAGTCATCAACTACATTTCCAACTTCCTTTACTAAATCAGTTGCTCCACTTGCAAATATTTTACTCCAAATTCCCATAATTTATTTTTTTCTCTTTCTTATTATCACTAAAAACACAATATATAATATTAAGTAAATCATTTAATAGCCCCAAATACATGGTGTTACTTTGTCCACATCAGAATCAACATGCACAAATTTTGATTTAAAGTTTATCCCAAACCTTTCAAATCCTGCACCTCCCAAACCTCCAATTATTAATGCTAAATTTTGTCCATCTGTAAATTTAATATCTGCTGCAACTCCTTTAATGTGTGAACTTGTTGGATTGCTTTTTGATAATGGATGTTTTGGGCATCTGTAACCGCTATTAATTTTAAATGGAACTCCCCCATATTTTCTGGCCCTGTCAATCATCTCCAAAAATTCTTCATCAATTTTATTTGTTTTGCACCCACATTTGCAATCAAACTCCTTTAATTTAAAATATTTTAGTTTCATTCTGTTTCTTGTTTTAAGCCCTTTTAAGCGACTTTTAGCCCTTTCTAGTATATTACTATATAAAAACATATAAGTTTAATTTGCTAGTAATGAACTAACTATTTTTAAAATATTATGTTAAATTGTTTTCATACCAAATTGCATGAATAATTAGCCCTTTTGAATTCGGCATTAATACTTTCCTTTTAATTTTTGGCTCATTCAATTTGTCTTTTTGCCAATATTTTGGATTCTTACTATTTAGTTTTCTTTTCTTTGCCATCTCTTTTTTTCCTGTGAAAATACCATTTATCAACTGTGTATATTATCGTAACAATTAACAGTAATATTTTCAATCCCAATTCTAAATTTGAGAATGTTGTTACACTTAAAATTGAGCCATTAATTACGGCTGTTTCTCCTATTTCTTTTATTGTGCTTTTTATTGGCATTTTATATGTTGTCAATTGTAACCTTACCGCCCCAAATTCTGTTGCTCAAACCTGTAAGTTTTACTTTAATTAATAAATAATTTGTTGAAGTTGATGCAACTTCACTTGTCAATGTAATTTGCGTATTCATTACTCCCGTTCCTCCTGCCAAATCTGTTGCTGTTGTTAAGTCTGTATTTGCATTCACATTCAACTCATATACCTCAACAACTTTTGGATTCGTTCCAAAAATATCAACTTTTGTTGCTTTCTTTCCTGTTGGAATTCTTATAAACGCCAACAATTCACTTGATGCATTTGAAACTTGCAATCCTGTTGTTGCTGCATCCTTAAATTGTGCTGGAGATGCAACATCATCATTAATCATAAAATCAGATGGCAATACAATAATGTAATCTAAATCCATACCTCTTAATGCATCAAAATTACCAATATATCTTCCGCCTGTATATTCAATTGGCCCTAATGTTGTTGCTGTTACTGCCAAACCACCAACTGTTCCCTTTGTTTTATTTTGATATTGTTGTATTAAATCAATCTCATTATGTGTAATTAATGCCCCTGCTAAAATCACATCACCTCCAAAATCATATGAACTAATATTAATTGCAGTATCTGTTGATAGTATTCTTGTGCTTAATGTTAATTCATGCATTTGCTCAACACTACTTAATAACAAAACATCACCTGCTGCCATGATAGTTTCGCCAACGGCCTCAATATCAATGCTTGTTTTTACTCCTGTGATTGCTGATGTCGTTACTGTTAATGATGAATTTTTAACATTTAATTCTTCCAATGTTGTTGGGGCTGCTAATTTCATTCCAACTGGGCCATTATCCGTTTCAGCTGGCCCGTTTGGCCCCCATGTTGTTGTTGTTGTTGTTGTTAATGTTCCAACATCCCTTTTAACTTCCCAACCCTCATAATCCCACTCATCAAAATATGTGTGAAAATTCCCGGATCTAAAAATATAAAACTTATCCACATAACCAATAATATTTTCTCTTATTCTCCCAATAGGATTGATGTAATTTGGGACTGTTAATGTTCCATCATTTGAATTTTTACCATTTTCAGATATTGCAAATTTTGTGTTTATTATTTGTGTATTATTGGTTTGCCCAAAAATAAATTCACTCAAAAGTAAATTTGTAATTGTATCATCCCCCAATAATGTTCCAACTCCCCATTTACCAGTGAAATTTGTTGCTGTAAAAAAGGTTGGGAATTCTTCCGCCTCTAACGCTCCTGGATCTGTTCCATCTGCTGCATCTGCCCAAAATAATTTTTGAAAATCTTTTATTTTTGAATTATCTTCTGACACAGATGCTGTTATATTTTGCCCCTGTGCATTAACTCCATTGTTTGAATTAATCATTAATAAAAACCCCTCATTCCCTCCCGCTTGTTGCGGGATGTTGCTCCATGAAATTGCATTTGTAAATGGCTCATAAGTTGCATATCCATACCCTGTTGTGCTTATTTGAAAAAATGATGTGTCATGTTGCGTCCCCCAATCAGAATCATCCATCTCAATGGTAAACTTCCATGTTCCTGCAAATGCTGAATCTGATGGTATAAAATCACTGAAAATTGTTTTTTGTTGGTTTATTACTGAGGATGTCAATGAACAATTCCCCCTAACTCTTCTTTCTGTTGATGGGGATCCGAATGTTGGCAATGTATTAATCCAACTAAATGTTCCACTATTTTCCTGCAAATATTTGGTTGTTGTTCCATCTGTTGCTACAATGTTAAATCGCCAATATAAATTAAGATAAGCCCCCGCATTCCCTTTTGAAACATTTAATGGAATCTCCAAATATAATTCACTTGCTGATGCTGCATTTGTTATCCATTGTGATGGTATGGGGCTTCCTAATGTTGATGCATTAAAAGGAGGAAACCCGCCATAATAATTCAACCCACCTCCCGTTTGCGCTGTTGCCACTGCATTTTTTAATCTTGGATAAAATTGATATGTTGTTCCAGTTAATTTTTGTATCCCTGCTCCCCCTATTCCTGTAATTAAATCATATCTTGTTTTATATTTGTTTCCTAAATATGACTGTGTTGATGATAATGTTCCGTTTAAATTATAGATTCTAGTGTTTAAATTATCTGGATTTAAATTTGTTCCACTATCAGCATTGATGTATTCCGATATTTGAACAATATGGAACATGTGATTCCAATAAGTTATTCTGCAACCCCAAACCCTTAACATTTCTTTTAAAACAACATAACAATTTTTAACATCATAATAACCATTATCATCAACTTTATTGGCCCATGATATTCCGCCTTTTGTTATTTTCAAAGGATCATATGCCAATGTTGTATCTTGATGTAACTCATTATACCAATTTACAGATGTTGAAAATAATGGATCTGCAAACGCCCCATTATTTAAATCTGCTGTTTTTGCCTTTTGTAAAATTTCAGAAATCCAATAAACAAATGTTTCTCTGTCTGAGTATATTTCCGCATTACTATATGGAATATTTGAGCCATTTTTTACAAAATCAACACTTTTTAATAATGATAATCCATCAGTTGCTTTTAACTCAACTTGATATGGCATATCCACATCTTCTGCTGCTCCTAAATCCATCAAAATAAATCCACTCCACAAAGGATTTTCATTTGCGCTAGTTGATTGATATAAATGAACATAAACATCCCCCTCTTCCCATGTATCTCTTAAATCACCCACAAACAATTCCTCAGTTATATTGGTAACTAAAAAATCAAAACTTAAATCTGATGACAAAATAGAATTATCCCTTTCATTGTTGTCCGTATTATAAGAAATTACACAACCATTTCCCCCCAAAGAAATTTCAGAATCTGCTCCAACATAATTCTTAACAAAAATTTCCATGTAATAATCCCATCCATTATAACTTTGATAAGATGTATAAAATTTCTTTCCGTATGCCATTATATTAAACGATCTCTTTGATTACTTGTTTTGCTGTTTGATATGTAAATATCATTTCCACTAATTCTGCCCTCAACAATAATCTTTTGCTGTTGATTTCCAATCATTCCTTTTAATTTATTTAATGGTGCAACAACCTCTGGATTGTTTTTTGCTCCTGCATATTCTCCCATTAATCCAACAGTTGGGCCGCTAATAATACCACCATCCTCAAATGCTGGAATAGGTGTTGATGCTATCAATCCAACTTGTGCCGCCCCCATAATACCAACGGCAATTGATAATGGAATTACAGGCAACGCTGCTGCAACTGCTGCTGCTGTGCTAATTATAGCATTCATTATATTAAGTTTTTTATCTCTTTTTGCTTGTTTTCGTTTTATTGCACTTTCTTTTGCATCCAATATTTTGTTGCTTTCTTCTTTCTTTTTATTATACTTTTCATCCAATTGTGCAATTGCCTCTTTTTTTGCCTCTTCATTCGCTGTTGAATTCTCAATTGCAGCCAATTCCTTATCATAATCCTCCTGCATTGCCTCATCTTTTAAATTTCTCATGTTTTGAAATTCTGTCATTTCCTTTTCATTAATTGCTGAAACAACCCCACTCAAACTGCCCATAAGTCTTTGTGCAATGGCAACTGTTTTCTCAATTCCCTTTTTCCAATCTTCAAAAAACTCATCCCATGAACCTTTTAATGTTGATGTTGTCCCATCTGTTGCATCCTCAACCACTTCCAATGCATCCTCCATTGGTTTCGTATCAATTGCAGGAATTTCAACAACTGGCGCCTCCTCTGTTTCTGCTGTCCCCCCTGTTCCAACTCCTATGGATCCACCCATTGCTCCCAATGCATCCCCTAATTCAGATGCTTGGTTTTTCATTGCATCCCCAAAACTGCCAAACTCATTTTCATATTCCTTTGTTTCCTCCTTTAAATCTTCCAACCCATCTGCCATTGTTTCAAATGGATTAACAATTGGATCTCTTCCTAAAAATGTTGCTAATTTATTAAATCCTTTTATCAATAATGAAATTGGACTGTATTCAATAACCCATTGCAATGCTTGAATTAATGCATTTTTCCACCATGCCCAATCTCCCATTCTTTCCTTAAATGCATCAAAATTTTCCCTCACATAAGCAAACGCAACAACAATTGCAACAATTGCCGCAACAACCAATCCAATGGGACTTGCTAAAAATGCAAATGCTGTTGCTAAACTTCCAACTAATGTTATTGCTGGGCCTAATGCTGCCAAAAATAATCCAATTGAAATTGCTGTTGTTTTTGCGTTTTTATCTAATGATTGCCACCATTGCATCCCTGCCTCAACTTTTCGCACCATTTTTAAAACTAACGGCATCACTTTGTCCCCAATGTCCATCAAAACCAGTTTTGTGCTGTTTAATGCCTTTTGCATTTTAAACCCGCTTGTTTCTGCTAATATTTCCATCCCCTCAGAAACATTGCCCTGTGAATCATTCATTCCATCCAAAACTCCTGCATAAGTTTCAGATTGTAATCCCATTGTTGACAATGCCCCTGTTACTGCTTTTGATGATCCAAAAACTTTCATCAGCATTTCATTGTTGCCCTCTAAATTTTTAAATAAAAACTGCAATGTTCCCATTAAGGAATCATCCATCATTGTTCCTAAATCTTCTGCTGAAATTCCAATTTCTTCTAAAATATCCTTTTGTTGCTGTGATGGATTTAAAAGTTTCATCATTAAGGAATTCATGGATGTTAATGTTCCACTTGCATCACCACTTAATTTTGACATTGTTGCTGATGCTGCACCTAATTCCTCAAATGATACTCCTGCCGCTGCTGCTGTTGGAATAACTTTCCCCAACTTCTGCATGAATTCGCTGGCCTCAAATTTACCCTGTTTTAATGTTTCATGCAATAAATCACCACCTTTTGCGGCTGTCATCCCCTCACTTGCATATGCTGTCATAATGGATGTTAAGGCATTTCCAATGTCTGCCATTTCACCCATTCCCATTGCTGCACCTTTTGCTGATATTTCTAAGGCCTCAATTGCCTCCTTTCCACTTAATCCTGCTGATGTGATGAAAAATAAACCCTCTGCTAATTGATCGGCTGCAACTCCTGTTGATTGTGAAATTGCTAAAACTTGCTTTTCATATGCTTTTAAATCTGATGCACTTGCACCCACCAATGTTCTAATCTTAGCCATTGATGTCCCAAAATCAACTGCTAATTTAACTCCTGCTGCTCCAACCGCTAACAAAGGCATTGTCATGTTGGTAGTCATTGATTTACCCATTGATTTCATGGAAGAACCAAATTTTTTTATGCTCATTCTGGCCTTTTTCATGGATTTGTTAAATCCACCCATGTTTGCCCCAAAATTAAAAGTTAAAAAACCAACTGCTTTACTTGCCATGCTCTTCCATTTTTTTAATAAATTCTGCCCTCGCTTTTAATTGCTCAAAATCAACTTCCTTTCCTTTCTCATCCCAGTCAAATTCAATCAAATCTGTTGGTTTAACTGTCTTGTTTTTCGGCAATTGAATGTTTAACAATAATGTTGTTTGCCATCTGATTCTTTGCCATTCCTGCTGCTCCTTTATATTTTCCAACTTATAAAACCCGTCCATTTTATTCCAAAAATGTTTCGGCATCATATCATAAAAATCATCAACACTCATTCCCAATTGCCCAAATGCAATCTGTTCCAACTCTTGCCAACTTAATGGTTGCCCACCATGTTGGCCTTTTACTTTCCCCTCTTTTTTGCCTTTCCTTTTTTACCGCCCATTTGCTCGGCCAAAATTTCCATGCATCTTGCAATTGCATCATGATCCTCATCAATTAAATCAGATAAACTATCAATGTCCAAATTGCATTTTTGTTTTGCTGCTCTGAATCCATCCTCAATTCCACAAAGGATTAAAGTTAATGCATTGTTTAAACTCATATCATTTCCCATTTTATCCAAATCAGATAATGATGTGTTTGTTTTAATTCCGTATTTTCTTAAGGCATTAAATCCAAATTTAATTGGATGTTTTTTAGCTGCTATTTCTACAAATGTATATTTCATGTTTTGTTTGTTTTAAAATGGGCTATAAGGGGATGAAACAAACCTAAACAAGATCATCCCCCTATTCCCAAAAATTATTATTACGATATTGTCTGTGTTATCGCTCCAGTTCCACTAAATGATGCTGAATAAGTTGCTGAATCCTCAGTTGCTCCACTCATTGAAACAGTTGTTAAATACGCTGTTCCACTATATTTCGTATCTCCTGCCTCAGCATCTGTTGATCCCCATGTAATTGTGAAACTTGTTCTGTTGTCAATGTATGATAAATATAAATCATCTGCATTTGTGATTGATCCACCTGCTGGATCTGTCCATGCATACATTCCCTCCAAATCAATACTCCAATCCCTTAATCCCTCCATTTGCTCTTTCCATGCTCCACTATCTTTTGATGTGATTTCTCTTAATGAATGATTAATATTGATTGATCCCGTAGTAGCATAAGCAACTAATGTGCCTGCTACATAAATTTTTATTTCTGTTCCGTTAAGAACGCCTGTTGGTGCTGCCATTTTATTTTATTTTTTTTTATTATTAATTTTATTTTCTTTCTTTTCTTTTTTTACTTCTACCTTATCCAACACATCAATTAACTCCTGTGTTAAATCCATAATTTGCCCTTTTTTGAATGTTTTTCCACTTGGTGAAATCCAGTCATTTTTTAATACATATTTCATAATTAATTATTTATAATTCTCAATTTAAAATCTAATGCTTTTCTGTAAACCCCCTCATCACTTGTATTGTCATCAAATAAATCATTATATCCATTGTATTGGATTGATTGTATTTCAATTCCTCCAAATGTTCCTATTTTCCTATCTAATGCCGTTCTTATTTTTCTTGCTAAATCTGATGCCTCAGAATATGTTTTGCAATAACATGAAACCATAACAAAATCCTCATCCAATGTTGAAACTCCATCCTTTGTATCTGTTGGGCTTTCACTTTCAACATCATAAATGATAAATGGGAATTCCGTTCCATTTTTTGCAACATTTGGAAAAATTCGTCTTGCCACCATGCTGATCACATCTGAATCTCTGCTTAAAATATTATATATTGCTAATCCACTCTTCATTTTAATATCCTAATGTTCCGTATTTTGCCATCCTCTTTTCATGTGTTTTAACCGCTTTTACAAATATCTTTTCCGCATCCCTCATTCCATTATTTAAAACCTGCTGATTTGTTGAATTCCATGCATCTGCCATCCATGGCTGATCTTTTCCTGTTCCTTTACCTCCAAAATTAACACTCCCTCCATATTCAACCCATGCCCCATAAAATCCACTCTTTTTTTTACTTCTAAATGCTCCTTTTACTCTTGGCCCTACATATCCGCCATTGTATTTTCTGCTGCTTTTTGTTGTAAAAAACCCAACACTCTTTGCTAATTGCCCTGTTCCTCCTAATCCCTGTGCTTTACTTTTTGCTGCCCTTACTAATGGTTTTGAATTTTCCCTCCAAAATTTTAACCAAACCTTTTCTTTATTAACTTGTTTTGGCAATTGTTTAAACATGTTATCAATCACTTTCAAATTTCCTGGATCAATTTTAATTGAAATTGCTGGTTCTGCCATTTAATCTTTTTGTTCTGTTTCTAATTCCAAAAAACTTTCTCGCCCCTCAATTTCATTGATGACTTTAATATAATAATATTTGCCATTATAATTTATTCTGTTTTGTTCGTTTATACTAATATCCAAATTTCTAACTGTAAAAACTAATTTTGTTGTTGCTGTAATTCTTTGCGTTTCCTCTTTTTCCATTCCTCCTTTCCATTCCATCTTTGCCCAAACTGTTCTATAAGTTGAAAACTCCAAAGTTTCCTCCCCATAACTGTTTGCTGTTTTGGTTGGAACTTCAATAATTATTCTTCTGTCTAAATCACCAATTTGCATTACCTAATAACCTGTATTTTATATTGATCCAATAAATATTTTGCACTCATTGGGATTTCATTTACTTGCCTCCCAACAATAACTGCCTCCCTGTTCTGATACCAATGCCCAACTGTCAACATGATAGCTGACTTTATACCTTTATCCAACAATGCAGGTGTATCAACTCCAACATGATAATTAACCTCAATCGCATTTAAACCATCAATAATATCTGGCCAACTTTCATCTGGTGCTGGTTCTAATCTCGCAGGTTGTGAAACATTATCCAATGTGTATTTTGTTGTTGCTAAAGATTGCAACACTCCTGCTGTATCATAATATTTAATATTGAACAAAGTTGTTTGAACGGGACTTTTAAATAATTCTGAAACATCATTCCAATTATCTCCATACTGTGTAATTTCAGTTGTAATAAAAAACCTGTTTGTATATTCTTGACAACTACTTGTTGCCGCCTTTATTAAATCCTCAATTAAACTATCATCAGCAGTTGTATCAACTTTTAAATAAAGTTTCATGTCTTCTGTGTCAACCGCTTGTTGATTTGCTGCATCTATTACTTTGTAAGATCTCATATTATGGTTTAAAAAAAGGGGATTGGCCGATTAAAACCAACCCCCTTAAATTTTCAATCAAATTATATTAATGAAGTGAATTTAACAAATGATGCTCCATCTGCAACTCCCCAACCATAATGGTTATTTAATACTAATCTTACCTCATTATTCATTGCATTCGTGTATGGATCAACTGTAATTGATGTTGGCCCAAATGAACAAAAATAAAGTCTGTCAAAATCACCAAATAAACCATCTGCTGATGTTGCTGCAACAGTTGCTGGTGCATTTGAGAAATAAACTGGCCTTCCTAATAATAAATCATTTTGCATTGCTGCTGAAACATTAGAAACTTGTGCATCTGACATTAAACCTTTGTAAGCTGCCCAATTGTAAACAAATCCAAGATTTCCATCTAAACCATGATCATCAGCTAAAGTTTGGATTGCTGTTAATGCATCTCCACTTAAATCTGCTGCTGCTGCCTCAGTAAATGTCAAAACGCCTGTTGTTCCTGCAATTGATCCAGGTGCTGAAGCAACATCTGCTGATCCGAACATTGCAGCATCAATATTTGATGCAACTTGCTGCCCTAATTGAGCCATAATTGCTGCCTCTGCTCCACCATTTTGTGCTAAAATTACATTTGAAATGTTTGCAACTGCTGATAATCTACTTGGAGTTAATGTTACTTTTCCAAAATCTGCTCCTGTATCTGCAACTGTTGCATTTTCACCTGCCCATGCTGCTGTTGATTGTCCTGTTACTGGAATAACTGTATCAGCTGCCATGTTTCCTAAATCATTTAATCCAACTTGTGAATAAACTCCACTTTGAATTAATGCATCTGCATATGCCCCTGTTATTGATGGTGCAATTGCTGAGTTAGTTTGATCTATTGTTCTTTTTTCAGTCATAAATGATGGCATTCCAATTCCACTTAATGCCCCTCTGTTTTCTCTTTCTGCCTCTTGGTGCATTTCCGCCTCAACTCCTGTAAGTTTTCCACCATTACGCATTTCATTTACTGCCTTAAATAAACTCCATTCTCTAACTTCTTTTACTTCTGGCTTTGCAACTGTTGTTCCAACTGTTGATGCTGCCAATCTGATTTCTTTTTCCATTTTTTCTGCTCTTTCAATTTTTGCATCCATATTGTCTGCATCTGTTAATAACTCATCAACTGATGTATTTTCCTCAGTTGTTAAATCACGCTCTTCATTTTCTGCAATTAGTTTTATTTCCTCTAATTTTCCGATAATATCTGAACGCATTTCTTTTAATTCTTTTGAATTTTTCATTCTGCTTTCTTTTTTATTAATAATTATTTCCTTTTTTGTAACTCAATATTTAAGTTAAGTAATGAACGCTTAACCAAATCTTTTTCCTCATTCAATCTTTCCTGTTTTTCTTTGTAAACACTTAATCCTCTTTGTGCAATAACTAAATCATCAGCATCTGGATAAGCGGGATAAGTAACAGGAGAAACATCAAATAATCTTTTTACTTTTGTGATTGTTCTTACATCCATTCCATCTTTTGTTTCCCAATTATCATTTTCAACTGTAAATGCAAAAGATGATTGTGTTACATCACCCCTTTTCATTGAAATTGCTAAATCCTTACCATAAGATGTTTGGGGCATGTCAAATTCATATTTTAAACCCTTTTCATCAGTTGATAGTTTTAATGTTCCGCTTGTTGTTCTAGCCAAAATTAGATTTCCATCATGATTTATTAATGCTCTAACATCATTTTCCAAAACATCATCAAATGCTCCAGGTGCAATAATTTCTCTAAAACCTCCTAAATCTTCACTCATTGTATTGTAAACTGATGCATGGCCAACAACATTCATTGTTTCGCCCTCTTCCATTCTAGTTTCAATATTAAATAATCTTTTTTCCATACTATTGTTGTATTTTTTATCCCAAATTCCCATGATTAAACTTCTGTTTCTTCTTGTCCAATCTTGTCAATTGTAGTCATGTTTAATTGCATGAAATGTTTATCACCATCTGCAATTTTATTCATGTTTTCCTTATTTCTTATCTCATTAATGCTCATTGCACCAATGTTTAACATTGTTCTGTAAAACTCTGATCTGTCTTTTGTGTTTCCTCTTAATAAACCATTTACATTGAATTCAACAAAAGTTTTTCCAATCTCATTCGTTCTAAATAATTTTAAATTCATTTCCTGTTCAATTCTTGTTAAATACGGCATTAAAGTGTATGTAACAAATTCCTGTGATTGCATTTCAATATTATTGAAACTTGATTTCGTATTATTTTGTAACATGTGATTTGGGATGTTGAAAATACGGCCAACCTCTTCCAAAGAAAATGTCCTGCTTGCTAAAAATTGTGCTTGTTCTGCACTTATTGAAACAGGTTTAAATGTCAATCCCTCTTCTAAAACAACAGTTGCATTTGATCCTGTTAATTGAGCATAAACATTATTGAATGAATTTTTTAATCTTCCAATTGCTGTTTCACTTAATGCTCTATCAGTTTGTAAAACCCCGCTTAATTTTGCACCATTTTTAAAGAATGTGTTTCCAAACTCCTCAACTGCCATTCCCCAACCGATTGAATTCTTACATTGATCAATTGGGCTTAATCCAATAATTCCATCCTTTGTAATTGTTTTGAAATGTAAAATATCAGATGCATCATAAATATTTGATGCTGTTTCATAAAATAAAACGCCATCAATAAATTTAATTTTTACATCATCAGCATTTAAAGGCAATAACGCTGTTGGGATTGCTCCCCTGTTCCTTTCAATTCTAACATATGAATTCCCTTTTGTAAGTAAATCCATCATTACTTTTTCCAGGAATGTAATTTTTGATTGATAATTGTTGGGCCTTATTTTTAGTAAAGGATAAACAGGATTGTTTTCCGCCACAATTTTATCACCATCAGAATTTGTATAAACTCCCAATGGCAAACTTGAAACACTTTCACTTAATAATCTGATTGCGGCCCAAACTGCCGTAAATGTTAATGCATTATCACTCCCAACTGCAACTGCACTTCCATATGCAGGAACTAAATTTAATGATCTTTGTTCGTGTCTAACTTCATCTTTTGATGGATTAAACACATTTTTTATTGTATCAATTACGCCCAAATCTTATAAGAATTTGTGCAATTATACGCTTAAAAACACTAACTTTTGTGCAACTTGGTTGCATTTCTTAAATTTAATTTAACGCCCTTTTTATGCGTTTTAAGGCATTTTGATGGTTTTGCGGTATATATACATTAAAAAACATATAAAATCAATTACTAGATAGGGACTAACCAAACTAATTTATTATGTTAAATTGTTTTTTGCACCCTTTTTAACCTCTTATCTCTGCAATTTCTGAAACTATTATAATCAGAATATCGCCTCCTGTTGAAATGTTCCTCACATTCCTCCTCAACAATTTCATATGCTTTTTTATATGTTTTTGTTTGTGCTGCAACATCCCAAAATCTGTCATCAAATCCCTCTGGCGTTAATAATGCTAATATTTTATTATCCATATTTTTATTTAAAATGTTAATATTCCCCTCCCATCATATACACTTGTTGAATCTTCCCCTGTCATCATTTCACCAATTCCCATCACCAACGCAACAATTCCATCCACTTTTTCCTTACTCTTATTTTTTGCAACTTTAATATTTCCTGCCGGATCTTCTTGTATTGCAACATTTGACAACATCCAATTCATTGCAGGATTGTTATCATGCACAATTTGTTTGCCCAAAATAATTTTTTCCAATTCCTTTGTAGGTGCTGACATTGAAACAAAACCCTGTCCAAATGGATCCATGTTTGCACCATCATTTTGTAAATCAATGACTAATTGGGATGCATTCCATCTGTCATAAGCAATTGATTGAATCCGATATTTTTTGCTTAACTCATTTATTTTCGCTTTAATGAAATTGTAATCTGCAACATCTCCCTCTGTTCCTATTACATGCCCATCCCTTATCCATTCCATATAATTCACTCCATCTCTGTCACTTCTTTTCTTTGCGTTATCTTTTGGAATAAACATATGGGGCAAAACAATAATTTTATCCTCAACACTAAAAACCAAAACAAATGCACTTATATCTCTTGTTGATGCTAAATCCAAACCTCCCCAACATTCCATTCCCTCCAAACTTTTATAATCAAAATCTTGGTTGCATTCCGCCCACTCATCATGGCCAATCCATTGCGTTTGGCTGTCTGTCCAAATGTTTAACATTAACCTTTTAAATGTGTTTTGATATGATGGAACATTAACCGCCTTTTTTGATTCCTGGAGCATGTAATCTTTTCTTAACGATATTCCATAATTTGGATTTGCTTTTTTCCATGTTTCCTCCAATGTAATATCATCATCATCATCCGCCTCAAATATTACAGGATAAAATGTATCATCATCAATTGCACCGCTTTCCACTTTCTTTGCATAATCATAAACCTCATAACAAATTGATTGCCTATCATATCCCGCTGTTGTAATTGCAATTGTTAATGGTTGCCTCCTACTTCCTGTTGATGTTGTTAAGGTATCCCATAAATCTCTGTTGGGCTGTGTGTGTAATTCATCAAAAATAATGCAGTTGGCATTGAATCCATGTTTTGTTTTACTGTCTGAACTTATTGCTTGGAAGAAATTTCCTTTTGCCTCATGTGTGATTGAATTTCTGAACACTTTGGAACGGCTTGTTAATTCATTTGAATTTAATATCATTCCCTTTGCAATTTCAAAAACAATTCCCGCTTGATTTCTGTCCCCTGCTGCTGCATAAACTTCTGATCCCCTTTCACTATCTGCAAATAACATATATAAACTGATTGCTGCACATAATGTTGTTTTCCCGTTCTTTCTTGGAACTTCAACAAATACTGTTCTGTATTTTCTTAGATTTGTTTCCTCATCTTTCCAACCAAATATATTCCCAACAATTTCCTTTTGCCAATCCTCCAATAAAAATGGCTTTCCTGCCAACTCGCCTTTTGTGTGTGTGCAAAATTTCTCAATAAAACTTATTGATCTTAATGCTGAATCTTTATCAAAATAATATTTACTCAAAATAATTATTTATTTGCGTATTATTATTTACTGTTGGTGCTGAAATTGATGCCCTCGCAACAGGTGTTAATCCAAACTGAGTAGCCAATTTTAATGCTGATGCTAATGCATCCTTAGCAATTTTTTGATGCGGATTGGCTTGTGATCTTGTAACCATCCCATCAATGTTTTTAAATTCCTCAACCCTGCCGTTTTTCCTTAACCATTGTTCGCTTTCAATATATAAAGCAATTTCATTGCAATATGCCTCAACCAATCTTAAATCAACTGAATGCAACATCTGTAAATTAAATAATTGTTGTGTTACTTTTAGCCATTCGCCTTTTCCAATCTCACTTAATAACTCTGGTGCATCTGGCAATGATGAACACAATTCAACTTGCATTTCATTATCAACCTCCCTGCTTTTTTCAGTTGTTCCCTGCATTTTTTTTAATGCAGTTGGTAATTTCTTGCGGCCCTTTCCCATTTATTTTTTATTCAATGTTGGTTCTGTTCTTATTAATGATGGCATCCCTCCCTTTGGTTTTGCTTTCATATAATTTCCACATTCGCACTTTGCCTCCTTAACTTCAACACTCCCATCAATAACACAAATTGTTGCTTTTTCCAATGTTCGCTCCTTTTTGCATTCCTTACATTTATAAATTGTTCCCATCCTTTTTTTATTTCGTTTTGGTTTAAACTAAGTAGATAAACCTACAAATAGTAAACCCCTTTTTGCGTAAATGCCTCTTCCCTCTGGGCCGAACCCCCAATTTTGCGTATAAGAAAAGAAAAG
>Ga0209631_10001858_pt1 | contig 26065 bp, 21 predicted proteins | sample COG_08_FD_184752 | JGI IMG/M metagenome (GOLD analysis project Ga0209631, IMG submission 184752) | Pelagic Microbial community sample from North Sea - COGITO 998_met_08 (SPAdes) (version 2) | ecosystem: Environmental > Aquatic > Marine > Neritic zone/Coastal water | place: Helgoland, sampling... | reverse complement strand
TGGGTCTGGACGACCAAAAGAGATTGGTGATAAATAGGTTTTGTTATTCAAACCAAAATGAAAGAACAACTCAATGAAAGGATTATCCTTATTATGTTTATAAGGTAAAACTCTAATTACTTGTTTTCCTGGTTGAGGTTTCCACAGATTTGAAGTCCTATTGTTTGTGGTTTGAAGTTGGTTTAATCGTTTACGAATTGAACTAATATCCATTTTCTATTCTCCTATGTTTTATTATTTATTTTTTAATTTGTAGTTACTTACCGTAACCATTACTAATAAGTATAACCTTTTATACTCAAATACAATTTTATTTTAGACCTCTCCGAACTTTTTTGTGTCTACTATTTTGTATAATTTAGTTGGTATTTTATTTAGACCAATGTCATTTGTGAGCAATAATGAGTTCCTATATTCTTCCCAAGGAACAGGAAATCTTTTGTCCAATACGCCACCGTTCAAATCTCTAATAACTTCATTCAAAGCATTGATTGAATATAAAGTATTTGTTTGTTTCTTTCTATGTAATGAAATAGTATTTGGTATATCTTCAGCAACATGATCATCATCATACATTACATTATAAGTACATATCATTTGATTTGGCTCTGATAAATTTTGGAATACATAGACCTTATCATATAAAATATCATTACACTCTATGATAAGTTCGAGAATATCCTCAAGCCTATCTCTGATAGAAAACGTACATAGTAGTTGAGTTCTCATTATTTCCTTTTCACTTTATGTTTGAACAACAATTTAGGCGAACTATTCATTTCTGTTTTACAGTCAACCTGAACATACTCATCGGTCTGTGTTTCTAAATTTATCACAACCTTACCACCTTCATATTTTATATCAAAAGGTGGTTTAGGATCACAATAATGTTCTGGTGGTTTAATTTGCGACTCACCTGTTTTTTTATTGACGATTAGAGTATGAACATCATGACCACATCCATGAACATCTTTCCACATCTGAACTAATTGTTTTTGACCTTCTTCAGTTTCTGCTAATTTTTTCATACCAGCACCAAACCCTTTTATGTATTCTTCTCTAAAAGCTCTTTTTCTATCTTTTTGTTCTAAATCAGTTATCCCATCTTCTTGATAATTGTTCCTGTCTCTCATTTCTTGTAGTTTAGCATCAATAGGAGAGCCTATTTCATCTCCAAGATAAGTTTTGCCAGCAGTTTTTGTACCAGAGTTCTTCATAGTTATATCATTTGGATTACTATAAATTTTAGCAGATATTTTCATAGTCTGTTTATTTCCATCCTTATCATCATAAACAACTAACATATCTGTAGGATCTACTTTCTCATCTATTCCATATAAGTCCATTAGTTTTGAACCACCTATACCACCGACTTGTATACTCTCTGTTACTTTAGAACCCTCAGGCAAAGATTTTTTGATAAGTTCTACCGCTGTTTTATTTTGTTCATGTGCTTCTGAATCATCATTACCAAGCTCTTGATATTTTTTTCTGAGTTCTTCATATTGTTTTTGATTCTCTTCTGAAGGATCTAATAAAGCAACAACACCAGCTTCATTATGTTTACCACTCAAATCAGCTAATGCTCTATCAGCAGAGTTATTCCTCATATTAACTTCTAATCCATTTTCTCTGATAATTCTATTTATATCTTCAGTTACAGCATCACCTTGCTTTCCACCCATAAAATGTTTATATGGAACACCCATAGCATTAGATGATATATAGATTTTTCCCTTTGATTTTTCACTAAACTGATTTCTTTCTATTAGACCATTATCTACCAAAGATTCAACAGCTTCTATTTTTTCTTCTTCAGTTTTAGCATTTGTAAACTTTTCCCAACTCTCAACTAATGTACTTAGAGCCTTTTTTCTATCTGGATCTTTTTCATTATCTTTAATTTTTTGTGCACTTTCAATGTAACCTTTATGGTTTTCTTGTGTCTTTTTTGAAAATGGTTTGACTTTCGATTCTTCCTCAGAATCATTTTCGCTATCATCGCTTTTTGGTCTTTCAAAGTCCTTAGATATGCCCTTGTTAGAATCTACACCTCTATCAAATTCACTTGGTTCATCTAACTTCTCACCATCTTTCTTATCACCACCATCGTTCTGTAGTGCTTTTGCTGCAATATATGCTGGAGAGTCTTTCTCTCTATTTATAGCAGACTTGTAAGTAGTTTCTTTATCGACATCCTTACCATCTTTGTCTTTTATTTTATATTTTACCTTAGTTTCTGGATCTATCTTATCACCTTTTTGTCTGGGTGCTTCTGATAGATTTTCTAGTAAAACATTTCTTTGAGCTACATTCCAACCAAAATCTTTTAGTACGCTTTCTAGTACTATTCTGTCTCGAATACTTTTAGGATTAGGCTTACCATCTTTTACCCTATACGCCCATTCAATTATTATATCATCTATGATATCATTCATACAAATTTCTCCGTAATATTTTCCATTTTGTGATAATTCAAACCTTCTGAAACTCTCACTGGATACTTACCTCTCACTTCGACAATAGATTTTACCATCTTCATAAACTCCATCCCATCATCTTTATGTACATCAAATAAAAATGAATCGTAACTGTACAGAATTATCTTACTCTTATAACCACTTAGTTTTGGTAATAATTTTGTAAGCACTTTCATATTATTTTCAGTTTCCATCAGCTGAATAAGATAATTGAACATTTTATTCTTATTCATATCAGATAGATTATTTTTGTATATCCTCTTATTATAAATATCAGATTCTACGAAATTATTAGATTTATACCTCTTCCATACCTCATCGATATATATTTGAACTTTGGCAAAAAATGGATTTTCTCGCAAAACATTATCAGGAATATGCCCATATAAATACTGAAATGATAGAGACTTAGCCTCATCATAATTTACTTGATATAACTTAGACATATGTCTGTGAACAGACCCCTTTGGAAATTTATAGTCTACTACATCCGCAATTAGCCTTAGGTGATAAGCATCGTAATCCATCTCTATCAGTACACCATCTTCACCATGCCTACTTATAAACTTTTTTCTACTACCATCTGATTTATTTAGAGCAGCAAAGTTAGTTCCACCGAATCTATTTGATGGACGACCTGTAGCAGTATACAGATTATATTCACTAAAGACCATACCATTTGTGGTTTGTAATCCGTTCTTTTCAATACTATGTAAATTAGGTATAACATCGTTATTGTATGTACCAAAGCAACTTTGATCTTGAGTGAATACACATTTTTTTATCTCATCAACGATAAGTCTACTCATTTCTAAATGTTTCATTATAGGTATAATACAATTTATATTAGACTTCCCCCAATAAATTCTATGAAAATAGTCATGTGAATTTGTTGTTAGTTGATCGAGTGGCATCGGAACATTTTTATCTAAATAATTTTTCATCTGAATGTCTGTGATATCATCCCAATCTAAAAAGTGCAGTAACTTCTTTTTATCATAAGTAAAGACTGTCTGTTCTGTTCTAGTCATACCTAAATACTTTTTTTCTAAGTTTATAGCATCAGAGTGTCTAAATGGTAATATGTATTCTTCGGTATTATCATTCACATCTCCAAGCAATCTTATATAAATTAAGCACAGATTTGTTGCTAATGGGTGTTTGTTATCATCACATTGTACAGGAACTACTACAGAAGAATTTATCTGAAACTCTTTCATAAAACTTTCCCACTCTTTATGTGATTCTATTATTTTCATTTTATATGAGGACCTGCTATCCAAACGACTAACGACCTTCTAATACCACTTGTGACTGGCAATACTCTGTGTCTCAGTAAGGATGGAAACATAACAGCATTACCTTTCTTCAAATGTTCAGGTGTATTCAACATACCACCCCTTTCTAATTCAAATATACCACCACTATATTCATTAGCATCTGAAAGTTGTACTGACAGGCTAATTTTTCTATAGTTCATATTGGGTCCTGTATCGGTATGCCAATCATACTTTGCTGTACCATCTGTCGAGTCATATATTGTATATTGTAGATTCTCATAAAATCCTCTTATATCTAACTCCCATCGATTTGTATTTTGAACCGAAGCCCAAATCCACTCATAAATCCATTCTGTTTCAGTTGCTTTCGGTATCCAAGAAATTTTAGAGTTTCTTGTATCTTTGGTGACACTTCCCTTATCTGTAATAGTAGCATCTTCCGATACTAATCGTTCTCCAATATCAATAATCTTATCACATTGTTCTTCAGAGAAAAGTGGTTCGAACAAGTAATGATGATTTAGTTCAAAATCAGCATCAACTTTCCATTCTTTAGGAATTTCTTCTACATACTCCAATTATGCGCCTCGCACCATAACTCAGTTGTCTTTGGAAATACTTCACCCATCTGTTTCAATAGAACCTTAGCATAATCTTGTATCTCTATCTGTGCTGTTTTTTCATTTCTTAACTCAATAAAGTTCATTACTGCCTGAAATGATGCTGTCCAATAAACTTCAGTATATAATGTAAGTGGCAATATACAACGAGCTTGTTCTTTTGCCATACCACTATCTATTAGATTTTTATAAGCAGTTAGACTCATACTATGAGCCTGTTTCCAATTAGACTCTACATCTTTTATATCATCTCCTTCAAACTCGCCTTCTGATGCTTGTTTATTATCATCAGATTGTTTTCTGTAAATGGTTGGTTCGTAAAACTCATCGTACTCGACATACCTACCACTAATCTCATTCCAAGCATGATCTTTAGTAGAAGAGTTAGATGTAGTCTCTATCCCAACTACATGCTTATACCATTGTCTCATTACGAACTCAGGTGCTTTTATGTGGAACTGAACTTGTAGATGTCTGAATGGAGAGTAGTGTTTGTATTTAGCTAAATACCTAACTAACCTCTCATCTGACTTATCGAATGTTTCTTTTCTTTTACCGAATGATACTCTAGCTGAATTGACAACAGTCAAATCGTTTCCTAACGAATCAACAACCTCAATAAAGCCTTTGTCTAAGACTTGACTTTTCATATATAATAACCTTTGATTTTATAATATATATCTAATTAAAATCTGAAATACGAAAGTATTTTAGTATCCACCCATACCAGGAGGAGGACCACCTGAACCAGCATTATATCCTGATGGTGCTGGTTGTTGAGTCTGTGTCTGTGTCTGTGTCTGAGTTTGTGTTGTGGATTGGTTTTCAGTTTGCGTTGTATTGTTTCCTTTTATTTTAGACACTATGTTCTCAACAGCCTCTTTTGGATTGAGTTTGTTGTCTTGTACAAAATATTGTAAGTCAGGAATCAACTTTGTTATACCAGGCATTTTCTTTTCTGCTCTTCGTAAAGCTAAATTGTTTATAACATTTACAGCATCTTTTGTACCTACGAAATGCCATATTAAAGTAGTGTATTTATACAACGGGCTTTTATTCATATCCTTTTTAGTAATCTCAAAGGGTGGAGTTGTATCGTTTGGTTTAGTAGCAAAATACCTTTTCATAAATCCACGCCCAACATCTTTAATAACAGGCTTTACTGTAGTCTCTTTTATAGAAAGTATTTTTTGTGGATTTAGATTTTGGTATATAGCAAAATCAGTTGGAGTATCAACTCTAGTAATTATTACAGAAGCTTTATTATGCTCATTTCCAGTCATAAAAAATTCTTCTAACTTATTAGTATAATGTATGTGATATGGAGTTTCCTTTGGTACAGACTTTCCGCTCCTATAGACAAATTCTTCACTGTTAGTAACCAAGCCCTTCACTACTCTTGATGTATTATCCGTCACATATTTTACTAATGCTGGCTGTCCTTTTTTTTCAGAGTTCTTCTCATCGATTAGTTTTTGTAGTTTTTGACTCTGAATATTCTGTTGGGAAGTTGGTACATTTTGAGTAGCTTGTACTGTCGATTGCGCCTCTTCGGCTGTCATATTCCCTAAACTTTCTGCTGAATAAGCCATTTATATTCTCCCTACCATATTGCTGGTGTACTGTCCCAATGTTCTTTTCTTTGGGCATCATCTTGATAATCATTTTTATAAGCAGTATACCCAGTATATGGATTACCATCCGCATCTCTGAATGCACTTGCTAAAGCGGCTCTAGCATCAGCCCTATTAGCATGAGAACCAAATGGGTCTTCACTATAATATGGGTCTACAAATGGATATCCTGGATTCTGCTTTGTACTTCCTTCGTTTTCAGCTATCTCTTCATTAGGAAATTCGGTAGCAAAACGAGCTGCTATAACTTGTTCATTATATTTCTGAATTCTTTTTCTTGTTGCAAAAACTGAGCTTCCTGCCATCTCTGCAGTAATGAATGTTTCTTCTTTTTCTTTAAATTTTCCAATTGTTTCGACTTGTACATTAAAGTCTCCCGCCATAGCTGTCGTTGATACGTTATGTGTAAATTTTATTTTCTTTAACAATACTATTGCTCTTTCTGATGGTTTTGGGCTTTTTACATCTCTTTGTTTTTTTCTAAGACCAGCTTTTATTTTTTTCATTATATTTGCTAATCTAACACCAAAACTTGCTGGTATGTCGCTAGTTGGAGCACCAAGCTCTTCATCTACGGTTTGTGGTATTTTATCTGGAGATTTATCAGAACCGCCGGCATCAACCATATCAGCTTCTAATGTAGTAGTTGATTTTTCACCGCCGCTGGGATTTATATTACCATTTTTAGATATATCCCCTTCCGAAAGTTCGCCAAATCCAGAAGATAAGAAGTTGGATACAGCACCACTAATTGCACCAAAACCACCACTAGCAATAGTACCAACGCCCGCAGCAACTCCCTTAATAGGCGTAGCTATATCAGATGTCACGCCAGCAATCTTTTTCAAATACTCTCCGTCCTGTTCACTAACAGGCGTAACCTTTCCATCCATATTATCTATTTTTTTCTTTTTCTCTTCTCTTTCAGCTTCAGCTAACTTTTTAGCAGCTTTGGTTTCTGCTTGATTAGTTAAAGCATTATCGAAAAAGTTAGTAACACTATCAGCTACATCACCTATCACACTAATAAAGTCTTTTATTTTACCCAAATAATCAAACGGCATGTTTTCTGTACCGAATGCTCTTCCCATTTCTAAACTAAAAAAGTCATCTACCGCACTCTGTTTTAATTTGGTAAACTCACTTATAGCATCAGTATTAGGCAGTCCTATGCTACTAAAAGAAGTATTCCAGCCATCTACAGTTACTTCTTGTTTTAAATCACTTATCCTAAAGAACATTAAAGGACCATATTCAGTACCTCCATTTACAAAATTTTTATTATATTTTGCTGGAGCATAAGAAACATTGAACAAGTTTCCTGGAGAAACACCTGAAATACCATCTATAGTCAATGATAAACTTGCGGGATAAAATGGGGGCATACTCTTACGACCCTTTGTCCCACTACTATTCATTAATGTACTAGCGTATTTTTTTACTGTAGACTTCAGTCTCATTCTTTCTAATGGGTGACTGTCTGAGCCTTTTGGATCTACAGAATAATAAAGAAAGTCTATGTTTTGAGTTTCTGCTGTGACAGTAACAGCTTTTTTTGCCTTCGCAGCATCTGCATTGAAAACAGGTCTTAATACAGTTTTCTCCTCCTCCTCTTGAACTGCTAGGTACATCTCCAGAGGTATCGAACCACCGCCATTATCGCCCAAAAAAGGAGAAATGGTTTGTTGCAAATATTCATTATCAATACTCTTATCTTGTGCTTTGCCGAAAGTAAGACTGCCCGCAGCTGCTGTATCAGAACTCTCATTTATCGGTTCTTCAGGTGATGTGTTACCGACTGCTCCATCAACAGCATCTGAGACACTACTAACAGCATCAGAAGCAACACTCGCAATTGAGTGTGCAGTATCAGCTGGCTTTTCAGTAACATACTGATATCTACCATCGCTAAAAATTAGAGATCTGTTCTCTGTAGGAGATTCGTCTGTTTCTATTTTACCAGACTTTGCTGTTGGTGTTGGTGAATACTTTCTCCAATATATACGTTCACTTCTTTTTTCATCTAAGTTAGGATTAATAAACTCAGCAAGAGTATGAACTTTTTCTTTATGATTAAAATCAGATTCTAATTTCATTTTTCTAGACTCATCTCCATATGGATATCCACCATTTGGATATTGAGTATAGAGTCTACCTAAACCTCCGTACAGACCTTGCTCTGATTCTAAGTCCCTATCAGAATTTTGTATAGCAGCAAAGTTTTGAGCACTTCTTATCTCTATATCTGATGATGGTTCAGTATTAACTGAATTAGCTGCATAATAATATACTGCAGCGTCTCCTTTTGGTATACTCACATCAAATGTTTGATTTTTTACTACGCTTGAAAATTCCATACTTGGAAACAGATATACACCTAAATCCGATACTTGTGCGGGATTACCTAAGTCTGATTGTAAGAATCTAGTATAAGACCCAACACGAACAGGTGAATGATTTTTATCTACCACCAATGAATTTTCAGGATTAGAACCATCGGTAATAACATCGAATTCCCAAAAGTTAGAGAAATTAGCACTTATCTCTGACAATACACTTTTCATAGAAGCAACGATATTAGTAGATGGTGATATACCTTCTGTATGGTAACCATCGGTTCCTTGAGTAGGACCTAAATTATCAATATCTATTCCAAACTTTTTTTGTATAACTTCAACATTTACAAAAATATTTCTTAGATATCCATCGCCCTCTTTGGAATCAGTTGAAGTATATTCCGGATGATTGAATTGTCTAGACTTACTACCACCTACCATTGTGCTGTTTACTTCAACAAGCATATGCTCTATTTTTTGAGTTCTTGATTTTGCTGAACCTCTCATAGTACTATATTCACTTTTGAATATCAATGAATGTGATGGATTTATAGGTCTAAGTAAATTGTGATCTGGGATTCTAACGGAAGTTTTTATAGCAACACCATTTGAATCAGTATATTTTGGGTTTCCGCCTTCGTCTAACTCTACAGCAAGACTTCTAAAAGTTACTATCGGCTTTCCAGCAGCACCTACAAGTGAGACATATTTTGAAATTATATTATCTTCAAACCAACCCCATCGAATCATTTTTACTGTAGGACCTTCGGGTGAATTGAATACTATAAAGTTCTTTCCCTTATCAATTAATGTATTAAAAGTTCCCATTATTTAGTTTCCCATCCTAAAGACCCAATAACTTAGCAAGCCAAGGTTTTTTGATAACTTCTTCGTTAGTTTCTACTACATAAGTAGATGCATCAAAACCTTCTTCTGTAACATTATCGCCAACGATAACAACTTCCTCATCATCGCCTTTCGAACTTATTATACTAATAGAAGTTTCTACAGTGTTATCATATGCATCAATATCTTCCTCGGTAATTGGATTGTCGCCTATATCTGAAAATTCAATATCTATAGCACCATTACCGTACATATGAGCTAAGACTATGTTATCTAAGTTGAGCAAAGCATTTAGTAAATTATCTTCTGTACCAGTAACCTTTGGATTATCAACATTTTGTGCAGAATTAGGATTAAGAAAAGAAAATGTTTCTGTTATCTGTCCGATGGTATCGTCAATTACATTTATAACTTTATCAGGTATTAACCCATTAGAAATTTGTTTTAGCTTACTCTCTACATCCTTTGGCAAAACAGCAGACATTCCTTGAATATCTCCTAGTCTATTATCCACACTAAATACATTACCACCTAATGATATTAATTCGGTTACACAATCAAATCCACCATCATCTCGTAGTTTGAATGAAAAATTACTTACTTGTCCCGCAACGCCATCCATATTTCCATTTGATCTAATTATTCTTTCTAAAGGACTTGTTTGAACATCTTGATTTATTGTTATTCTATCATCATTTAAAACTATAAAACTTTCATTATTATCCAATGTTGTTTTAGCACCCACATTACCCCATTGAACTACTATGTTTTCACCTATTGTTAAGAATGCTCCAAACTCTTCTAGTGACTCAAGCGATGGAGCAACCCATCTTACATCAGTCTGTCTAATATAACTCTGATTGTCTCCTGTAAATTCTGAAGATATAGACTTTATTCCAGCAACTGGTCTTATTCCTGTCGCACTTCCCAACTCAGTATTTCTATACGCTCCATTCCCACTACCTTTGAATCCCCAAGACATATTAATTAAATTTCCGTTGTTTACTTTTATTTCACCAGCAGATATTGCTTTGTTTTTTGTAGAATCTGCCAGATTAGTAGACATTATAGCATAATGAGTTTTAGAAGCATAATCAGCGAATACAGCATTTTGTCCAGCACCAGGAACATAAATACTCTTTGCTGATCTACTACTAAGTAACTCTCTTCTTTTGAGCTCTTCTTGTATTTCTCTTGGTATCTTACTTGTAATTGATGAAGCCATTATGAATTATTAGTCTCAAGTGTACTTAGTATAGGTTGTATGTTCATCGGTATTCTTATTTTCGTTTCATTGGAAATTGCTATCTGACCATTAGCCATATCATTTGCTTTTGCGATAATCCACCATAAATTAGAATCACCATAAAATTTTTGTGCTAAGCTATCAAATCTCTCCCCAACAACAGTTCTTATAAATAAGTCTGTATCACTTATAGGTATTGACGGTACAATTGTTGGCAAGTAATATCGTTTTCTATTTTTATCTATCTTAAATTTGGTAGATTTATATCTCATTTTTTACTCCTACAGCGTTTGTATCAGAACCAACTGGATACTTTGTCTTTCAAATTTTCTATACCTTTAGTTATTCCTAACTTTTCATCGACATAAGCAGCCCCTTGGTCTATAAGAGTACCATCATGATTTATATCAAAATTGATATATTTGTTGAATATATCTTCAGCAGTTGGATTATTGACCTCAAATGGCCTAATTCCACCATAATGATCTCCGGATGTTCCTGATGGTACACCACTACCAATGTATCGATACTGGCAACTAACAGAAATATGTTTTGGAAACTGTAGTCCCTCATCCATTTCCCAAGTTGTATTATCTTCAACAGTAATACCTACTGTTTTAAGTATACCAGGAGCATCTACAAACATATCACCTAATGTCAAATTCATAAATGGCGTTTTCATTCTACTATTAGATGATATACTTGGATAGCATAGCCCAATAAGATAGTTAAGTTTTTCTATTAGTATTGGAAATTCCTGCTTTGATTTAGGGTAAATTTTAAAGCTGAAACTTACATCTCTATCAGCACCTTTGTAAATATAAAGTTTATCGGGCCTTCCTATATATTTTTCTTCACCATAATCAGTTTGTATTGTATCTTGTATTCCACTAAGTATAGCTCTAAATATTATGTATTTATTATTTACAACATCAAAGAATCTAAACTTTATAAAGTCTTTAGCAGTCAAACTATTTGAATACTTTACATTTTCACCATCTACATCTGCTCCGTATGGAGTCATATTAATTTTATCAGTACCATCATAAGCACCTGCGGAAAACCCACTACCATATGTACTTTTCTTTACTACGCCTAATTTTGGATCTATAGTAGGAACACCTACCTTACCTTCAACACCAGCATTCCCTACAGCATCATTTATTTCTTTCTCTTTACGCCTTCTAGCAACATTATGTGTTGATGGAACATCGCCTAATGTTGCTGTGTAGTCGATTCCAAAAATTTCTCCTGTTAAAGTGGCACTTGGAAATATACTTCCTGGAGAAATATCACCATCCTCTAAAAATCCAATAAGTTCAGCAGGACTCTTTAGTGTTTTCTCATATGAATGTAAATTGTTTAGTCTACCATATGCTAACGAAGCATATTTTTGAGCTATGTTACTTCTTGTACTGTCATAGGAATGAGCTTCTTTATTGAAAGTTCCTCCTTGAGTATTTAATATTTTGTCAGCATCTGATTTAGCAGTACTACCTTCTCCCGTACCCGCATTTTTTGTAAATGATGGTATCCCATCTACTATAGTAACTGGAGCAGAAGATAGTTCTCCAGTATATCTATTTGGATTTGAAAAGAATATTCCATTTGCTAATGGTAATGCTGGATTACCAGCTTCAAAACCCGCAGTTATTCCAAATATGCTTAGTGATAATGAAACATCAGGATTTATATCATAATTTCCCTGCATAGCAATTCTACTACCAAACCCAAATTTTTGTGTTAGAAGATCAAAACGACTAACATTTGGATTGTCTTGTATAAACTTTGGTGTAGTTTTTCCATTTAATAACTTTTCATATCTATTACCATTATCATCCGTATCTTTATGTCTTGTCTTGTGTTGATAAAATAATCCTTTTGCTCCTCCAATACCACCAAGTATAGAGTTCTGATGAAACCCTCTAGTCTCAAATGTTGGGTTCAATTTCTGTAAATTTTCTTGTTGGGTGAACCAAACAGAACCAGCAGTAGTCTGAGACCAGACATTGATTCTATAATAACTAGCAGCACTCATATTTATTTGAATGTCTGATAAGTATCCAAAAGCATTATCATATTCGTCTTTGAGACCATATTCGCTCTTTGGTAATTCATCACTCCAATTATTATCATAACTTCGTATGAGTATAGGATGGGTGGCATTACCCTCAAAAGGCCCCTTGTTGGACACCATTCTCATCAGAGTAGTACTGAACAGATTGTTTTCATTTAGTCCATTCGGCACATTATTGAATTGAAAAATACCATCCTTTTTACCTGGCGCATCCGAGCCATATGAAAGTAAGTTTGTTCTAATCGTAGTATCCCATAATTGACTCAAAGTAGAACTTTCTCCAGTAGCACCAATGTACTGACTATCAAATGTATTTATGAAAGGACCTAAATTAGAACTTCCTTGGTACTTAGCAGTAGTACCCATCATAGTACTAGCAACTGCGTTCGGTGAACTAATAGCTAAAACATTATGTGTATCTGTGCTGTTATTATTATTTAAATAACTGACATAACCACTAATTGGAGTAATCATAAAGTCAACATTAGCATTAACTACTGGATTATCAAAACTAAATCCACCTGGCTGAGTATCTATAGTCCACTGACCACCATCTTGTAAATTTTGTATTCCATATAAAGTAGTTTGTGTACTAATATCAAATGGTGGATAAATAATCTCACTTTCTGTTCCAGTAGGTATAGTTCCCCATTGATTGAAAGTGTAACTTGATTCTCTTCTATACATACTATTACGATTTTCTATTGGAATTAGATCAGCATAGTAAGAACCATTATGATTTCTTACGCCCACTACCACGTCACCATCTATTATATGAGATTGGCTTGATATACCTACATTTGGAAGTTCCCCGTACTCACCATTTTCACCATAAGCACTTCTAGTCTTAGTATTCGTTCTAGCAGCATCAGGCCAAGCAGAAGAGATAGTAGCACCTTTCATCTGATGATATCTAGATGCTAAATCTGTTTTTGGTACAAATCCAGTATGACTGCTTGTGTTATCGTCAAAGAAGTCTACTCCATTTTCTATTTGATTGTCTATAGGATTAGTTATAGTACCGCCTGTCTTATCTGCTGAAACTTTAGTTCTGTTAGGCTGACCTTTTCTCCACAAGTCTATTTTATCTTGTATTCTTTGCTCATTAATTTCTGGATCAAATCCCATTTTATTTTCCCATGTTTTTTGTTACTTTTATAAGTTCATCATTTTGAGCATGCATCTTGTTCATAAGCAACATCTGTTCTGTATGATTTGATGTTAGTATTTCATTTGATTTATTAGCAGCTGATAGAGTATCTTTAGCAACAGGTGGAGTAGCACTTCCATTGACTGTGTCTGTAACACTCTCTCCTGAATTCATTTTCAGCATATCTGAAAAAGAAAAGCCAGGAAAAATATCTTCAAGTGCCCGTTGTTGAGATCTAGTCTGAATGTTCTCTATTCCTATTTTACCTAATACATTACCAATTTCTGATTGTAGTCCTTCTAAATCATTCGCATCTGATAACTGCATCGCCCTACTCAAATCTATATTAGCTCCTTGAAATAGTGAATTTAGTCTAGCTTGATTCATCATTGTTTTTTCAATATCCATAAAACTATCTGCTAAACTATCAAACTTACTTAGTGCAACCCCCATTCTCTCACTAGCCATAGCTGCCTTAATCATAGAATCAGCACCTTTTGCTCCCGCCATAGCAAAAGAATTAGCATTATTAGCAACCATTTTCAAAACATTTGCTGTTCGTAATGAACCAGCCTCAATCATATTGTCTTTTGCTAATAATGTATTAATATTTGTTTCTAAAGAAGCATCATTCATTAAATCCATAGTCTTTAGTAAACTACCAGCTTCAGCACCAGTTAGTCCTGTATTAGCTAATAGTTTAGCCATAGCAGTAGAAGTACCCAATGTTACTACTCGAGTATCTCTGAATGCGTCAAGTAATCCAGTAACAGCTTCTTTTCCCTGTTCAAAATTACCACCAGCAAGTTTAGCAGCTGCACCAGCCGCTTGCATGTTGACTGCTAATCTACCTGATTCTAATGTCGAAGTACCTAAGTCTTGTCTTAGTTCCTTAGTTGCTTTTACTGTACCAGCAACGAATTGAAATAGCTTCATACCAAGATATCCAAGTATTGCTACAAGCGCACCAATTCCCGTACTAGCCATCATTGTTCTAATTGTAGTCAATAACCCACCAGCTGCTTTATCTAAAGCAGCAAATGTTTTAGCTTTTACTTCAAATATTTTTTGCATCTTTGGAGTTTTTCCCATAGCGTCAGCCAACTTCTTAACTTCTTCTTCGTGTACACCAAAGTCTGTATTAGCCAATGCTGATAGTATTCCACTTTCACCTAACTCACCAGAATTTACTTGATTTAACAAATCAGCAAAAGCGTTACCAGCACCTATAGCAGCTTCATCTCCAGATTTAGCCGCTGCACTCAATGATTTAGAAAAATCATCTCCACTTCCAGCCAACTTAGACATATAGCCAATCATAGACTTACTTAGTCCTTCTATTTTCTGTGTTAGATTGAGTTGATCTGCATCAGTCTTATATTGTGCTTGTTTAAACCCTAATATTTTTTTATCACGATCTAATCTGCCCTTTTCGTATTTTTCAATTTCTTTTTCTAATTTTAATAACTTTTCGTATGTTGCTACACGCATTTTGACGCCTTTTTCAACAGCGTTTTTTTCTATTTTAGCAGCTTCTCTTTTAGCTTTATTATATTCTTTTTGATCCATAATCTTATATATTACTTACCAAATTCATCTTTTAGATGTGGGAATTTTTTTACTAATGCGGCTATAGCTTTTTCACTAGCACTATTCATATTTTGAAATGACTTTTTTAGCTCTGGATCTTTATCTAATAATTTTTTAGCAGCTCCTTTGAGTTTATTATCTCTCCACCTCTGATATAGTTTGTCTAATAGACCATATTCAGTAATTTTCATACTTCTCTCCGTAGTTTATAAAGTTGGAACTATTCAATAATAAATATCAAGTTCTAAAACTTTTTACCTCTGGCTTTTTCCATTTCTTTTTCTTGATCTTTATAATGCTTCATAAGCCTTTTCATATAAAATGTCCGTAAATATATGGGCATGTCATACAACTCTGTAAAGGAAAATAGCCCTTTAGAGTTGAAACCTATTTGAAATATTTGTTCGTGAATCTGTGACTTAGATTCTGGCGTTAGGCCAAAGAAACGTAACGGTGACTGGCACCAATATATCCCTCCTTACTCCGTTGTTGTCTGTATATTCCCACGACATATCAACATCAGGAGTAATGTCCTCAATGTACTTTCGTAGTTCGATACTATCAATTGATAGCAATTCATTATCAACAAAAGAGTTTATACCAGCCTTATCTGTCACACCATCTACTGATATAATTTGATGCTTCATTCTAGTGGTTAGATTGTATGATACACCACCACTTATTTTAGCTAATGCTTCTGCCTCATCTGATATACTTTTTTCATCTTTTGAAGTAAGCATTTTAAATTTTAGTTTTCTCTTAGTAGCAGGCAGTTCATAATCAAATGAATTTATACGATCACCTACAATAGACTCATCTAATATTTTATCTTTCAGTTTAGTTAAATCTACTTTTACTTTTTGACCATCTACCTCTACCTCATAATCTTTACCATATGCTAATATTCTAGCAATTATAAGTATGGCGTTTTTGTCGCCGGATAGTAAGTTTTCTACTTTTATATCTTTATCGACTATAAGACTTTCCAGTAACTTATCAATTACTATTCCTTGTTTTATTAGATTAGGCGATGTGAGGATATCCTCATCTTTTGCCGTCATATACCTTACTTCTACTTTACCAGTTGATATAGAACTGTCCTCAGGATAAAGTAACCCTTTTGACGGCAAATCCACTACTTCTGTAGGGAATTTGACTTCAGCCATATTTGACTCCTATGATTTGTATTTATACTATAACTATTTTTTACCGAACTTTTCAGCTGCTGTAACACCAAGTCCAACTACTGAAATGTACATAAAACATTCTAATATTTTGTCTTTTACTTCGAATGCAGAAAAGGTATCAGCACCCCAACTACATATCAACATAAAGAAAGCCATAAAACCGACAAATCTTTTACTTGATATCTTCGCATCACTCGAAAGCATTTCTCTTAAAAAACTCATAATAACTCCTTAGAATTGTAGGACAGCGTAATCGTATTGTAGTGTCAATGTGATATCAGATGGTTCATTTACAGACCAATCGATAGTACCAAAGTTTGCGTTTTGTATAAAAGCACCTTTTAGTGTCCATTCTTCTACTTTATCTCCTACGGGACCTAACATATTGAAAGTAATATCCTTTTTATAAAAATCTGAATACCCATCTCTTCCTGTTACGGATTCATGTGATAATCTAACCCATTCCATAACGGCTTGAGCACCAGATGGTACTATTGGATCAAATAACATTATTTCTAATGTCTGCCAGGTACCTTTACCTTTTACATACCTCTGAACATTTATATGGTCTAAAGTAATAGTTTCAAAATTTATTTGTGGTCTGTTTCCACTTTTTATAATATAAGCAGGTACGCCTTCAATGTACATAATGAACCTGTTTTTCAGTTTAGGTTCAAATGGAGTGAACATTATTTCTGAAGGATCGATTAAGTCTGGCATTTCAGTTCTCCTAATAAGTGTTTAATTCTTTCATATATAAATATAACCAAACTGAAAAATCGTTCAAATCATTTAATGATTTCTTTCATAGTTTTTTCTTAGTTTTTTAGACAAAAAAAAGGGGCTCTAAATTGAGCCCCTTAGTTTTTTTACACCCCCTTATTATTCAGGAAATGCAGCACCAGTCGGTAATACTGAGAAATCCAATACAATGAACTCTGCAGTTCTTGTAGGTTGGATAAATATCTGTCCAACCAATTGGTTTCTGTCAATTACATCAGGTGTATTATTACTTTCGTCCATTACTACTTTGAAAGCACTCAATCCACTATTAGATTGAACTGATTCTAAGAACGGATTCACAATATTTAGGAATCTAGTTCTTGTAGATGAATCGTTTTGTTCAAATACTAAGAATCTACTTGACGAAGCAATAAACTTCTTCAATCTGATTAATAATCTTCGTACATTGATTCTGTCTAAAGCAGATGGTTTAGCTTGTAGTGTCTTTTGTCCAAATACCACAACTCCTTGTCCAGGAAATGTAGCAATAGGATTGACTCTACCATCATACAATCTATCTCTATCTGTATGAGTTAATTTCTTTTTAGCCATTCTAACACTAGCTAACCCACCACGATTCAATCCAGCAGGAGCAAACCATTCGTGAGCTACACTATCTGTGAAAGCAATTACGCCAGGTATTACTACCGATGGCGGAACCCATACACCTTCACCAGTATTAGGATCATCTATCTTTACCCAAGGAAAATAAGTAGCAGCATAATTAGTGTCTAATGTTTTGACATTACTAATAGCAGCAGCAACTGTATCACCCCAAGCAGCACCATCCATTACATAGAAAGCATCAGCTCTAGCTTCTACTTTACTGATAATATGATTAGTTACGTTTGGATGTAAACTATGTACTAATCCAGGTGTTGCTACCATATTGATATCAATCTCATCAGGATTACTAACAGCATTTACAGCTTTTTTCCAAGCAACTGAACCACTAGCTGCTGATGTACTACAATCAAATCCCATTACATTAGTAGCAGTAATATCATTACCAGTGTTTAGAACTTTATTTGGTGCTATACCATCAAATCCATACTGCATCGGAACAGCAAATTTCTGTTGTACAGAAGCGGCAGCAATCGTCAAACTAGCTGCACTGCCTACAAATGTAGAACCATATGTAGTCTGTAATGTTGTTAGGTCAGCGCCTGTTCCAAATCCACTCATATTAGATAATAAGAAATTAGCATTATTACCTTTTACAGCCGCCTTTGGAATCGGTGACAAGTAAGAAACAGCATCATTTCTCTCTTCTTTATTGAAATGTAATGAACTCAATTTGAATCCATATGCTACTCCACCATCATAGTTACCTTTGTTTGATGTTGATTGTTGTATCGTATTTATTGAACCAGTAGGTACAGCAGCTGTAGATATAATCGGTTCGATTACAGCAGCAAAACCAAATGGCTGTGAAGCCTTTGAAGCCTTTAGATTATCTGGAAGATAGTCACCGACTCTGATTCTATTAGAACGATTAGCGTACTCACCATAAACAGTTACTTCACCATCATCACTTACACTCTGAAATTGGTCTCCTATTACCTTAGCAATAAAATTAGGTGATGTAGGATCTAATACTAATTTAGAATATGATTCTAAAGAATTTCCTATTGCATCAAATAATTCTAATCCAAATTCAGCATAATTTTCAGCTGTATTATTCACATCCGCCTGAACAACATCTTTTATGACAACATAATAGTTGTTAGTTGCTGTTCCATCTGCTCTCATATAAATTTTGAACAATTCGTTGGAATTTTGGTCTAAAATAGATGGTGTTCTAGCAGAAGTTGCTCCACTACTACCATTTATAGTAGATACATATGTACTAGCATTTACTGTCTCAGTTCCGCTTTGAAAATCCATCTCTGATGAAGATAATACTTCAATACTCATAGATACAGTAGAGGCTACTGCGCCACCAGACAATGATTGACTAATGTGTCCTCTGAAATACTTGTATGTGTATACTGGAGCAGAAGTGCCATCAATTGTGTTTACATTAGCATCCGATGGTACTTTATCTCCAAGATAATTAGCACTTGTAGCGTCTGATTCAGCTATGGTCAATGATGTAAGACTAGCACTAGCATTTGAACCAGCAAATCTAATATCAAATGAATTAGCCCGTGTTGCTGTTGCTGATGTCAACGAAGCAGATACAGAACCACCAGTATTATTTTTAGCTGGTAAGTAACTGGCAACTACGTGATTTATTCCTGAGCCACTAGCAACTAAATGTATTGCATTTGCTTTGTATCCTTGTAAATATCCAACTCTGACTACGGTTACTGAACCTGCAGACCTTAGATATTCGTTTATTGTGTAAGGCGTATAATAATCTTTGGTATATCCTCCAAAAATTGTTTTAAACTCAGAAAAAGATGATACTTGTGTTGGAACAAATGAAGGACCTTTCAATGTAGGTCCTATTATAGCTGCTCCAATGTTAGCTACCCCAGCGGGTAGAAACGATAAGTCTTTCTCACGAGTAAATACACCAGGACTGACAATTCTCTCTGACATGTCTTTTCTCCTTAAAAATTAGTGTGATAAATTATTATATATAAATATAATGAGAAACTCCCAAATACACATATATACAAGTTTATTTTACTTTTCCTCTGGTTTTTCTTCTAATTTAGATGTAAATTCACCAGTCTGTGGGTTCAATGTTCCCTGACCATACTTTTCATTCATATCTTTCAGCAATGCTCTTTCTTTTTCTTGCGCTTCGATATAATTGGATTCAAGTTTGACTTCAGTTTCATCAAGTCCCTTTATTTGTTGCTCAAGTAACATTCTCTGAACCTTTAGTTGACCAAAAGTATTAGCAATAGTTTGATATTGTGTTCCTAAGTCCTTAATAGTCTGTAGCTCTTCTTCTGTTACTTTTTTTACTTCACTCATAATATACTCCTTGTTATTATTTTTTTTCATTAAAGAAGAACACTTGATACAATCTAGAATTATCTATGGATTCTCCAAAGTAAGAACCTGCTGTATGTAAATGTCTCCCATTCCATAAAATTAATCTGTTATAGACATTAGCAATATCGTCTATCTTTTCAAATGGATGTGTATCCCATTGTGCCTGATTACCTATAAATACATCTTCGAGACCTTCTTGTCTCATCTTCTTGCCAGTCTCTTTATGTTTCATCAACCAAGTGCCTGTTCTTGGTGGTGCATCAGGACTTAAAAATATTATACCAGCCCAATCTGTAGCATCACAATGTACTACCTGACCAGTTTCTGCTGGTGACCATTGATAGCACCCATGCGTTCCACCATCACCAGCCCATTCGCTATCATCTGTTTTTATTCCTAACAATTTTTCAAATATTGGTCTGTAAATATCTCCATGTGGATATGGTTTAGACCTAATACCAACCGAACCCCTTTTTTTATACTCATCTGACATACTTAGTGCTAACTCTCTAACCTCATCAGGATTTTCTAAAAAATTATCAACTACAACGATAGTTGGTTCATTATCGGTATTTACTTTAGGTAGTAAAGTTTTTTTTTCATAGATATCACCACCCCATTTAGAAGTTTCGTTTATTTTTATTATATCTTTCTCTAACGAAATTTCATCATTTAGACCTGCTTGGTTATCAATCAATTTATCACCTAAAGATTTATTAGCCAATTTATCTTTTATTGGTATAGCATTTTCACATCCATTACACAACGAAAAACTTTGATTATTATCAGGAATACTATCTTCAAATGATTGTTCATATAAGTTACCTGTAATATGTTTTAGTCCATAGTCCATACAACAAAGAGACACATCTCCATTTGGTAATAAAATATTATGATATAAATCTTCGACACATCCACAAGTAAGTTCCCCTTCAACATAATTTTCAGAGTTGTACTCAGAAGCATCCCTAACTCTATCCATAACTTTTCTTAGTTCCGGCTTCATTTGAGCTTCGCCCTTCAAATTACCAGCTCTAGACCACATTACTGGTATATGGATATCCTCTTTTTTCCAAATGCCTAATTTTTCTACTTCTTCATGTACATCTCCCATAGACATTAGGTAAAAACTACTAAATTTAGCCTTTTTTATAGCTTTCAGTACACTTATATACCTTTTTGTTATAGGATGTTTTGCTAAATGTTCTTTATCTGGTAAATGTAATGTAAATCCGCTATTAGGACCGTCATCAAATGGTATATGTTTTATTTTTTCTACATCATCTAATGTCATACCTATACCAGTAGTAAATGCTGCAATAGGATGTCCCTTTTCATAAGCATAAATCATCATATCAGAGCAATGCTTATTCATAAATGGTTCTATAAAGCCTGAAAATATAATTCTCACATCATTAGGAACTTTATCAATAGCTTTTTTGAAATCAGCCATAGTCATAAATCTCATCTCATCAGTATATGATTTTTTTAGTATTTCTTGTGGACAAAATACACAATCTACAACACATCCCTTAGTAGGTATTACAGTTGTTATCTCTAATGTTGGGTAATCAGTTACAGCCCATTTTGGTTTTTTTGGTTCTATATCTACTATCTTAGGTTCTTCTATTTTATTATTTTTTTCAGGCCACCCACAGTTATTTAGGTTGTTTACGACAAGTTCGTTATAAAACTCAGACATTTCATAATTTATATGCAGGTCATAAAGGATTTCTTTTGACTCTTCTATCTTCCAACTATGCCAAGCGTTTATGGCTTTTTGAAATACAGCTTTATAATGTTCATACTCAAATGGTAGAGATGTTACCCTTTTTGAATTATCTTTATACTCAATTGATATATTAGCATAAGCATATGCCTGAAATGGCTCTTCTATTTCAAATTCTCTACATAAAAGAAAATAAGCTTCAGGTCTTTTTGGTTTTAGAGCAACTGCGTGATATAACGAAACTTTATTATGCGAACTTCTATTTCCTTGTAGAAAAAAACAATTTGCTAAAAGTAAAAGACTTTCATATACAACATCATCATCTTTAGATGTTTCAGCTATTCTATTTAGGTATGATACTGCTGAAGCATATTGCTGTATATCGAAATAAGCCTTAGCCAGCTCCAACTGAATTTCAATACCAGTAGTATCTATACTGTATTGCTGTAATAATTTTGTTATCGTATTATTCATACACTATATTCCAAATTCTTATCAAAAAAGTTATCAAGAACCTTTTCATTTATCTGTAGCATGTGAGCTGAATTATCTTCGAACCCAAATGTTATATAAAAGTCATCTCCTAACTTATCCATACCACAGCAAAATTCAATCTGACCATCCATAAAAGTAAATTGTTTAGATACCCTTTGTACTACGAAATCTTTATCCCATTGTACAAGTCTGTGACTATAAATAGCATCTTTGTTTTCAGCACACCTATCTTCAAATCTCCACCAATTAGTATCATGTACTATAGCAAAAAATCCATCATTATGTTTTATAATTTGTGAAGAGCCTCTCATATTTCCATCAATATCTATCTTTTTCCCTTCATATACCAATTCACATTTTCCTGTTTTTGGATTAGCTTTGACTAATTTAGTAGGATTAGCATCCATAACAAAATGATATGGTAAGTCCCTAACAGGCATCCAATTTTTTTCACAATAAGAGTTTGGATCTGTAGGGTGTTCTATTCTAACTCTACTAATTTCAGTTGGATGTGAAGATATTTTTTTCAACTCTGATAATTCCATTCTTCCTTGTCCATTATCTGTAGTATCTCTACGGACACCTGTAATATAGACTTTATCATTCCAATTTACTAACCTACCATCTTCTAATCCAGCAAATGTCCATTTGGATTCAACATCTAATTCCATATTTATTTTATTGAATTTAGTCGAATTACTCCACTTTGCTAAAAAGTTATCTGTAACTAATCTAGCATCATTTTCAGGATGTACATATGTCAAAGGACCCCATCTTGAAGAATATCTACCACCTTCTTCCATCCAACCTTTAGCACCAATAGAATGATATAATGTGTAGTTTAGCATTCTTATATTGATATATAAAAAGTCATCTATATTCAGTATGCTAGGATTGGCAATTCCAGTTCCATTTGTATCTGAACTGTCTATAATCAAAGGATGGTTTATGCCCAGCTTTGATATCGATTCAATATTCATAAAAGATTTCATATAACTTTTTTCCTCAATAACTATAAATATATAGTAGTTATCTCAAAAAATAATTTATTTTTGCATTTTAGTAAGAACCACTAACATCATTTCCTGCCCAAAATACATTACATTCAGGACAAAATGAGCCTGTTATAAAGTCTCCTATCTCTTCATCATCGCTATCCATATCGTGAGTTGAAGATATTTTTAGTAATGAACCTGAAGTCGCTCCTTTTGTACTAATGATACTATAATCTTCTGTTCTACATATGTATATTGATTCGGATAATTGCGTTGTTCCATCGCAACTCCCACTATGTATTAGACTCATATCATTATCCTGTTATGTAAATGCCTAAGAAAAGAGTACCCATATTTGATCCGTAGCCATAGCCTTCATAAGTCATGGTATTAGAAGAAAAAGTAATTTCAGGAAACCTTAGATAAACATCTTTGTTAGAACCAGCACCACTTGATTCATAATAAAGACCATCTGCACTTACTCCTGTTCCACTTGACGGAGGTGTACCATTACGTTGATTCCATCTTCCTGCCGTAGTTGCATTAGCGATTTGAATCCATGTAGAGCTGTGATTGTATGCTGTATTAGTGGTTAGGGATGTTGTTTGAATACCATTGACTCCTGATGTAGAAAATGATTTGAATACAAGACCACCATTGTAAATTAGTCTTTTTAGCTGAGCATCAGATCTAAAAGATGTTCCTGACTCAAATCTAAAGAAAATATGACCTGTCGCGCCGATGAGTGATTCACCTACATAAGCTGCTGATGATAAGTCTATATTCGAAACGGTTACTTGACGAGTACCTTGATCTCCTGAGAACATTTGGGTATTACTACTATTACCATAAGAGCCTACTGACGGGCCACCATCATGATCATAACCATAAAACTCACTCATTGAGTATGGAGCTACTTGAGCCTGTACACCATTACCACCACCACTACCTTTCAAATTTATATTTCCATTACTACTGTCATCGTGACTATTACTAGAAAGTCCTCTTAGACTAAAATTGCTCTCACCATCTGTATTATTAGAAGTATAATCACTATCATTTTTTTCAGACCAAATACCTAGCATTGATATTGTACCGCTACCAGGAACCGCCATTATTTCAACTCCTCTAATTCTCGTCTAAGTTCATCGATTTGTTTTTGTTGTTCTTTTATAGACTCTATTAGTAATGGAACTATCTTATCATATTTGACTGTTAAGTAATCTTCACCAGATTTTGAATTACCATCTTTATCTAAATCAAAAGGAGCAATATCAACAACTTCTGGTAATACTTTTTGTACAGATTGTGCACTAACACCTATTTGAATATCATCGTTATCAAATCCAAAACTTTTTGCTAAATCATTGTTTTTGTAAGTAAATACTTCTATATCATTAATTTTATTTATTGGATTATCTATACCAATTTTAATTTTATCTTTTAGTCTAGTATCTGAATAGTAAGCCGTTACATCACCAGTAACTGTAAAGTTACTTGTGGTTGCATCAATTCTAGCGGTAGAATCTCCATCATAAATTGCAATTCGTTGAGTAGAATTTCCACCACCATTTAAGAAAAGAGTACCTGTATTCTTAGCACTTACAAATGTGTGAAAATCTGTCGTATCATAAAGTAGTACATAATCATTAGTATTATGGTCATCCGTAGTTAATGCTAAATATCTACCAGTACTAGCTGCCCAAGGTTCTAATTGCCAATGATGACCTGCTACTGTAGCGGCTGAAAAGTCTCCTGTTACATCTAAAGGACCATCAAGAATTAAATCAGTACCATCAAATACTAAAGAGGCATCAAATCCAGCCGTAGCTGCCCCAGTTCCAAATACAAGCTTTGTATTATCGTAAAATTTTAGTTGGTCGGCTGATTGATCCCAAAACGCTTTTCTACCTGAGGTAGCACCAAAGAATGTTACATCTATTCCAGCGTCATTTACACCGAATTGAACCTCTGCACCTGAAAATCTAGTTTGATCTTCGGCAAATTGAGCCCTTTGACCAATAGCTTTGATTAAAACATTGTTGATTGCATCTGAGTCTTGAGTGTCACCTATTGTCATTGTTTGACTGTTTGTAAGTATTCCACCATTTTGGGTATTATGACCACCAGTAGCCATCTTTAGTTCAGAATTACCTGATGCATTTAATGACAAGACATTACCATCAAAAGTCATATTAGCTTCAGCATTTATTGTAGATGAATTTACAGATGTTATTACTCTGTTATTAGTCTGATTGGTATATGAAGTTATTCCAGCATTTGGACCTGTAGGACCAGTAGGACCTGTAGGACCAGTAGGCCCTGTTCCTCCAGTATTACCAGTTGTTCCAGTAGCACCTTGAGTTCCTTGAATCCCCCTTATTCCTTGAACACCTTGAGAACCAGTACCACCAGTAGGACCTGTACCACCAGTAGGCCCTGTTCCTCCAGTTGGACCTCCAGCACCAGTAGCACCTTGAGTTCCTTGAGTACCTTTGATTCCTTGTATACCTTGAGTACCTTGAGTTCCACCAGCACCTGTAGGACCACCAGGACCAGTAGGACCACCAGGACCAGTAGGACCATCTGGACCAGTAGGACCAGTAGGACCTGCTCCTCCAGTAGAACCAGTTGTTCCAGTAGCACCTTGAGTTCCTGTAGCACC
>Ga0209631_10001855_pt1 | contig 26089 bp, 17 predicted proteins | sample COG_08_FD_184752 | JGI IMG/M metagenome (GOLD analysis project Ga0209631, IMG submission 184752) | Pelagic Microbial community sample from North Sea - COGITO 998_met_08 (SPAdes) (version 2) | ecosystem: Environmental > Aquatic > Marine > Neritic zone/Coastal water | place: Helgoland, sampling... | reverse complement strand
GTGTGCATGATTCATCCGTTATGCTAAGCCCACTTATGTCAATTGAAGGTCCTGAAACATTAGATATTACATGGGGTCCAGTAGAAGTCGAACATCCTAATGCATCAGTTGCTACTAATGTATAACTACCAGCAGCAATATTTGCTAAATCCTCATCCGTTGAAGCTGAACCATTCCAACTATAAGTAATAGTGCCAAATCCGCCAGTTGTAGTAATTCCTGTAATGCCACCATTTATATTTCCACAATTTTCGTCCGATATTACGATGTTAGTTACATCTAAGGCAATACTTGAAGCACTCCCGACAACATAAGTTCCAACAGTCGTTATACATCCCTTTGCATCGATTACCTCTAGTGTATAATTACCGGCTGAGGCACCTGTTAAATCTAATGCCGTTGTTGTTCCATTCCATTCATAAGTCAATGGAGCAGTTCCTCCTGATATGGTAATTCCAGAAATTGTTCCGTCACCAAGGCCACAATTTTCATCACCGATAACGACAGATGCATCGTTAAATGCAACTGGTGGGGACATAATAACCGAAACAGGTATTAAATAATTACCAGGACAAGTTCCAACCCAATAGGTAGTGTTGGCAGTTAACACTCCTGTTGTTAATGCGTTGGTTCCAATAATATTCCCACCTACTTCGGCATCGTACCATGTTATAGTTCCTACCAAGGTTCCAGTAACAGAAGCAGTTAAAGTAGATGTATTACCACTACAAATTGTATCATTTGTAGTGGTTAAAAAGAAATTAGATATTGTTTCATTTGGTAAACCAATGCCACCAGATGTTGCTCCATTTGGAGGAAATTCTGTTAGTCCGTCGGAATTGGTTACACCATTCATTCCTCCGTTTGAAGTTCGTATAATAGCACCATTTGAAATAGCGATATAGCCGCCTCCGCCACCTCCTCCTGGCCCTTCTGCTTCGTTCATATCTCCAAGACCACCGTCAACTAGTGTCTGATCCCCTCCATTTCCTCCGTCAGTGCTTATGGAAATTCCGGAAACGGTCCCATTTGATTTAATAATAACGGTTCCACCCGCACCTGCACCACCTGCACCATCATTTCCAGAAATATTGAAAATTCCTGGATTAGTACCCGTTGTTATTTCTCCATTTTCTCCATTAGAAGTAATGTTTCCCGTTCCGGAAACATTTCCATAGTTCAAGACATAGATAATGCCTCCGCCGCTTCCACCACCACCACCGGTACTAGAAGCTTCGTTTAAATCCCCAGCACCACCACCGCCTCCAAGATAAATTTTGCCAGATGAATAATCTAAAGGTCTACCACCCAATCCACCATGGTTTCTTCTATCGTCACCATTCCACACAGTATTACCTGGCCCACTATTATTTGCATTTTGATTAGCGCCTGAAAATGTATATCCACCTCTTCCACCTCCAGATGAATTAAAATTCGAAATATTTATTGCTTCTTCATCCCAGGCGTTATTATAAGCTGGGTTTGGTACACCTACACCTTCATTCCAATTCAAAAAGTCTCCTGCGTTTCCGCCACCGCCACCGCCACCGTTGTGGGCATTTCCACCACCACCTCCATTGGCGGGTGCTCCTCTTCCAAATCTACCGCCGTTAAGATCGTACTCAGCGCCAAAACCTCTTATGCCTTCACCTTTTAATCCACCAGCATCCGAATTCATAATTGCATATTGAGCTATTCCTAAGGCAGATGTTGTTGTTGAAGAAGTTGCTCCTCTAAACCCAAGTTCCGAGGCTTCCATTGTTCCATTAATAATTAAATCATTGTTAACTTCTACGGCTAGAACTCCACCAATGCTTCCGTTCCAAGCTTGAGTGGTCATTGTCCCGCTTATAGTAAGGTTTTCGAAACGAGGAATTCTGATTACCTGAACATTTCCAGAAACAGTATAATCATTTGAAAGTCCACATCTCAGCTCTAATGAAGTAGAAGATGGAACACTTTTTACTTCTGCATATTCATAGAGACCGCAGTTATTGTAGTTTGCAATTTGCCCCCAAGAAGGGTCTAAAGGAAGGCCATACCATCCTGTACCTGACCATGGTTCTGGACTGCCGTTTATTATAGCCCCTTGTATCTGAATGATAAGGATTAAATCCCCTGGTTCCAAATCCCCTCCGAACCAACTATATGAATTTCCATTCATAGTAGAGCCAGCAACACTAATTGATGTGTTTCCAATTGAAGCATCGACTGTTAATGTTGTAAACTCATTTACGATGGTTGTTCCAGTTTGTGTGTAAGAACCATGTTTTCCTTTTTGCCCGGTAGCTATACTAAAAGATAGTATAAGGAAAGCAGTTATAAATAAATTTGTTGTTTTCATAGTTTGCGGTAAAGACGCCATGAGCATATCAATTGTTGTTTAAAGATGGGTTAAATTACAAATATTTCATACACTAACAATGTTGTAGACTTCAAAAACCCTGCGTTTGAGTAAAAAGACTACATTTGTTTGCCTTAGCAATAAGAGAATGAAGATAGCAATTTTAGGATACGGCAAAATGGGTAAAGTAATTGAAGGAATTGCTATAAAACGAGGGCATTTAATTGCATTGAAAGTTAATCAAACGAACCTGGATTTTGATCTAGAGTTGCTTAGGGACTGTGATGTAGCAATTGAATTTTCTTCCCCTGAGTCAGCGATAGAAAATATCCATAAATGTTTTGATGCTAATGTTCCTGTAGTTGTTGGAACAACTGGATGGTATGCTGAATTTAATGCTGTTCAGGAAAGATGTATTTCTGAAAATAAAGGATTATTATATGCAACAAACTTTAGCGTAGGCGTTAACATATTTTATGAAATAAATAAAAAGTTAGCTACGTTAATGGATGCAAATAGTCAATATGATGTGGAAGTAGAAGAAACGCATCATACACAAAAATTGGATGCGCCTAGCGGAACAGCAATAAGTATTGCAGAAGGAATAATAGCTAATTTGGATAGAAAGGATTCTTGGAAAAATGACATGATTGTTTCTGAAAATGAATTAGCTATAGAATCAATAAGAACTGAAGATGTGCCAGGAACACATGTTGTTAAATATGAGTCTGATATTGATGTAGTTGAGATAAAGCATGAAGCGAAAAACAGAAATGGATTTGCATATGGAGCTGTTTTAGCTGCTGAATATATTCATGATAAAAATGGAGTGTTTACAATGAAAGATGTATTGTCTGTGTAGATAAAAATCAATAGAAAAGTAAAATGGGAATACCACAAATATTATTGTATTTAATGATTGTAATTTATTTTGCTTCATTATGGAAAATTTTTGAAAAAGCAGGGCGGGAAAAATGGGAAGGTTTCGTTCCAGGTTATAATATATGGGTATGGCTAAAAGTGCTAAACAAGCCTTGGTGGTGGATTTTCTTTTTTCCAATACCTTTCGTAAACTTCGTAATAACCGTTGCTTGTAATGTAGAAACTGCCAGAATGTTTGGTAAATATAACCCCAAGGATACAATACTTACTGTCTTGGTTCCATGGTATATGATTCCAGCTATAGCATACAAAGAAGAAAATGTGATTGTTGAGCCTACCGATTGGACAAAGAAAGGTGATAGAGAAAAAAGAAGTATACACGATCATCTTACTTTATTTTTTATGGCCCCATTTATTGGACATGCATTATTAGTTGTTTTTAGGCTTACAGGTTCTAAAGACAAGGCGAATAAAAAAACAATGCCCAAGGAATGGACAGATGCTCTGGGGTTTGCAATAGTTGCCGCTACTATTATTAGAGTCTTCTTTTTTGAAGCATTTACGATTCCTACCGGTTCGATGGAAAAAACTATGTTAATTGGGGATTACCTTTTTGTAAATAAATTAAAGTATGGTGCTAAAATTCCTCAAACACCATTGTCAGTTCCGTTTGTACATAATAGAATTCCAGGAAGTTACACTAAATCTTATGTAGAATGGTTTAAAAACGATTATATGCGACTACCTGGTTATGGTGCAATAGAGCGAAACGATATCATGGTATTTAACTGGCCTGCTGGAGATACCGTTATCGTCCATGATGATGCAATTGCGCATGATTATTATTCTATTTTAAGAAATCATGCATTTACCATGAGCGGGGTATCAAGTTATGAAGGATTTGATGGAATTAAGGATGTTATGATGACCAAAGCCAGAGAACATATTGCAAGTGGTGGTGCATTATATGCTAATCCTTCTGGAGGTTCGCCAATTACAAAAACTGGAGGTGTGATGTCGCATCCTGTAGATAAAAAAGAAAATTACATTAAAAGATGTGTTGCTGTTGGAGGGGATACAATAGAGATTATCAATGGCACTATCCATATAAATGGTGTTGCAGAGGAGATACCTGAATATGCTCAGTTTACTTATTGGTTTTATTTTAAAAATTATGAAGCTGCAATTCCATTTTCTGATCAGTATCTCTATGAACATTACGAAATTTATCCATCTGGAATTCAAAGGGGTGAAATTGAAGTCGGAGATTCGCTGACAGGAGTAAAGAAGGTCAATGTTATGATTATGCCTTGTAGTAAACGAATTGCTGCTGAATTGACGAGTTTGACTGGTGTGGATAGCGCATCTGTAATTTGGGAAAAAAAGGGAGCCGATGTGGGGTATTCTTCAATATTCCCTAATGATATAAGTATAGATTGGACAAAAGATAATTTCGGACCGTTGTATATTCCTAAAGAAGGGGGAACAATCCAATTGAATGATGAAAACTATATTGCTTATAAAAGAGCTATAACAGCTTATGAAGGTAATACCTTGGAGAAGGTTGGGAAGGATTATTTGATAAATGGAGAAGCTGCAAAAACCTATACATTTAAGCAAAATTATTATTGGTTGATGGGTGATAATCGTCATGGTTCAGCAGATTCTAGATATTGGGGTTATGTTCCAGAAGATCATGTTGTAGGAACTGCTTCGTTTGTATGGTTTTCGAAAACTACAGAAAAAGGCTGGTTCGATGGCGGGGTTCGTTGGAGCCGAATATTTTCGTTTATTAAGTAACTATTGCCATGAAAGCAATATTAAGCTCGGTATATTTTGGCAGTATTGAATATTATACTGTTTTAAAAAATGCAGAAGAGGTATTGATAGATTCTCACGAGCACTACACTAAACAAACTTATCGAAACCGTTGTGAGATTTATGGTGCAAATGGAAAATTGAATTTAACTATTCCCCTAATAAGAAGGGGACAGCGAGTTCCTGTTAATGATGCTCAAATTGAAAATAGTCACGAATGGAAGAAGCTACATTGGAGGTCTATTGAGTCTGCATACCGTTCGTCTCCTTATTTTGAGTTTTATGAACATCATTTTAGTCCATTTTTTGAGAAAGACCACACGCATCTATTTCAGTTAAATCAGGAGCTTCAGAATAAAATAATTCAAATCCTGAACTTGGATGTAATTATAGAAGAGACAGATTCCTATGAAAAAGAGCATTCAGGTTATACTGATTATAGGGATATAATTCATCCTAAAATAGCACCAAAAAATAAATTAGCGGATAAAAGGTATATCCAAGTATTTGAGAGTAAATATGGTTTTATACCAAATTTATCTATCTTAGATTTGTTGTTTAACGAGGGTCCAAATACGATTTGCTTTTTATGATTAAATATTTTTAAATGAAATTAAAACCAACTTTAATATGGGTGTTTCTACTGGGTTTTTTGGTTTTTTTAAGTTTTAATAAGCACAGTAAGTCACCTTTGTTTTCATACCAAAGCGTTATTCATGCAGATAAAGCAGGGTACTACATTTATTTGCCAGCTTTTTTTATTGCTGGCATGAATGTGGAAAAACTCCCCAATTCGATTGACAAGAAAACGGGGCAAGGTTTTCAAATTGATTTTGAGCAAAAAATAGTTAAAACAAAATATACTACTGGAGTTGCCATAATGGAATTACCTTTTTTTTTGGTAGCCCACGGAGCTTCGTATGCGCTCGGTAAAGAAACAAGCGGTTTTACAGCGTTTTATTACGGTGTAATAAATATAGCATCGGTAAGTTACTTGATTATTGGCTTGCTATTGTTGTATCATTCGCTTCAGACAATGTTCTCCAAAAAGATTACAATCTATTCTCTTGCTTTTATTCTGTTAGGCTCAAACCTATATTATTATGCCGTGGACGAGACAGGAATGTCGCATGTTTATTCCTTTGCTTTGTTTTCTGCGCTCTTCTATTTGTTAGTTTTTCATGAGAAGTATGTGGGGAGGTCAATAAAATATGGCGTGATGATTGGTTTTGTTATGGGAATGATTGTCCTGGTTCGACCAACAAATATACTTTTCGTATTCATATTGGGTTTAACCTATTTTAGACAATTAAAGGAAATTGGCTTTATTAGGAATTGGAGGTTCTTATGTTCTGCAACCATTATAGGGGTATTTGTGTTTATTCCGCAATTGCTATACTGGAAGTGGGCTTATGGAAATTATTTTTCTTATTCATATGGAAATGAATCTTTTTCAAATTGGGATTCGCCAAAGATTTTAGAAACGCTATTTGCACCAAATAATGGTTTGTTTACGCATAGTTTGGTTATGATTTTTGTTATAATTGGTTTGGGAATTATGTTGTATAAAAATCAGTTTCTAAGTAAAACGATTTTTATTCTGTTTATATTAGTGACTTACTTGACCGCCTCTTGGTGGGTTTATACTTTTGGATGTGGTTTTGGAGCTCGAACTTTTGTAGAGTATTTTGCCATTCTTGTCATTCCATTGGGGGTTTTAATTACTAAAATTGATTCGTCAAGACTTAAATACTTTCTGTATCCTTTATTCTTACTGCTTATTATCGTGAATGTTAACATGTCTTATCATTATGATGAATGTTGGTTTGGTAACGGAAATTGGGATTGGGAAACCTATTGTGCTAACTTTTTCTAGTTGGATGGATTGTATTTAGCATCGCACGAAATTGAAATAATCTGTTTTAAAAGAAACAGAATTCTACAAAAAAGAGCATTCCAGTTATACTGATTATAGGGATACAATTCATCCTAAACTTGCACCGAAAAATAAATTAGCAGGTAAAAGATATATTCAAGTCTTTGAAAGTAAATACAGTTTTATACCAAATTTGACCATCTTGGATTTGTTGTTTAATGAGAGACCAAATGCAATTAGTTATTTATGATCTTGGTTATTCTCTTTTTGTGTTCTACGTGTATTGTTTATTTCACGGAGATATTTATCTGTTGACCTTTTGAATTGAACTAGTTCACTTGAACAACTTATAAATTTTTGTATTGGATCATCTGATTCTGTGTACGCTGCATTTAGTATGGTTTCCGCATTCGTTTTCTTTTTGTTTGCATCTTCAAGTAAATAAGTTGTTTTATGTGTATACTCATTAGATTCTATATCTACTAACTTTTTAATATCGCGATTAAGTATTTGTAAATTATTTTCTAGCCCTACAATAGCATTAATATAGCCAGTAGTAGCTATATCATTTGCTTTTTGCATTTCTTTCATTTTTTCTTCCTCATCAGCAATAGTTATTGCTTTTTTCATTGCAGCATCAGCTTTTTCAAATTGTGCATCTATTTTTTTTGAGAAATACGGGTACTTATTTTTATAATTTGTTATTGTAGTTTTATTCTGTTTCCAAGCAGCTTCTTCATTTTCAACACTTGTGCCGCATGAGAATAGTATTAATGTTACCAGGATAGTGAATATCTTATACATGGTTTTGAATATTAAATTTTATTTACCTAAAACTGTTTTATTAAGCTGTAACGCCCAGAATTTCAACCATTTTTTTTCCAAGGTCAGCAGGCGAATCAACAACGTGAACACCGCACTCTCTAAGGATGGCTTTTTTGGCAGCAGCTGTATCTTCTTCTCCACCAACTATTGCACCTGCATGTCCCATTGTTCTTCCAGCAGGAGCAGTTTCCCCAGCAATAAAAGCTACAACTGGTTTTGTACCGTTAGCTTTAATCCACTTTCCAGCTTCAGCTTCTAAGTTCCCACCTATTTCACCAATCATAATAATTCCTTCAGTAGAAGAATCCTCCATCAATAATTGAACAGCATCTTTAGTTGTTGTTCCAATGATTGGATCACCACCAATTCCAATAGCTGTAGTTTGTCCTAAACCAGCTTTTGTAATTTGATCTACTGCCTCATATGTAAGTGTTCCTGATTTAGAAACAATTCCAATCGTACCTTTTTTAAAAATAAACCCTGGCATAATTCCAACTTTAGCCTCTCCAGCAGTCATTATACCTGGACAGTTAGGGCCAATCAATCTACAATCTTTGTCTGTAAGGTATTCTTTAACAGGAATCATATCTGCTACAGGAATTCCTTCTGTAATACATACGATAACTTTAATTCCTCCCTCTGCTGCTTCCATAATAGCATCAGCTGCAAACGCAGGTGGTACAAATAAAATAGATACATCTGCTCCCGTTTCTTTTACAGCATCTACCACAGTGTTAAAAACAGGTTTCTCTAAGTGAGTTTGGCCTCCCTTACCTGGAGTAACTCCGCCAACTACATTAGTTCCATACTCAATCATCTGGCCAGCATGGAAAGTTCCTTCTCCTCCTGTAAACCCTTGAACAATTACTTTTGAATCTTTATTTACTAATACACTCATTTTTGTGTTTTTAATTTCTAAAATTTTAGATATCCAAAGTTAATAATAGAAATGAATATACTTCGGAATGCAATGTATTTTTTTAAACAAAAAACCCGTCCCAATAATTATCGGGACGGGTTTTAACTATTTTGAAATAGAAATTATAGGATTATTTTCCTCCTTCCATTTTCTTTTTTAAGTCAGCTAACACGTCTAAATCTCCAAGCGTAGATTTTTCTTGGTTACTATTGAGGTTTTGAACCGCTTTACGAGAGGCAGTAGATTTAGCTTTGTTTGCAGCTTCAGCAACTTCTCCCCAGATACCTGTATGAGAAACGATAAGCTTTTTACCTTCTTTGTTGAATTCAATCACTTTAAATTGTGCTTGTTCTTCAGTAGCTAGGTTAGCACCATCTTCTTTCTTCATGTGTTTTACTGGACAATATCCTTCAACACCATGCGTAAGAGAAACGATTCCCGCTTTATCTTTAATCTTAATAACTGTTCCTTCGTGAATAGAATCAATTGAGAATACAGTTTCATATCCATCCCAAGGATTCTCCTCAGTTTGTTTATGTCCTAAACTCAATCTTCTGTTTTCTTTATCTAATTCAAGAACAACGATGTCTAATTCGTCACCTACAGCACAAAATTCAGATGGATGTTTGATTTTCTTTTCCCAAGATAAATCCGAGATATGAATTAAACCATCAATTCCTTCTTCTAATTCTACGAATACTCCAAAGTTAGTGAAGTTCTTAACTGCAGCTTTATGCTTAGATTGGATAGGGTATTTAGCTTCAATACCTTCCCAAGGATCCGGCATTAATTGCTTCATTCCTAATGACATCTTTCTGAATTCTCTATCTAAAGTTAAAACTTGTGCTTCCACTTCGTCGCCAACTTTTAAGAAATCATTTGCTGTACGTAAGTGTTGACTCCAGCTCATTTCAGAAACGTGAATCAATCCTTCAATTCCAGCAGCAATTTCAACAAATGCACCGTAATCTGCCAAAACAACAACTTTACCTTTGACAGTATCTCCAACTTTCACTTCGTCAGCAAGTGCTTCCCAAGGGTGAGAGTTTAATTGTTTAAGACCCAATGCAATTCTTTTCTTGTCATCATCGAAGTCAAGAATAACAACATTGATTTTTTCGTCCAATGTAACAACCTCTTCTGGATGATTAACACGTCCCCAAGAAAGGTCAGTGATATGGATAAGTCCATCAACACCACCAAGATCGATAAATACACCATAAGAAGTAATGTTCTTAACTGTACCTTCCAATACTTGTCCTTTTTCCAGGCCAGACATAATTTGTTTCTTTTGTTCTTCTAACTCAGCTTCAATAAGTGCTTTGTGAGAAACAACAACGTTTTTAAATTCATTGTTAATTTTAACAACTTTGAATTCCATGTTTTTACCAACATACTGATCGTAATCTCTAATCGGTTTAACATCAATTTGTGAACCAGGTAAGAATGCTTCAATTCCAAATACATCTGCAATTAAACCACCTTTCGTTCTACATTTAACAAATCCAGTAATGATTTCCCCAGTCTCTAACACTTCGTTGACTTTTTGCCAAGCTCTGTGCATACGAGCTGTTTTGTGAGAAACAACCAATTGACCCGTCTTATCTTCCATTGTTTCAATGTAAAGATCAACAGGGTCACCAATTTTAAGGTCTGGGTTGTATCTAAATTCATTTTTAGGTACAACACCTTCACTTTTATATCCTATATTAATAACAATTTCTTTTGTAGTAATTGCTATTACAATACCATTTACAACTTCTTTTTCAGCAATTTGAGAAAGAGTTCCTTCGTATACATCACTTAACTTGGCTTTTTCTTCAGCTGTGTAAGTTTCAATTCCAGCTTCAAAACCGTCCCAATCAAAGTCAAGATCAGCAACTATTTTTGCAGCTTTAGCAGGAGCTTTCTTTTTTACTTCAGTTTGTGTTTCCGCTTTTGGAGCTTCTTCAACAACTGTTTCAACTTCAACTTTTTTCGCTTTAACTGTTTCCTTTTTAGGAGCAGCTTTTTTCGCTGGAGCTTTTTTCACTGGAGTAGCTTTTACAGCTTCTTCCTTCTTAGCTTTGGGAGTTGATTTTTTTGCTGGAGCCTTTTTAGTCTCAGCTTTTACAGTTTTTTTAGCAGCAGGTTTTTTTGCTGCTTTTTCTTTTTTATCTTCAGCCATATGGCATAAATTATTGTATCTCACTTTTCGGTTTTGTGAGAGTTGTTAAACTTAACCTGTCCGACAGGTTTCCTTTTCGGGGTGCAAATGTAGTGCTTTTGATTGTAAAAACAATAAAGGAATTTGATTTATTTTCTTTGAACAAAGGGCTTAATTTTATTGTAAGTTTTAGTTAGAGAAATTTTTGGCATAAATAAATATCATCTCAGTTTTTTCTGTATGTATCAGCTTTGATTTTTTCGACAGACGAAAAAGTAATATAATACTTAAAAACCCACTGAACAGTAAATTGGGTTAGCGAATACTTTATACTTATTTACGTATAATAGAGTTCCAAAGATTTTCTAGTTGCATACACTTATATTCGTACTACACATCTGGTCGTTGAAAAATCCGTATTATAAATTAAAAAAGGTTGCTTAGTGAATGTAACTTTATCAATTCAATATAGGTGGAACGGTTTGTGTAAAAATGACTATTTCGAATACTTAAATTTTAAGAGAGTTTTTATATACAATGCGCAATTTATTTTTCATACTAATCGCTGGAGCTGTTATCATTTTGTCAAGCTTTCTTTTTGACGAGAGTATAGGAGATAATGTGATATCAGTAGAAGTTGCACCGAAAATATTGCCTGCATTTTTAACGCAGAATAATAAATGGGTTGATAGTGTTTTCAATACGCTTTCCGAAGATGAAAGGATTGCACAACTATTCATGGTAGCTGCTTATTCCAATAGAGATAGCTCCCATCAACAAGAAATAGAGAAGTTAATAACGGATCAAAAAATAGGAGGATTAATCTTTTTTCAAGGTGGCCCAATCAGACAAGCTAACTTAACGAATGCCTACCAAGCTAAAGCAAAAGTTCCATTATTAGTGTCAATTGACGCAGAATGGGGGTTGGCGATGCGCTTGGATAGCACCATGAAGTTCCCTAAGCAAATGACTTTAGGTGCTGTATCCGACAATAATCTGATTTATCAAATGGGGGAGCAGATAGCTATACAGTGCAAGCGTATGGGTATTCATATAAATCTTGCTCCAGTTGCGGATGTTAATAATAACTTGGAAAACCCAGTAATTAATTACCGCTCTTTTGGAGAAGACAAATATAAGGTAGCTAATAAAGCAATTGCATATATGAAAGGTATGCAGAATAAGGGTATTATGGCAAATGCAAAGCATTTTCCCGGTCATGGAGATACCGACAGTGATTCCCATAAAACACTTCCGATTATTAAACACAACCAAGAAAGACTCGATTCTTTGGAGTTGTATCCTTTTCAACAACTGATTGATAGTGGATTGGGAAGTATGATGATTGCGCATTTGTATATTCCTAGTTTAGACGATAGGCCAAATAGGGCATCTACATTATCGGAAAATATAGTTACTGATTTACTTCAAAAAGAAATGGGTTTTGATGGACTTATTTTTACAGATGCTTTAAATATGAGAGGGGTGAGTGCATTTTACGATCCAGGTAAATTGGATGTAGAAGCTTTGTTAGCAGGAAACGATGTATTGTTATTTTCAGAAGATGTTCCTAAAGCAATAGAAGAGATTAAAACAGCTATCGATCAAAAATTAATCTCTCAAAAAGAAATAGACAGAAGGTGCCGTAAAATATTATCTGCAAAAGCATGGTGCGGATTGAATAAATACCAGCCAATAGAAACAGCTTCTCTTTCGGAAGACCTTCATAAAACCGAAGCGCAATTTGTAAATATGAAATTGTATGAAAGTGCATTGACACTTTTAAAAAATGAAGAAGATATAGTTCCAGTTATGAAGCTTTCAGAAAAGAAAATAGCATCTATTACAATTGGTGCTACTAACAAAAATGAGTTTAATACCTCGATTGATCGATATTGTGATTTTGATCCTTTTTCCTATTCTTTAAAACCATCGAATGAAGAAATTACAAAGGCTTTAGATGAGCTAAAGGAATACAATTTGTTGTTGATTACAATTCATGATATGAATCAACGGCCGTATCAAAATTTTGGGATAACGAAACAACTGAACAGCTTGGTAGATAGCTTAGCATCGAACCATAATGTGATTGTAAATGTTCTCGGGAATCCTTATTGCCTGAATAAGTTCGACGGTGCGCATAAGGCAAAAGCTATTTTAGTAAGTTACGAAGAAGAAGCATTAGCCAAGGATATAAGTGGGCAAATGATTTTTGGAGGTTTGCCAATAAAAGGGATGTTGCCAGTTTCGATTAAGAACCATAAGAGTGGTGTAGGAATTATTATTGAGAATTCAATTCGACTGAATTATACAATGCCGCAAGCCTTAAATATAAGTCCAAAAGACTTAAGTGGCGTTGATTTAATTGTATCTGAAGCCCTAAGGGAAAAGGTTTTTCCGGGTTGTCAGGTTTTTGCAGCGAAAGACGGAAGGGTGTTTTATTATAAATCTTTTGGCAATCATACTTACGATAAAGATGCGTTACCTGTTAAAACGACAGATATTTATGATTTAGCTTCTATTACAAAAATAGCGAGTTCAACTGCGTCCTTAATTAAGCTGCAAAGCGAAGGAGTTGTGGATGTAGACAGTTCGTTAAGTGCTTATTTACCCGATATGGTAGATACATCTGCTTATAAAAATATTCTTTTGAAGGAGATGTTAACCCATCAAGCAGGATTTACTCCATGGATACCTTTTTATATCAGAACATTGCACAAGGGCAAACCTAAATTTGAATTGTACAGCGTCAAGCAAACCGACTATTTCTCGGAGCGTGTAGCTGATAACCTTTTTGCACACAAAAGTCTGCGAGATTCTATATTCAAAAAGATTTTATCTACGAAAGTTTCACCGGTCAAGAAATATAAATACAGCGATATAGGATATTATTTTATCAATGAAATAATCCGAAATAAAACGAATATGAAGCAAGACGATTATGTGATGAACGCATTTTATAAACCACTTGGGTTAGGTAATATTGGCTATAATCCTAGACAGAAATGGAATTTGAACCGAATTCCTCCAACCGAAAATGATAAAGCTTTTAGAGGGCAATTGATTCAAGGAGATGTTCATGATCAAGGTGCGGCCATGTTGGGAGGGGTTTGTGGACATGCGGGGCTTTTTTCTAATGCAAATGATTTAGGTGTAATGATGCAGTTGTTTATGCAATATGGAGAATATGGAGGCGAGCGTTTTTTTAAAGAAGATGTGGTAAAATATTTTACTTCGGCTCCTTATTTTGCAACAAATAAAAACCGAAGAGGAATAGGTTTTGACAAAGCGGTAAGAGCTGGAGGAAGTGGCCCAACTTGCAGTCAATGCACATCGAACGAAAGCTTTGGGCATTCGGGTTTTACGGGAACAATTACTTGGGCAGATCCAAAAACAGGTTTTGTTTATGTGTTCTTGTCTAATCGAGTAAATCCAGATGCTGAGAATCGAAAAATCATATCTCTGAGTATCCGTACGCGTATTCAAAAAATATTTACAGATGCCATAGCGAAAGCTGAAAAGTCTATTTGAGGAATATGTCCGTTATTATTGGGTGAGCATCTTGCTACTATTGTATTAATTTTACTATATTACAAAAAAAGAAAAACTTATGCTTATTGGAATTGCTATTGTTGTTGTATTTGGAATTATTACGATTTGTTTGTCGATTGTTATTACCAGTCAGAAGGAAGTCGCAGTAATTCAGCGATTTGGAAAATTTGTTGGACTAAGGAGATCTGGATTGACCTTTAAAACGCCTTTTATTGATTGGGTTGCATACAAGCAAAGTTTAAGAATAGATGAGATAAGTGTTGATGTAGAAACTATAACAAAGGATAAGGTGTCGGTTCATATTACAGTTGCTGTGCAGTATTATGTGGAGGATAAAGATCAATCCATTATCAATTCTGTTTATGAATTATCAGATTTTAAAAGCCAAATTAAATCGTATGTATTTGATTCTCTTAGGGCTGAAGTTCCAAGAAAAAAATTGGATGAAGTTTATGAAAATAAGGAAGATTTGGAAAAAGCGGTTAAGGGCCAATTGTCAGAAGCGATAGAATCTTACGGGTATATTATACAAAACGCCTTGGTTGTAGATATTGATCCGGATGCTAGCGTGAAAGAGGCAATGAATAGGATAAATGCCGCTACAAGAGATAAGCGAGCCGCTGAAGAAGAGGGAGAAGCAGCGAAAATTAGAAAAGTAAAGGCGGCAGAGGCTGAAGCAGAATCAAAAAGATTACAAGGTAAGGGTATCGCAGATCAAAGAGACGCAATAATAAATGGGTTTAAAGATTCGATTGGGGCATTTTCAAAAGATACCGGAATTAAACAGGAAGATGTTATGCGTTTTGTTGAAATCACTCAATATTTTGACACGATGAGAGAGATGGCAAAGGACAATAACAATGTTATATTTATGCCGCATTCCTCTACAGGTGAAGGTATAATCGAAAAGTTTACAGCCGCAAATGTGGTGTCAGATAAATTGAAAAATAACAATGTTTAATAACTTGGCCGATGCAATAGCGAAAGCCGAAAAAGCTATTTAAAGGGCATTCGGAAGTGTTCATACATTTCAACACCAAACACAAATAAAATAGTTGTGTTATCATCCACTTTTTTGTGGTTTGTAGTTATTGTTTCTTACATTTAATTATGTCAAAAATCAATTTTAGAATTATATACATACTATTACTGCTAATTTCATTCAACAGCAAAGCTCAAGTTAATCTAGATTCTTTATGGGGCGTTTGGAATGACAAAACCCAACCAGATACTAATCGGCTTAAAGCCATTAACGATATAGCTTGGGACGGTTATTTGTTTTCTCAGCCAGATAGTGCTTTTTATTTTGCACAAATGGGATATGATTTTGCTGAAGCTAGAAACAATAAAAAATGGATGTCAACTTCGTTAAATACTCAGGGAATTTCATTTGCCATAAGGGCCGATTATGAAAAAGCACTGGAATACTATTCAAAAAGCTTAGCGATAAGAAAGAGCTTAGGTGATAAAAAGGAAGTTGCAGGTTCTTACCATAACATTGGACGCGTTTATGAAAAACAAGGTAATTACCAACGAGCTCTGGAGTATTATTTTAAGAGCTTGTCTATAGCAGAGCAATTAGGAAAGAAAAGAGGAATGATAAATAATTACAATACCATTGGACTTATTTATCAAGAACAAGGCAATTATGAAAAAGCACTGGACTATTATTTGAAGAGCTTGAAGATAGCTAAAGAGTTTCGGGATAACAGAGGAATAGGGGATTCTTACCATAACATTGGACTTGTTTATCAAGATCAAGGTAATAATGAGAAATCACTAGAGTGTCATTCAAAAAGCTTGGCGGTATTTGAGCAAATAGGAGATAAAAAAGGAATGTCATATTCCTACAATAACATTGGAAATATTTATTTGAACCATGGCAATTACGAAAAAGCATTGGAATATTATTCAAAAAGCTTGGCGTTAGGAGAGCAAATAGGTGATAAAAAAGGAATGGGGTCTTCTTATTATAACATTGGAATTATTTATAAAAAACAAGGGAATTACAAAAAGACATTGGATTATTTGATAGAAGCAAAAAACATACTGCAAGAAATAAATACAATTGCTAACTTAGATGAGACTTCAAAATCTCTAAGTGAAGTTTACAAAAAGTTAGGGAAATACAAACAAGCCCTAGAAATGCACGAGCTGTATATGGAAACTAAAGATTCCATAGCCAAAATGGATGCAGAAGAAGAGTTGTACAAGTTTGAAGTAGACAAAGAATACCAATTAAAAAAACAAGCGGATAGCATTAAACATGCAGATGAAATTATCATCCAACAAGCAGAAAACCTCGCCAAAGAAGAACAACTTAAAAGCGAAAAACAACGAAGAACAGGACTGCTTGTAATAGTAGGATTGGTTTTAGTGTCTTTAGGATTTGTATTTGTACAATTAAGAAAAACCCGAGCGCAAAAAGTAGTAATAGAAGGGCAACACGAAAAGCTCAACCAATCGCATCGAGAAATTACCGATAGTATCAACTATGCCAAACGCATACAAGATGCCTTAATGACATCGGCAGTGTATATCAAAGATGTACTTCCCGAGAGTTTTATTTTGTTTAACCCAAAAGATGTAGTTTCGGGAGACTTCTATTGGGTGCATCATTCACCAAAAGGACAAATCTACTTTACGGTAGCCGACTGCACCGGCCATGGCGTACCGGGAGCCTTTATGAGTATGATAGGAACTTCACTTCTTAACGAATTTATTATTGAAAACAATATAGAAGATACTGCCGAGGTACTCACAAAGATGCGCGCGCAGATTATTAAATCATTAGATCAAAAAGGCTTGCAAGGCGAGAATAAAGACGGAATGGATATGGCACTTTGCAAGTACGATCCAAAAAAGGGAACAGTTCAATATTCGGGAGCATATAATCCACTAATCCACATCAGTAAAAACGAGATAAACCAGCTAAAAGGCGATAGTCAACCGGTTGGATTGCATACAGGCAACAAACTTCCTTTTACCAGCAAAGAAATACAAGTAGCCAAAGGCGATATGTTGTATATCTATTCGGATGGTTTCCCAGACCAATTTGGAGGAGAAACGGGTAAGAAATACCTGTCTGGAAAGTTTAAGAAGTTTTTACTATCGATAAGCGATAAGCCAATAGATGAGCAGGATACGCTTATTAAAGCAGAGTTTACCAACTGGATAGGAGACCACGAACAAATAGACGATGTGTGTGTAATGGGCGTAAGAATTACCCAGCTTTAATGGATGTAAATAATAATGACTTATGTTTTTTATGAAAACTGTTAAACCCAGAATTCAGAATTGATTTTGGGTAATTATAGCTAAATGTTTCTTTTAAGCCGAATGTATTCGTTACCTTACCAAGGATTATGAAGACCATATTTATTTTAGCCATTGCCTTATCATCTACAAATTTATTTGGACAAACAATTCTTGTGGATGAAAATTTCGATGTTGGTCCTTTTCCGGCAGGTTGGACACAAACCTCTTATGCGACGGATGGAGGTTGGCTAATGGGCAATAATAATTCATTGCAGAGTCAATGGTGGAGCATCGCTGCACATGGCAGTTTTATAGCTACCAACGATGATGCATGCGATTGCGATAAAACGATGGATTATCTTATTATGCCACCTCTTGATTTATCTACAATAACATCTGCGGTACTTCAATTTGAAAGCTATTTTGATGCGGGTAGTTTATCTGGAGGGACCGAAGTTGCGACAATTGAATATTCACTAGATAATGGTGTTACTTGGACTTTGCTTCAAACAATTATTGGCACAGATGACGGTGCATGGGATGCCCAAACAGTAAGCTTAAACACAATTTCGGGCAACGCAAACGTGTTGGTGGCATTTCATTATTTTGACGACAATAATTGGCTATTTGGCTGGGGTATTGATGATGTCTTGGTTTTTGAATTAGAGGGCACGGATTTAGAGCTTGGCGCAATTACAACTAATTCTACTGTGGATGTTCAGACTCCCAATACAGTTGCAGGTTTAGTTACTAACACGGGTTTAAATACCATACAGTCATTTGATGCTTCTTGGACCATTGGCGCAACAGTTTATACCAACAGTTTTAATTCCTTGTCTATTCCTTCTTTGGGGTCCTATAATTTTTCACACCCTGATTTGCTTACCTTCAATACATCCGGTTTGCAGACGCTTGAAGTTTCCATTAGCAATGTAAATGGTATGACAAACGATTTTAATTCTGGCAACGACAGCTTGTCTATGCAAATTGAAGCTGTTGATTACGCCACACTTGGTAATCGGGAATACATTTATTATCATGCCAGTTCAGCCCCTCCCAATTGCCCTTTGGTATTGGTTTGTCATGGTTATAGCGGAACTGCTCAAGGGATTATGGATTATTCGCAATTTAATGCGTTGGCAGAAGAATTTGGGTTTGCTGTTTGTTATCCACAAGGAACGTTGGATGGTTCTAATACTACTTTTTTCAATGTTGGGTATGATTTTCAGAATAATCAAACGGTAGATGATGTTGCTTTCGTTGAGGAATTGATAGATTCTTTGCAGGCTATGCATTCGTTAAGTGAACAGGATGTTTTCTGCACGGGAATGTCCAACGGAGGAGACTTTAGTTATATGTTGGCTTGTCAGGCTTCCGAAACATTTAAAGCAATAGCGCCGGTAGCTGGAATGATTATGCAAGATATAATGGACGATTGTAATCCGATTAATGAGGTTTCTATTCTAGAGATACATGGTACGCAAGATAACGTAACCTACTGGCAAGGAGATCCGAATAATAATGATGGCTGGGGTGCTTATCCAAGCATTCCAAATACCATTGATTTTTTTACAAATATGTTTGGATTAACGGCATTAAGTTCAGCTGTATTTCCAGATATTGATCCCACAGATGGCAGTACGGTAAGTTCTGATAAATATACCCAATTAGGTTCATGCACAGAAGTGTGGTTGTATACCGTAAATGGTGGAGGTCACGATTGGCCGGGATCAGACGGTAACATGGATATTTCAGCCAGTCGAGAAGCTTGGCTTTTTTTCGAGCAGCTTTGTGTCGCTCCAGTTGATATAGAAGAATATAATTCTAGTAACGATCGCAAGTTGATTCGAATTGTTGATCTCTTGGGGAGAGCAACTGAATTTAAAAAAGGTGCTGTTTTATTTTATCAGTATTCGGATGGAAGTGTAGAGAAGAAGTTGGTGATGGATTAATTGCTACTTTAAACAATCTAGATTAGGTAATTCAGTAAAAAAAAAGTTCGTTTTGTGCCTATTAATTAAGCCAAAGCTCTAATCTTGTCCATGATAGAATGAGCTAGTTTATTGGCTTTTTCTTCAGATTCACTTTCAGAGTAAATTCGGATAATTGGTTCAGTGTTACTTTTACGTAAGTGAACCCATTCTTTTTCAAAATAGATTTTAACACCATCCGTTGTGTCAATTTCATTATTAGAAAATTCTCCTTGGATGTCTCTTAGAATTCCATCGACATCCATTCCTTCTTCCAATTGAATTTTATTTTTAGAAATAGTGTAGTTCGGGTAACTTGCTTTTAATAAAGAAGTTTTAGTTCCACTTTGAGCTAAGTGTGTTAAGAATAGCGCTATTCCAACTAGAGCATCTCTTCCATAGTGTAATTCAGGGTAAATGATACCACCGTTTCCTTCACCTCCAATAACAGCATTGGTTTCTTTCATTAAGTTAACAACGTTTACTTCACCAACAGCTGACGCAGCGTAAGTACAACCATGTTTTTCAGTGACGTCTCTCAGAGCTCTAGTAGACGATAAGTTGGATACAGTACTTCCTGGCGTATTTTGTAAAATATAATCGGCTATAGCTACAAGCGTATATTCTTCTCCAAACATATCTCCATTCTCATCAACGAAAGCAAGTCTGTCTACATCTGGATCCACTACAATCCCTAAGTCAGCCCCAGTTTCTTTTATCTTTTCAGCAATGGCTGTCAAGTTTTCGGGTAAAGGCTCAGGATTGTGCGGAAAGTGACCTGTTGGTTCTCCGTATAACGATATGATATCTTTTACTCCAAGTGCTCGTAGCATTCCAGGAACAAATATTCCCCCAGTACTATTTACAGAATCACAAACTATTTTGAAATTTGACATTTCAATTAGTTTTGGAATAACCAATTCTAATTTTAGTATGGCATTAATATGTTTTTCCAGATAGCTATTGTCCAATGTGCAATTCCCCAAGCTGTCCACATCAACAAATGAAAATCTTTCGTTTTCTGCAATATCTAGAACATCTGCCCCATCCTGACCAGAAATAAATTCTCCCTTTTCATTTAATAATTTAAGCGCATTCCATTCTTTTGGGTTATGACTTGCCGTAAGAATAATGCCGCCTTGCGCATTTTCCATTGGAACTGCTATTTCAACAGTTGGAGTTGTTGATAAATCTAAATTTATTACATCAATTCCAAGTCCTTGTAAAGTTCCAATACAAACATTGCTAACCATTTCACCCGAGATACGGGCATCTCGACCAACGACTATTTTTACCTTTTCTGCAGAAGAGTTGTTTTTAATCCAAGAGCCATAAGCTGCTGTAAATTTCACAATATCTAAAGGAGTTAGGCCATCACCTGGTTTTCCTCCTATAGTTCCTCTTATTCCTGAAATTGATTTGATTAGTGTCATACTTTGTTAATTTACGTTTGCAAAGAAACGAAATAAATGTGTTGTAAATATGCAATTCACCATAATTAGAATTCTTTTTTTACTGTCTTAATAATTCCAACAAAAGATTAAAAGAAAAAAATATTGGGAGATGATTTTTTTATTTAGCGGAAAGTATGTCTTTAATTCTTATACTTTTATTTACAGCACTTTATGGAGTAACATGTCTTATTCACTTATGCAGTCTGTATAAATTTGTTTTTGCGCTATCAACAATCAAAAATACAATGTTAATAATGTTTGAACGTTTTATGTTGTAGGTGTTATTTAAAAAGCAATATTGTATTAGAATTTAAAATTTGATTTTAAATGGAGGAAGAAAGATTTGACAATGAGGCTAGAATGGAGTTGGTAGCAACGTTTGAAACGATGCTTTCAAATGAGCAGACTTTTTTCTTTGATGTGTCAGAGATAGAGACTATTGCAGGTTATTATTTTGAAGTAGAAGAGCCGAGAAAAGCACTTTCTATTATTGAAATAGGAGAACAGCAACATCCGACTTCAGAAAACATTATTTTATATAAAGGAGAAGCACTTATTCAATTGGGTAGAAAAATAGAGGCGGTTGAAGTGTTGAAATATGCATTAGATCTAAACCCGCTCAACGGAAATGCAATCAGAATATTAGCAACAATTTACGCGGAGCTTTTGGAGCATGAGAAGGCAATCGCGTATTTTGAAAAAGCAATCACATTTGAATTAGACTTTAAAGAGGAGTTGTTTTTAGATTTAGCTTACCAATATCAAGCATTAGGTAAGTTTAAAAAAGCGCTCTTTTTCTTAAAGGAAGCGCTTGAATTAAATAGGGAAAATGAAACGGCATTATTTGAAGTTGGACTTTGTTACAATGAGTTGGATGTAGATAATGAGGCTGTTCAATATTTTGAAGCGTTTTTGGAACAACAACCTTATTCTTATATAGGTTGGTTTAACCTTGGTAATTCCTTTTATCGAATAGAAGAATACGAAGACGCATTGTTTGCTTTCGATTATAGTATCCTGACAAACGATTCTTTTGCTGCAGCGTACTATGGAAAAGCAAATGCTTATATCCAATTAGATGAATATAAAAAGGCAATAGAAGTATTGAACCTGACCTTTGGTTTAGAGCAACCGCATGCATTCGTTTATTGTCACATAGGTGAATGTTACGAGAAATTAGGGGAATATGAAAAGGCAATTACATTCTATGAGAAAAGTTTAGAGCTGGATAATGATCAAACGGATGCTTGGTTGGGTATAGGTGTTGTAAAGGACTTAAATAAGCAGCCTGAAGAGGCAGTTAAGTTTATAAAAAAAGCGCTAGAGAAAGACCCTGAAAATGTTGAGTATTTATACGTTTATGCAGAAATATTGGGTAAGCTTGGTGAAACTGAAAAGTCTAAAAAAATCTTTAGAAGAGTAGTTGACTTGGATCCTGATAATATAGACGCTTGGTTAGATTATTCCAATATATTGTTTGAAAAGTCATCGCCTAAAGATGCTGCTAAATTATTGAAAGATGCAATAGCGTTAAATGGTGACCAGGAAGAATTACAATATAGACTAGTTGCTTATCAAATATCTGTTGGAGACAGCGAAAATGCGAAAATTAACCTACGTAAAGCATTGTCGACAAATTACAAAGGTCATGAAAAACTTTTCGAATTTTATCCACAAGCTAAAGATATCACCGAAATAGTTGATATTATTGCAGACTATAAGAAATAATTATGAATTTTGATTTACCATATATACCCTCTAGACCTGAAAAACCTAGAGAGAAAGGATTGACGATGATGATGGATAAAGGTTTGAGCTTTCGCCAAACAGAAGACTTTATCGAAAGTGCAGGGCATTTAACGGATGTTATTAAGTTCGGGTTCGGAACCTCTTTAGTTACCAATAGATTAGAAGATAAGATTAAATTATATCAAGAAGCTGGAGTTCGACCTTATTTTGGGGGTACACTTTTTGAAGCTTTTATCGCTAGAGGAAGATTTGATGATTATCAGAAGTTTGTGGATAAGATGGGGTTGGATCTGTGTGAAGTATCTGATGGTTCTATTATTATTCCGCAAGATGAGAAATGTGAATACATAAGTAAACTTGCTAAAAACTTCACTGTATTTAGTGAGGTAGGTTCCAAAGAAGAAGGGATGATAATTAGTCCTGGAAAATGGATTAGAATGATGACCAATGAACTACAAGCTGGTTCTTGGAAAGTTATTGCTGAGGGTAGAGAAAGCGGGTCTGTTGGTATTTTCAGAAGAAATGGTCAGCCACACACAGTGTTAATTAATAAAATTATTGCTAAGATAAAGCCAGAACAAATATTATGGGAAGCGCCGGTTAAAACACAGCAAGTTTGGTTTATTAATTTATTTGGTGAAAATGTAAATCTTGGAAATATAGCGCCGCATGAAGTTATTCCATTAGAATGTCTGCGATTAGGATTACGTGGAGATACATTTTTTAATTACTTACCAGATAATGTGGTAATTGAGAAGAAACAAAAAATTGAAGCTGAATCAAAGTAATTATGAAAACTATTTCTGTAGAAGAACTTAAAGCTAAGTTTGATAATTCTGAAAACTTTCAATTAATTGACATTCGTGAAGAATACGAATTAGAATTAGCTAGCATTGGGGGCGACCACATCCCTATGGGGGAAGTTAGAAATAACCTGGCCAAAATCCGTAAAGATATTCCTGTAATTATTCATTGTAGAGGAGGTAAAAGAAGTGGTAATATGGTCGTTTTTTTATCAGATAATGGTTACGATAACTTGTATAGTCTAGAAGGCGGAATAAATGCTTGGGCAGAGCAAGTTGATACTACAATGAATGTTTATTAGATGAGAAGTCTATTCGATTACTTTGTGCTTTTATTAAAAGGAATGGCAATGGGTGCAGCAGATGTTGTTCCTGGCGTTTCAGGAGGCACTATAGCTTTTATATCAGGCATTTATGAAGAATTACTAGAAACAATAAACTCTGTTAATCTAGGAGCCTTGAAAACGCTTAAAAAGGAAGGTGTAAAAGCTGCATGGAAGTCAATTAATGGAAATTTTATTGTAACGTTAATTTTAGGGATAGGAATCAGTATTTCCTCTCTCGCTAAATTAATAAGTTATTTACTGGAAGCACACCCTATATTAATTTGGAGCTTCTTTTTTGGATTGGTTCTAGCGAGTATTGTATATGTTGGAAAACAAGTAAAAAGCTGGAATATTGGCACCGTGGTTAGTTTAATAATTGGAACAGGATTGTCTTTTTGGGTCACCGTTCTGCCTCCGATGACAAATTCAAATGAGCTGTGGTTTATTTTTGTCTCAGGAATGATAGCCATTTGTGCTATGATTTTACCAGGTATCTCTGGGAGTTTTATCTTGTTGCTAATGGGTTCATATCAAGCTGTTTTGGGTGCTGTAAAAGATAAGGACCTTTTGACAATAGGAGTGTTTATGGCTGGCGCTATAATAGGCCTTTTATCTTTTTCTAAGGTTTTAAAATGGATGTTTGCTAAGTATCACGATTTGACCATAGCTGTCTTAACAGGTTTTTTAATTGGCTCTTTAAATAAATTATGGCCTTGGAAAGAAACAATTTCTACACGTGTGAACTCACATGGAGAAATGGTGCCATTTATTCAAGAGAATACTTTACCTGTCGATTTAGGCGATACCCCGCCTATTATAATTGCTTTATTATTTTGTGTTTTAGGAGCTGCTATTATTTTTGGGATGGAAATTGTTTCTAAAAAAATGAAAAAAGCAAAATGAAAACCTACGGATTAATAGGGAAATCACTATCGCATTCTTTTTCGAAAAAATACTTTGCTGAAAAGTTTGCTCATCTGGGCTTGATTGATTCTGAGTATATCAATATTGAAATCGAAACTATTGAAGAGTTTGTTGAAAAAGTAAAAGAACTTGAATCTAAGGGACTTAATGTCACTATACCGTATAAAGAAGCAATTATTCCCTACTTAGATGACATAGATGAGGTTGCTAAAGAAATAGGAGCGGTCAATACTGTTGTATTTAAGAATGGAAAATTAAAAGGATACAACACAGATGCTTTTGGTTTTCATCAAAGTATCAAACCGTTTTTAAAGCCTCAACATGAACGAGCTTTAATCTTAGGAACAGGAGGAGCATCAAAGGCAGTTGAATATGTGTTAAAGCAATATGGAGTAAAAGTTATGTTTGCTTCAAGAAATGATTCTAAAAACAATGTTTTAAATTGGAATGATATCAATGAACATGTAATCAAACACCATTTATTAATTATCAATTGTACTCCTTTAGGTATGTTTCCAAATATTGCTTCAAAACCGGCCATCCCTTATTCCGCATTGACAGAAAGACACTTATTAGTGGACTTGGTCTATAATCCGGATGAGACTCTTTTTCTTAAGCAAGGCTGTACGGTTTGGCATTTCATCAATAACGCTTCCACCAGCACTTGTAAGAGGTGATTTCTACTTGTTCAATCCGCTTCCAATTTATGGTAAACCTATTCCAATCTCCCCTCTTTCAGTGTCTGCACTACCTTTTACTTTTCCTTTTGCTAAATTATTTGATTATTGATCTAAGTTGAAACTTCCTAATTACGCTAAAGGTGACAACTTATCTAAAGATAATGGCAGCTTTTATAAATTCTCGATATTGGACATATTTTATATGAAATGAAAAAATGTTAATTTGTATATTTGTTATCTAAAATATTCTCAATTATAGTGATTTTAGAAGATACTTTTGCTCCGCCAAGAACAGCTAATACGGGCTTTTCTCCTGTTTGCATAACTTTTTGAATACTCTCTATTTCTTGTGCTAATAAATATCCGAAACACTTTTTGTCTTCAAAAAACTGTGCTACAATTGTTGTTGATGCATGAGCTCTATGTGCCGTGCCAAAAGCATCGTTAACATAAATATCACCTAGCTTTGACAACTGTTTAGCAAAGTTTTTTTCTCCAGATTTTTCTTCTTCGTGAAAGCGTAAATTTTCTAGTAATAATATTTCTCCAGATTTTAAATCTGA